>OMBO01000263.1_pt1 | contig 45279 bp, 40 predicted proteins | sample 1644901 | NCBI WGS metagenome assembly OMBO01 (sample SAMEA103958144, study PRJEB25191) | human gut metagenome | reverse complement strand
GAGGGTGTATGTAGGGAAGGCAGAATTTAGTTTGTCACGCCGGTCGCCCAAAGGATTCTTGCGCTAATAGCTTTTCTGTTTTATTAAAAAGCTATGGTCTCCTACGCAAAGTTTCCCCAGAATTCCTCAAATCGCTTTCCAGGCATAAAGGCCCGGCTCCTGCGCTGGTGAAGAAAATAGCAATCCGGGCAGAGAAAATTTCCACTGCTGGCGGTTCCCTTTGACGTACACGCCCGTATCGTTTACAACGGGGCATATCCCATGCAGGACTTCCTTTCCACTGTTATTCTTCTGTTCATCGTCATCGACCCGGTGGGTCTGGCGCCCATGATCCAGGGAATGCTGAAAAAATACTCGCCCGCCCAGCAGAAGGCTATTCTGACACGGGAGCTTGTATTTGCGTTGAGCCTGCTGCTCCTTTTCTTCTTTTCCGGAAAATTCCTGCTGAACCTGCTGGGGCTGGAACCTTCCACCCTGAGCATTTCCGGAGGCATCCTGCTGTTTCTCGTAGCGCTGGGCATGGTCTTCCCCGCCAAGGATATGCTTTCTTCTTCCGGACGAGCGGACGGAAAAGACGAACCCTTCATTGTTCCCATCGCCATGCCCCTGATGGCCGGCCCCTCTTCCCTGTCCATCATTATGCTGCACGCCTCCCAGACTCCGGACAGCATTTCCCAGATGACCTATGCCGGGGCCATCATGACCGCCTGGTTCCTCTCCGGAATGGTGCTTTTCATCGCCCAGAAGTTCCTGCGTCTGCTGGGAGAAAAAGGGACAATCGCCCTGGAACGGATGATGGGCATGGTGCTCATCATGATTTCCGTCCAGATGTTTATGAACGGCCTCGCCGGCTACGGCGTCAAATAGAAAGACGGTTCCGACCATGCTTTGGCTTCTGCACGGCAATCTGGGTTCTCCGGCGGATTGGAAACCCGTCATGGATTTTCTTCGTGCCGGAGGAGTGGAGGCTCGCGCCCTGAACCTCTGGAGGTATCTGGAATGCTGCCCCAAAAGCCTGAAGGATATGGGGCGCGTGCTTTGTTCCGAAATAGCCTCCCAGGATCGTCATCCCCTCATCTGCGGCTATTCCCTGGGGGGCAGGTTGGCCATGCAGGCCGTTTTGGCCCATCCCCCTCTCTGGAAAGGAGCCATATTCGTCAGCGCCAATCCCGGCCTGGAACATGAAGAGGAACGGGCGGCGCGGCGGGCGAAGGATGCGGAATGGGCCGTCCAATGCCTTTCCGCATCCTGGGAAAATTTTTTGAAGGAATGGGATGCCCAGGGCGTATTTGAAGGCAGTCCGCCGCCTCCGGACCGTTCTTCCCTGAAACCGTGGCGCAAATCCATCTCCCGCGCCTTTATTGACTGGTCCGTGGGCGCACAGGAAAACCTGGCCCCGCTTTTGAAGCAATCCCCTGTTCCCCAGCTGTGGATTGCCGGACAGCGCGATGCCAGATTCAGCGCCCTGGCGCGGCGCATGGCAGGAGGGCAAGCCGTCATCATCCCTCATGCCGGCCACCGGCTTCCCCTGGAAACGCCGGAAAGGCTGGCGGAATGCCTGCAACCATTTATTCTGCAAAACCTATGAACGATCCTGAAATACCAGATGCGGAAGATTTGAGAAAACTGGTGGAGGAAATCGCGCAGACCCATATCCCTTTCGGCATGTACGGTCCTGCCAAATACCCGCCCAAGGGATGTCCGCTGATGGACGTCCCCCAGGAATATCTGGCCTGGTTCCAGGCCAAAGGGTTCCCGAAAGGGAAACTGGGCCGTCTGATGGAACAGTGCCTGCTGCTGAAAGGGAACGGGCTGGACTCTCTTTTTGACCCCTTCCGGAAAGCCAACGGCGGGCGGACGAAGAAAAACGCCCGCCGCCGCGTGTGGGATTTTGAAAATGAATGACCTTCCTCTCCGGCAAATCAGGAAGGAGGAACCATCTTCACTTCCAGGCTTGCGCCCCCTTCTTCCTTAACAGCCAGCACGTAAAAAACCCCGTCCTCTTTCTTCCCACGCGTGACCACAATGGTCAGACTGCCGCGGGACAGCCTGACGCCGTCCGCCGGAACGGAAGAGATCCCCAGTTCCGCCAGGAGTTCAAGCGCTTGAATGCCGTCCCTCACACGGATGGTTTTCCCGTCGTCTGCTATCTGCTTCTTTACTTCCTGCCAGGCGGCGGCAAGCTGGCGGGGTTCCCGCTGCCGCATCTCCGCCGGAGACAAGGACGGCAGAACCATGCACAGCACGGCGGACAGGATAATCAACGGTTTCTTCATGACAGGGAGGCGGAGGGAAGCTGCTTGTCTAATGCGTTCTGGAAATTTTCCAGGGCCTGCATGGCATGGCCTGATTCTTTCCGGTCAATGTAAAGCGTCAGGCCGCAATAAGGGCACCTGATGGAGCCGGACAGCAAGTCCGGAATGGTCGTGGGGAAATACACCCCGCATTTGGGGCAGTCAAGGCCCGGAGTACGCTGGTAGGAATAAGTTGTTTTCTGGTCCATATCGTTTTTTTCAATTAATCATTCTTTTCCCGGGAAGGGACATCCTCATAATGCGGCCTGGAAGCCAGCTGGAGAAATTGGGACAGGCCGGAAGGCATGTCAGCCTGCTGCATGGAGACATGGATTTTCATGTTCGCCTGCAGGGAGGAAGAAGCCCCTCTCCCGGACTGCGGAGCCAGGGAAGCCCGAAAATTCAGCCCTTCATCCCGCTCTTTTCCGCCGGGGGACTCCACCTCTCCCCTGTTCAGGGAAAAATGTTCATTCGGCGCGGCGGCTACGGCGTCAATGATATTGATGTCAAAATCAAAATCCGCCTGTTTGATTTGCAGCAGCGGCAGCGTCACCAGGCTGACGAGCGGCACGCTGACCTTCTTTTCCGCGCCGCCGGAAGCGTCGCTGTCCGTAAAATTGAAGCTGATCAACCTCAACGCCCCGGTGGAACCGTCCACAGGATTGTAGGACTCAAAGGCCAGGGACATGAAATGCTTCATGTAGCGTTCCGTGGACATCGCATCCGCGTCAATCGTTGCGACCAGCGGCGCTGAAATCAGCTGCTGCAGGCTCATAATGTGCCCGTTCACCTTGTTATTATTTGTAGAATCATTCATCATCTATCACTATTGCGCGGACAACCCGGAGACATCATTCTGCTCCGCCAGAACGGAGGGAATGGAAGCAGGGGATATATTCAGGCGCAGGGTCTGCACGGCTTCCTCCGGCATCTTTTTCAGCTTGTCCGCCTCTACTTCCACATCCACCACCACACTGCTTTCCTGCCTGGTGAGGACGTACTTTTCCGCCAGAGCGGCCAAGAAAGAGGAAAGGCCTTCCCGGAGATTGGCGCGGCATTCCTGCCTGAGGGGGTCTCCCCGGGTTCCCTGGAACAGGTCCTCCAGCTCCGGATTATCCATGAACTCCCTTTCCGCGACGCCTGCCAGAAGCTCCAGCAGCAATCCCCTGTCCAGCCCGGGTTCTGCCTTCAGGAGCGCGCCCTCATGAGCGGAAACGGCTGCGGAAATTTTCTTCCCCAGGTAGGAGCAGAAATTCTTTTTCCACTGTTCCTCCCTGGCCAGCAGGCTTGAGAAGTCGCTTCTCGCTTCGTCGTCCGGAAGGCTGGAATGCACCACGGCCATCACAATGGAACGGATGGCAAACGCCGGCACGCGCTCTTCCAGTTCCTGCCGGAACAGGCTCCACTGCTCCGTGTCCGCAACCTGTTTCTCCTCCACCCCGGAAGTTCCCGTCACCGCATATTTCAAATCGAATTCCAGGGAGCCTATCTGGGCGCTGGGCAGCGGGAAACCGCACGCACGGCCTCTCTTCCCATACTGGCGCGCCAGTGATGCCGCGTGGCAGTTTGCCGCATGCTGCGCTTCAATAATGTCCTTCAGCAGGGATTCCACGATGAGATTAAGACGGGACATGGCTCTGGAATGGAGGAGAAATCGCTATGGTTCGGTTATCAGGCGCCTACAGCCACCTTCCTCTTGAGTTCTCCAGCGCTCACCGTGCAGTTTCTGGCGTCTTCCCTGGAAAGTGTGTATTCCTTGCCGGAATCCGTTTTCACAATCCTGGCTTCATTCCCCGCACCGTTTTCAAATATTTCCGTCGCTTCGCCTATCCGCAGGGTGATGGCTTCCGGGTCAAACAACCCTTCCCTGTTTTTGTAGGAGGTTATCAATTTCACGGTTCCGTCGTCCTGGATGGCATGCTGCACGTCCAGGAACCCTTCCGGAGAAACGACGGAAATGCTATTGTTCAGCATCTCCAGCACCTTGGCCATCCCGGCAGGCATACTGTCCTGTCCGGCATGGACGGCTACGTCCATGGTGTATTCCACGCTGTATTTGGAATCCCTGGTCGCAGAGGAGTCCTTTTTGCTGGAATAGCTGGCATTCATGCTGCCGCGCGCCCAAAAGCACCTTGCAGAGGCGGAAACGCTGGTGTCTACGGAACTGGAGGAATTTTCCGTCTCCGTACTGGCGGCGGACGCGCTGATATTCGCCTTGAAATTGATGTCGATGGAGTTAATGGCGATATAGGGAATGGGGACGATGGTCAGAAGGGGAACCGTAATCTGAGCCATGCGGCCGTCCTTGATGAACTGGAAGGAAACGTTCACCGTCTTCTTCTCTTCCCCATCCGCGTACAGGCCCACGTTCTGGATGAATTCCCAGGAAGTCCGGGCCGCCTGGGCCTGTGCTTCCACACAGGCGACCAGGGGACCGCCGATGATGTTGCCGAAAGGCAGCGACTGCAGGGAGGAAGTCGCCGCTTCTGCTGCTGATCTGTCAATTGCCATATATTTAATTTCTATTTCTGGTTTAGATTCATTGATATGCCGCCTTCCGGCGACGTCGTGAATGATGCGGCCATTCCGTTTCTGCTTCCATCCCGCCTTTCCGGCCGTTCCATTTCGCTTTCCCGGAACGCCGCAGGAGCCCGTGCGGCAGGCCGGAACTTATTTGGAAAACGACAGCATGTTCAAACTGCCCAGCACTTTTTTCTTCATGAATTTGCTGATGGGAATGGCAACGACGCCCACCTGGAGGAAGTTGCCCGCAATGGATTCTATATGCAGCTTGTTAACCAGGTAGGAACGGTGCACGCGGATAAAATATTCCCCATCCAGATGCTCGGATACCCGCGCCAGCGGAGCGGATACCAGGATAGCCGGCATGCCGTGCACGTGCAGCGTGCAATAACTTCCGCCCGCCTCCACATACAGGATATGCTTCATCAGGATGCGCTGGAATCCGTCATTCATTTTCACGAATACCATGGGATTCCTGGATAGGGAAATCCTTGCGTTTTTCCCTGCCGGCGGGAAAAGGGCTTCATCCTTCATTTCCATGATTTCTAGCTTATCCCCCTCTTCCACCGGCTCCGGCACCGGAGCATAGCAGACCCTATCTTTTTTAGTGACTTTAATAAATTGAACGGTCATTCAAAAATCATAACAAAAACTTTAAATCATCAATAAATCTCTCAATGAATAACAAAAATGGCCTTTTGAAACCAAAATCCACTCTTTCGGATGGGAAGAGGGAACCATGCCGTTCCATGAATTCAGGGCCGTCCCCCTCCTGCACCGCTGCCTGAATCCCTCTGACGGCAGCCCTGAAAAAGCCTCCTAATGGACAGATTCCATCCATCCTCCGCAAAACGGATACTCCAGGGAGCAGGAATCTTTCATGGCAACATAAAAATCAGATTCGAGCCGTGGCCAGGAAGACCACATGCATGACGGAAACCAGCGTTACAAAATACATATCCGCCTGCGCGGACGGCACAGAGGAAAAGGGGCCGGCCATGCCGAGGCTCAAAGCGCCATGCGGACACCGGGAAATACAGTCGCGGCACAAGGTGCAGCGCCGGGAAATGCGGCAGGCCCCGCCCCCGCGCGAGATGGAGAGATCACGGCAGGTGGAGGCGCACCGCATGCACCCGGTGCATGTCTCCCTGACGCGCATGCGCCACGGGGACAGCCTGCCCAGCAAACTGGCGGTCAGCCCCATGGGGCAGAACCTGCTGCAATATTCCCGCACACCGTTTTCGGAACTTTTCTTCCAGGCAAATGGAGCCGTGAAAGCTACGGCGAACGCCGCCGCCAGGGCATATCCCAGCGGAACGCCCCACACGGACAAAAGGAGGGGAATCCCCACCGCCGCGGCAAGGGAAAACCACCTCCAGTCACAGGCTTTTTTCCCACCCGGCACCGGATGCCCCTTCCTGCGGGAAGAAGCGGCGGCCAGGCAGTCCCACACCCCGAAGTAGCACAAATGGCTGCACCAGGAACTCCCGGCCATAAGGACGGATACGCTGAACAATGCCAGCATGAAAAAACCTTCTTCCCGGTAAACCGGGCCGGAAATCATCATAAACGGCACGGGAATATGGAGCTTCCCCGTCATCAGCAGGGAGGGAGCCACCGTCACTCCCAGCAGAAACTGGAGAAAAAAAGCGGAGGCAAACACGGTCCACATCACCTGCCGCCTACGCGGAGACGTCTGCGGATTCAACAAACCTTCCGCGCAATAGCCGCCCCACCAGGCCAGGAGAAGAATCGCCAGCCCATTAGCCCCCTGCCACGGCAAGATGCGCTCCCCCATCAGCAAACGTAAAGGAACCAGCGCATCCAGCAAAAACAGAAGCAATACGGAAACGGAAAATACGCGGCTGCGGGCCAGCTCCGGGACGGGCAAATTCTTTTCTCCGCGCCTCCGCCATAGAATGGCCGCCGCATGGAGCAACAGCGCGGCAGCCGGAATGGAAGTCCAGAGCAGGAAAGGCCCCCCTTCCATCATCCACAGCCTAGCCAGACGCCAGGCTTCCGCCCCCCAGAAAAGCAGGGAAACCTGCAGCAGAAACGTGACGCTCCTGCGAAGCCAGCCGCGACGGGAAAATGAAAAAAACGCCAGGCCCATGCACAAAACAATGCCCGCACACATCCCGCCGCGCAAAAAATAGGCGGCCGTTATCAAAAAACAGAACAAGGAGATGAGTCCGGGGCCGGTCATGGCATCGTGGGGCCTGTCTGGTGCCCCCAACATAAGGGAAAAGACCGGTCGCGCCAGAAAAAAACGGTTCATCCGCCTGTTAAGATAGCCCCATTGCATCACGCTCCGCCGGAAACGCGAGGCAGGAAAATATTTCCGCGTCGCCGCTCCGTCCGGATTTTCCGAAACATGCGGAAGAACACCGCTCCACAGCGATGAATACTGCGGAAATACTCCGCCGGAACGGCAAGCTCCATGCGCGACCGCCGTTTGGTCGGGCATGGAGCCGTATCAGGATGTTAAATTACAATTTTTTGGTGTTCAGCTTTTTATCCACCACTATGCCGTCCGTGAGCTTCGGCTGGAACTTCATGTCGCGACGAGCCTTGAATTTCAGCACAAACAGTTCGGAGGTTCCTTCCACAGGCTCTTTGTCTCCGATGTTGACGAAGGTGGGATACAGGGCCTTGGTCCCGTTCGTATGAAGCCTGTCGTTCGTCAGGTTCTCCATGTTCTTCATGTTCTTCACCTCCACGCCCACGAATTCCAAATCCTTGGGGTCATACGGAAGAGCGAAGCTCAGGGCATTCACCAGCCGGAGGTTCCGGCCCTTTACGGACACCTTGACGGCGTCTCCCCTGGAATACCTTTTCTTATCCGCACTAAGCAAAAGCGTTCCGTCCACGCGGACTTTCTTCTTTGCCTCCTCGGCGGCTTTTTTCTTCTCGTCGTCCCCTACCGCCTTATCCTCTTCCTCATCTTTCTTGTCGGCTTCTTCCTGCGGCTGGTCGGCTTCGTCTTCCAGCTGGGTGGCTACCACGGAAATATCGTAAGCGTCAATAAGGCCATTCTTGTTGATGTCCCCGTTACTGATGTAGCCTTCAAAGTCGGAATCGCCTTTCCGCAGGCCCGTATAGTTGATGTAGGAAGTCAGGTCATTCCGGTCAATCTTGCCGTCGTTGTTGATATCGCCCGGCAAATAGCTTTCCGTACCCGGAACCTTGAAAACGTAGATTTCCCTGCCGGAGCCGTAATCACCCGCGCTTTCCGTGACATGAAGCTTGATATAGCGCGCCGTGGGAGCATCCTTGAAGCCGAATATCTTCACGTCTCCATTTTTATCCCACTGGAACGTTCCTGCCTTCGTCCAGTTCTCCCGGTCCATGCTGTAATAAACAGCGCCTTTCAGCAGCGTTCCGTTGCCGCCGTCCTCGCGGGGAACGTAATGAAACTTCTCAAGCCTGTTAATCGTTTTCAGGTCCATGACCAGGTCAAACGGAACAGCCTTCGCATCATGCTTCGTGTGCCACACATCCTTTTCCTTGAAATCAAACAGCTTCGCCAGGGAGCTGCCCTGGTTTTCCACGCTCGTTTCACCTTCGATTCCCGGAATGGCGAACTCAAGCGGATTGGCTTTCGTCTTCGCGCTGACGGCCGTCCACGCGGAATGGCCGTCCCGGTTGGCGGCCCGCACCTTGAAGGAATAAGGAGTCTCGGCCTCCAAATCCTCAAACAGGAATTCCGTTCCCTTGATGGTGGTGTACAGCATTCCTCCAAACTCGATTTCATAAAAATCGGCGTTCGGGACGGCGTCCCACGTAGGCTTCAGGGTATAGGCCGCCGCGTTTTCCTCCGTCACCGCGGCATTGGCGGGAGCGGTCAGGGCTCCGGAAGAAAGGCGATACTTTTCAGCCGGTTCAAACCGGAACCCTTCCACGGAAAGCACCGTAGGGGCCGCCGTGATATCTGCTGCGGCCAGCTTCACCAGCAATTGCGGATTCCCGGCGATCACCTTTTTTTCAAAATCGCTGCCTTTCGTTGCGAACCTGTTCAGGTTGGGAGCCCGGTCATAAAAATAAACATTCTCCCTGGATTTGAAATCCTCCAGGGAATTCGCTTCCGCCAGGTTGATGCTGTTTTCCCCAATTTTGGCGGAAACCCCGGACGGCTTCTGCGTCACATTGATGCGGAATTCCGTGGCCTTCTTTTTCTGGAAACCGTCGAAATCCCCCACCGCCGGATGAACAGTGACGGTCACGTTGTTTTTGCCGTCCACCCTGGACTCCACCAGAGTGCGGACGCCCCTGCCGGTTCTGTATTCCTCCGTCACGCCATCGTCGTCATACGTGGTAAAGGAGGTGCTGCCGTGCGGATAAAGTTCGTAAATGCGCAGATTGGGATTGATTTCCGAGACATTGTTGCTCGGGTTCGCCATAGGGATGATCGCGCCGTTTTTAACGAACACGGGCAGCTTCCACAAAGGAGCGTCAACATCATTGTAAATCTTGCCGCCCTCATACAAATCCCCGGTGAAATAATCAATCCACTGCCCTTCCGGCAGGTAAATGCCATGGCGGACGTCATTCCCCTCCTTATCCGCCCTGGTTTCCTGGTAAACGGGCGCCACCAGGAAGTAAGGGCCGTAGAGGAACTGGTACTGCGTCGCTTTCCCCAGCGTGTAGGGATTGGGATATTCCAGGAACATGGCCCGGATCATGGGCAGGCCGGAAACTGATTCCTCCGCAATGCTGTAAGCGTACGGAAGCAGTTCCGACTTGAGCTTGAGGTACCATCGGTTGATGGAGGTGTAAGGTTCCCCGAAGGCATGGGGATACTTCTCATTGGCTCCCCAGCCGTCCATGTTCAGTTCCATGGGGGTGAACGTTTTCCACTGGAAATCGCGGACGTTCACCAACGGGTTCTTTCCGCCGAAAATGCCGTCCATGTCCGAACAGATATTGGGCTGCCCGGAAAGGCCGGAGCCGATGTAGGTGGGAATATGGAAACGGATATACTCCCAGACGCCGCCCGTCTGGTCGCCCGACCAAATGCCGGCATACCGCTGGGTTCCGGCCCAGCCGTCCAGGGAAATGATGAACGGGCGGCTGTTATTCCCGTAGTAAGTCATGATCTGGGCCACGTCCGTAATACCGTTCAGACCGAAGGAATAGCCCGCGCCTACCCAGGCGACGTCCGTCTTCAGTACGCGCACTCCGGCGTCCCGCACTTCCTTCACGATATCGCGCTGGAGCAAAGCGCTGATTTCCGGCTTGGGATGCAGGTCGGACTGGGTCCACAAACCGATTTCCACGCCGTTTTTCCTGGCGTAGTCCGCCAGGCTCTTCAAATTCGCAATATTGCCGTCCAGGGTATCCGTCTGGCCGTACCCGGCTCCGTAGCCGTCGTTCGGCAGAAGCCATCCCAGCGGCATGTCATGGGCCTTGTAACGGTCCACGACGGCGCGGCCGGAAAACTGGTAATTATTCAATTCCCCGTTCAGGGATTCCTTAATGCCTCCGTTATCCTTCTGGCTTTCCTTGTACCGTTTCCCGTCCTCAAACAGGATGCCTTTTTCATCTTCCTTCCAGTAATCCCGGTTATAGGCGTTCAGATGGCCCTGGTAAAAGGCGAACTTGGGCAGCAGAACGGGAGCGCCGGTAAGCTGGTAGAAATCCCTCAAAAGGCTGACCGGCCCGTCGCTGACCATGAAAAAGACATCCAGATAATTTTCATCATGCGAGAGGTTCACCAGATTCTCTTCCCTGGAGCCGAAATCATACTGCCCTTTCTTGAAGGTATGCCACATGACGCCGTACCCGCCGGTGGACCAGTAAAAGGGAGTGGGGGAAGCCACTCCGCCATCCGTCCAGCTGTTCTGGTTTTCTATGGAAATGATCTTTCCCTTGTGGGAAAAACGGCCGTTCTGTACGCCGCCGCCGTAAAAATATTCGTCCGGCTTCGCCTTCAGGGAAAAGCTGGTTTTGCCCTTTCCAAAAAGGACGGGGGACGCCTGCTCCACCACCACGGAATTATCCTTCAGATTGATCACCTTGAAAAGAGAGGTCTTTTTATTTATCTCAATCCTGACCTTCCCCGTAGTGATGACAACCGCATCGCCCTGCTGGTCCACATCCAGCCGGGAAACCGGCCTCCGGGGACTGTCCGCCAGAATGCGGGCTTCCGGTTCCGCCTTGGGATCTCGGATAATACCGCCTCTGTCATCCCGGAAAATCCGGAAAACATTGTCTCCGTAAAAATCGAGCGTCATCCGGCGGTTGTTGTCAAGCAACACTTCCACGGCGGCAGGATTGATTTTTCTGGCGCCTTCAACGGCCTGGGCCTGTTGCTCCGGAACCGGTTCTTCCGATGCGGCAAGCGCGAAGCCCGAGAAGGAAATGGACAATCCGAAAGCCAGCAGGACGGACTTCCGGAACATGCCATGGTCTATTGAGTTTCCCATTATTGTAGTGTTTTATATTATTCAGCGGAACGGCGTTGCGGGAAGGATGCAAACGGTCGTCTCCTGGCGGGCGGCAGACCGCTTTCATTCATCATGCCGTCCAATATCGCGGTTATCTTGCCGCACCATACCCTTTGTCCGCAACCGTAACAAGGCCAAAGACGGCAGTAATGGCACACAATCGCTCCACACGTTCATAAAATACCTGTTCATAAAAGGTTGCCTTTCCAGGATGACGTTATTTCTTCTCCACGGCAGAAAACCGTAATATGAATCCGGCAGGCTGAAGCCATTATTGTACCCCCCGGCAATACATTCCCCCGGCGCCGGAAACTGCCCGCATGCGCCAATAGGAATACCGCGGACAACAGAACAGCTGAAAAAAGATGCATTCCTGTTTATTGCCGTTCGGAACAGAAGATTATTTTCTGTATTCCCGGCCCGGCAATCAATCCGGAACGAACCGTTCCGCTCCGGACAGAATGCCGCAGGCCGTCCGGCGACAGGGAACGGGCGTCACGCCGACAACCTGAACTCGTTCGGGGAATATCCCGTATTCTTCTTGAACATGCGGCTCAGGTGATGGGGATACTTGAACCCCAGTTCATAGGCGATTTCACTAACGGATTTATTGGTGGCGCAAAGGAGCTCCTTGGCTTTGTCCACCAGCTTGATATGGATATGCTCCTGGGGAGTTTTTCCCGTCTCTTTCTTGACGAGATCACCGAAATAGTTGGCGGAGAGATGCAGTTCATCCGCGAAATACTGCACATAGGGCAGACCCCATTCCTGAGGCTTGTCTCCCTCGAAGTAGGAATCCAGCAGGCGTTCGAACTCCGTCAGCACATCCCTGTTCACATTCTCGCGGGTAATGAACTGGCGGTCGTAAAAACGCATGCAGTGGTTCAGGAGAACTTCGATGTTGGCCGTCACGATGGACTTGGTATGCCGGTCAACGCCCCGTTCCAGTTCCTCCCGGATCTCCGTCAGGCCGTTCAGGAATAAATTCCTTTCCCTCTCCGACATATGGAGGGACTCGGAAGCGTCATAGGAAAAAAAGGTATAGTCCTTCATCCTGCGTCCCAGGGAGGTGCCGCGGAGCAAATCGGGATGGAACAGGAGGGCATAGCCCTCTACCCGGAAATATTCCCCGTTGTCATCATTGCCCAGCACCTGGCCGGGAGATACGAATACAAGAGTTCCCTCCTGGTAATCATAATAATGCCTTCCGTACCGCAGGTCTCCGCATTTCAGGTCCTTCAGGAAAACGGCATAGAACCCGTAAGCCTTGCGGACATGCCGCAGCGGCGGGACCCTGGAAAAATCAACGACGCTGACCAGAGGGTGCAGCGTTTCCTGCCCCAAAAAGGAGTTGTAGTCCCCTACGGAATCCATGTTCAGAATAATGCCCATGCCCTTTCTCTGCTTTTGACCGGAGCATAGCAGGAAGGGAGCCGGCTATCCAGCTCATTCCGGGAACCTGTAATCATGGTAGCAAAACCTGTAATCCGTCTATCGGAAAAAATAGAAATCCTATGGTAGTTTTGCAGGCATGAAAACAATTAACGGGCAAAACATGACATGCAGGGAGCTGGGCAAAAGCGGCCTGAAGGTTTCAGCCATAGGCCTGGGCTGCATGGGAATGAGCCATGCCTACGGAGCGCCCGCAGACAAAAAGGAAATGGCGGAACTCCTTTCCCGGGCCGTGGATATGGGATATACATTCTTTGATACGGCGGAAGTGTACGGAACGCCCGGACACCCCCACGACAACGAAGAACTGCTGGGGAAAGCGCTGGCGCCCTACCGGGACAGGATCGTTATTGCGACCAAATTCGGAATCCGTTTCAGCGGCACGGCAGGCCCCGGACCATACCCGCTGATCACCGATTCCCGCCCCGGCACAATCCGCCAATCCGTGGAAAGTTCCCTTAAAAGGCTGGGAGTAGAACGCATCGGCCTGTATTACCAGCACCGCATGGATGATTCCGTACCGCCGGAGGAAGTGGCGGGCGTCATGCAGGAGTTGATCCGTGAAGGCAAAATCGCGCATTGGGGTATTTCCGAAGCAACGGAGGAAGCCATACGGCGCGCACACGTAACATGTCCGGTCACCGCCATCCAGAACCGTTATTCCATGATGGCGCGCTATCATGAATCCCTTCTTCCCGTACTGGAAGAACTGGGAATAGGCTTTGTAGCGTTCTCCCCCCTGGCCAACGGCCTGCTCTCCGGCCGCTACAACCTAAATTCCACGTTTGAGCCGGGGACGGACTACCGCAGCTCCATGCCTCAGTTCAGACCGGAAAGCTTTGACGCCAACAAGGATCTCTTCCTCCTGCTCCGCAATCTGGCGGAAGAAAAACAGGCCACTCCGGCACAAATTTCCCTGGCGTGGATGCTCTGCAAAAAGCCCTGGATCGTTCCCATTCCGGGGACACGAAAGTTCTCCAGACTGAAAGAAAACGCAGAGGCAGCCCATGTAATACTATCCGCGGATGAAGTCCGGCAGATCGACGCAGCTCTCTCCTTCATGAACATGTCCGACGTGTTTGGAGGAAGCCCCATCACAGAAAAATCATCAACCCATTAATCAACAAATCACGCTTTTCCTCCCTTGCAAAAGCATGACAACTCAGTCTCCTTCATGAAATGATGAAAAAAAACCGGTTAATCCTCCCTGCCTTTTTCTTATCGATATTCACGCCTCCGGCCATGATTCAGGCGGGAGGCATCCCCCCTGTTCCAGCTGCGGAACAAGCCCCCCTGCTTATTGCAAGGCAGGGCAGTTTTGCCGTGGGCGGGAACATTCTGCAACGCCCGGGAACATATGACAACAGCCGTTTTCCCGGCTGGGGGCAAGCAGTTGAAGCCGGCCAGAGTTACCATGCCGACCACGCCGCCGTGGACTTCCAGATACCGGCCGATGCCCGCATGCTTCCTCTAATCTTCATTCATGGCTATGGACAGTCCGCCCGGTGCTGGCAGACAACACCGGACGGGAGGGCTTTAATGACATGTTCCTGCGCAAAAGATACGCCACCTACCTGGTTGACCTCCCAGGACGGGGACGGGCGGGCAGAACGACGGCGGAAACCGCCATCAGGCCGCTTGCCGACGAGCAGTTCTGGTTCGACATCTTCCGGATCGGCGAATGGCCCTCATTCAACCCGGGAGTACAGTTCCCTGCGGACAAGGATTCCCTGGACCAGTTTTTCCGACAAATGACACCCGATATCGGCACGCACGATATGACAAAAGAACTCGATGCCCTGAGCGCCCTCTTCAAGCGCGTGGGCAAGGGCATCCTGGTTACTCACTCCGCAGGGGGATTCCCCGGCTGGCTGACGGCCATCCGCAGCCCGGAAGTGCGCGGCATCATTTCCCTAGAACCGGGCACCTACGTCTTCCCGGAAGGGGAGGTTCCCGAAGACATGCCCAGCCTCACCGGCACGATGAAGGGAATCGCCGTTCCGCCGGAGGAATTCAACAAGCTCACCCAAATCCCCATCATCCTCTACTTCGGAGATTATATTCCTGAAAACGTCACCGATAAGCTTGGAGGGGAAAACTGGCGCGTACGTCTGCAAATGGGACGCAAATTTGTGGAGGCCGTCAACAGGCATGGCGGCCATGCTGCTCTGGTGGAACTGCCCAAAATCGGCATCCGGGGAAATACGCATTTTCTGATGTCCGATAAAAACAATAACATCATTGCCGACCATATGGCCGCCTGGCTCCGGCAGAACAAACTTGACAGGTGACAGGCACACTCCCCCGCACATTTACTTTCTGCGTCCGCCATCTGTAATCATGGTAGCAAAACCTGTAATCCGTCTATCGACGGGAAGAGAGCCTTTCATGATAGAATGGGAACTGTTTGAGGAAGCAAAGTACATGCCATGAAAACAAACGCCATTATTTCAATAGCCCTTTCCCTGATTTCCTTCAACCACCAGTTAAATGCGCAGCAAATGAACACAAATGATTCTCCGGTCGTTTCAACAGCCCCAGCCCGCCAAACCCAATTTACGGAAGCAAAAAGCATTAAAAGCCACAACGCCAATCCCTGGGGGCTGGTTTACCGGGGAGCCGTCACGGAAAACATGGAAGGCCGCGTCAACATCCATCCAATCGCCTATACGCTGAACGGACTGCAAATTGCCGCCCATGTTTATACGCCCGCCGGATATGATGCCTCGAAAAAATACCCCGCCCTTGTCGTGGCGCATCCCAACGGCGGCGTGAAGGAGCAGGTGGCCGGACTTTACAGCCAGCGCATGGCGGAACAGGGCTACATCTGCCTGGCATTTGACGCGGCCTACCAGGGGGCCAGCGGAGGGACTCCCCGCAATACGGACAAACCCGCCAACCGCATGGAAGACATCCGCCGCGCCGCGGACATCCTGCTGCAATATCCCGGAGCGGACGCCTCCCGTCTGGGCATCCTGGGCATTTGCGGCGGAGGAGGCTACACCCTGAAAACCGCACAGACGGACAAGCGTTTCAAGGCAGTCGCCACGCTCAGCATGTTCAACACCGGCCTGGTCCGGCGCAACGGGTTTCTCGACTCGCAGATCAACAGCGTGCAGGAACGCCTTGCCGACGCCTGCGCCGCCCGCCAGCGCGAAGCGGAAGGCGGTCAGCCGGAATACGTGGGAGACATGAAAGGAGTAACGCCGGAACAGGCGGCCCAACTGCCCTTTGACCTCTACCGGGACGGCTACGACTATTATCTGCAAAGCCACGCCCACCCCAATTCCACCTTCCGCTATACCAAAAGCAGCCTGATGGACCTCTTTGCCTTTGACGCGAGCGAAGGTATGCACCTGATTAACCAGCCCCTGCTGATGATGGCGGGCAGCAGAGCCGACACCTTCTACATGACGGAACAATGCTACAGCCGCGCCACGGGAACCCTCAACAAGGAATTGTTCCTCATTCCGGGCGCCACGCATATCAAGACCTACTACGTGCCGGAATACGTGGATCAGGCTGTCGGAAAGCTGGCGGAATTCTTCGGGAACAACCTGTAAAACTGCTCTCCCAGGTTCATGAAACTTTTATCGTCTGTCCTGTTCTGCCTGATGTCGTGCGTGCTGGCTCTGGCGGCAAATTCCGCCCTTTCCAGGCAGAAACACATCATCACGATTGCCGCCTATACCGGCAGAGGGGATTTGCATCAGCTGCAGCCGGCCCTGAATGCCGCCTTGGACAGTGGATTGACGATAAATGAAATCCGGGAAGTTTTAGTGCATTCCTACGCCTATTGCGGGTTTCCGCGAAGCCTGAGGGGGTTGCAGACATTCATCTCCGTGCTGGATAAAAGAAAGCCCCGAGGCATAGCCGATGCCCCGGGACAAGATGCCTGCCCCACAAAGGACAAACGCAGCCGCTACGATCGCGGGTGCGCCATTCTTGCGGAAATCTCCGGCATTCCCGTCAATGCGCCGAAAGCTGCCTATGCCGAATTTGCCCCGGTCATGGAACGTTTCCTGAAAGAACACCTTTTTGCAGATATTTTTGAACGGGACGTTCTGACCTATGATGAACGCGAATTGGCTACCGTATCCATCCTCGCGGCCATAGGCGGTGTGGAACCAATGGCCCGCTCTCACATGGGCATCTGCCTGAATCTGGGCATAACACCCGCACAGCTGCACCAGCTGCTTGATATCGTGTCCAGGAACATCGGCCCCGGGGAAGCAGATGCAGTCCGGAAAGAGCTGAACACGCTGTTGCAGGCAAAAGGGCTGCCTGTTGTCCGCAGAACCGGACAAGATGCGGGAAAACCGCTGGTTGTTTATTTCTCCGCAACGGGCAATACCAAAGCGGTGGCGGAACAAATTGCGAAACTGACCGGAGCGGATCTCTACCGGATTGAAGCCGCCGAGGCCTACAATGCCGACCCTTACCGCGACAGCGACCGTGTCAAAAAAGAAGCTTATGAAAACCTGCGCCCAAAGGTCGCCAACTTGCCTGAAGCCTCCCTGATGGCGAAATATGATACTATCTTCGTCGGCTCTCCAATCTGGTGACATCAGCCTGCCATGGTGATTTGCACCTTTTTAGAGGCATTTGACCTGAAAGGGAAAACGCTCATTCCCTTCTTTACTTATGACGCGACTACTTATTTAAACGAATCCATGCAACAAATTTACAGGCTTACGCCCCATTCCCGGCACATTCCGTCAACTCTTCCAGAAGACCTTGACCCAGGAGATATTACAACTCCCGGACGTGCCGATGATGAGGGGATTGACATGCCGGGCAATGCCGCAGGCGTCAAAACATGGCTGAAAAGAATCGGCATGCTGCCATGACTTTTGCCTGGGTTCTTTCATCCCCCCCCTCAGTTTTTCAATCCATATGACCCATTTTGCAATACCATCACCTATGGCCGTTTTTGCATTGCCCTTTTTGCGGGAGGGCCATACCGTCCGGCTAGAGGAACATAACATATGGCTAGGAATAAAAACCGGTCATTTCAACTGATTTCATAGCCCATGGAACAACGTCTATCCAAAAAAGTCATGATATTGACGGGAGCCGGGCAAATCGGCATGGCCATTGCCCGCAGAATAGGAAGCGGCATGAAAATCGTCATTGGCGACAAAAATATCGGGAACGCGCATGCCATTGCCCGGACGATGAATCAGGCCGGATTTGACACCATCCCCTTAGAGATGGATCTCTCTTCCCGGGACTCCATCCTGCATTTGATTGCAGAAGCACAGAGGTACGGCAATATTTCCATGCTCGTCAATGCAGCGGGGGTCTCCCCCAGCCAGGCATCCGTTGAAACCATTCTTAAAGTGGATCTCTACGGAACCGCCGTATTGCTGGAAGAGGTGGGGAAAGTTATTTGCCCCGGCGGCTCGGGAGTAACTATCTCCAGCCAATCCGGTCACCGCATGCCCGCTCTGACTGCCGAACAGGACGAACAACTGGCCATGACTCCAACAGAGGAATTGCTGAACCTCGAACTCCTCCAACCCGGGAATATCAAGGACACTCTGCATGCCTACCAGATGGCGAAACGCTGCAACGTCAAGCGTGTCATGGCGGAAGCCGTCAAATGGGGTGCCAAAGGCGCACGCATCAACTCCATTTCCCCGGGCATTATAGTCACCCCTCTGGCAATCGATGAATTCAACGGTCCCAGAGGTGATTTTTACAGAAACATGTTTGCGAAGTGCCCTGCAGGAAGACCCGGTACGGCGGATGAAATAGCCCATGTAGCGGAATTGCTGATGGGCGGCAAGGGGGCTTTCATCACCGGCGCGGACTTCCTGATTGACGGGGGAGCCACCGCCTCCTATTTCTACGGTCCGTTGAAACCGCAGATTCAAAAGAGAAAACCTCTCAGACAATCGAAAACGGCAGGCAAAGCACAAAATGAAGCTTACTGAAATCAACGCAGCATCAAAAGGGAAACACCGTAGATCATCCCAACAAAACAACATGAAAAAAACGACCAGCCACATTGATGGCGACGTTTCTCATGTTACCCATTTATAATAAGGACCAAAACGGATAACGGACCTCTGACCCTGACCGCACGGCTGTTCCGTCATCTTGGCATCCAGCCATGCAATATCCCCCCCCGCGAAGTTATGATGGACTCCAAATTCCGGTCACCGAGATTAAATATACATTCCACATCCTGTATATCCCCATCCCGGGCATTTTCCTGAATCATCAGGCGGATTTCCTCTTCCGTCACCCTGTCAGTCGTATTCCTGACTCCCAGCAAATTGCATGCGAAAACTGTGCTTTTGGAAAGCACCCATACGAAGGGGGCTGCGGAACAAGAAAAGGCTTTCATCGGCACAGCCGCCAGTTTGGAAATTACTTCCGGAGCACACATTCCAACCCTCTTGGGCGCCAGTTCCCCGAATACAAAAACTCCCAGAAACAACAGACTCCCAATACCCTCCGGATGCTTTTCCATTCGTAACGAAAAAACCCTGCAAGCAATGAACTTGCAGGGTTTTCAAATGGTTACGGGAGCAGGATTTGAACCTGCGACCTTCAGGTTATGAGCCTGACGAGCTACCTGGCTGCTCCATCCCGCGATTTAGAGAGCATCCGTAGAGGAGTGCGCAACTGTTATAAGGCATTTCCGCAGCATGTCAAGTACTTTCAAATAATTTTTTTATACCCGCAATTGTATGACAAAGACGTTGAAACGTATTCCGAAGACGACGGAAAGCGATAAACGGAAACGGCCGCTCCCCGATTGATTGGCTCACAACAGGTAGGAGAGCCGCCCAGGTCCGGCATATGGAAACGGAAACAGAAAAGTGCCTTTCCCCGCACGCGAAAAAAAGAAAGGATTCCTCGACAAACATTGTCAAATCTGTATATCTTGAAAGGTGCGGACGGGGTCCGCGCATTAACATCAACTAGAAAGAGGTACGACAATGCAAAAGGTAAACGTAAACACACCCATTACGATCACGGGGCGCCACGTGGAAGTCACAGACGCGATTCGGGAATTCGTAACGAAAAAAATTGAGGGGATCCGCCTGGATTTCCCGCGCATTATGGAGGTTAAAGTACTGCTTGATGTGCAACGCGACCGCAAGATTTCTCAGGTAATCCTGTTCTGCTCGGATCATATCACCATTGACGCGTCCACGGAAGGGACGGACATGTACGCCTGCATTGATGAGACGATCACCAAAATCATGCGCCGCATGCGCAAGCACAAAACGCGCCTGATGAAGAATTTCCGTCCCCATCACCAGGAAACCATCCGCAAGCTGGATGAAACGGTATATGACGATTCCGTGCTGGATTACCCAGGAGATTCCCCGGAAGACCCGGAACCCCTGCTCATTCACAGAGAAAGCTACAATCTCAAAAAGCTTTACAAGGAAGAAGCCATCATGGAACTGGAACTTTCCGATAAGCCATTCGTACTCTATAGGAATGCGCGGCGAGACGTGCTCCAGATCGTGTACCGGAGGCCGGACGGGGACTACTCTATCATTGAGCTTGGGAGCAGCCTGTAAGCGCAAAAAACGGTTTTGAAACAATCCGTTTTCCATAACGCATCAAAAAGAGCAGGACTTCAGAAACCGGGGGTCCTGCTCTTTTCTGTAATGCCGTGACATGGAACAAGAAAATCTCTTGATTTCTACTTGCCACCATTTACATTGGTGCCAGCAAACCTCCGTGGATGCGGAGGTTCCAGTAGTTAACAAACACTGTATTTAATTCGAATTATGAAGAACATCGCTATCCTCGCCATCGCCGGCGCCGCTTGCCTGGTCGCTTCTTGCTCCCAGCAGCAGCAGCAACAGCAAACCACCGCTCCTGCTCCCGCTCCGGTTGTGCAGGCCAAGGGCAAGTAAGTTTGCAGCGGGGTTTTGCCCTGCAACACTAGCAAATTATCCAATTAATCCGCACTCGGTGTACGCACTGAGTGCGTTTTTATTTGCCCTGAGTCCGGATTCCCTCCGCCATTTGCCGATTCGCCGGGATTTTCCTTAAAAACGGCGGATACCGCAAACCGCCGCGGCGCAGCACCGTGTGCCGGTTCCTGCCGGATCAGGCTTCCCCTTTATTCAGCGGCCGCCTTCGCCTCATTCTGCTGATCGGACTGGAATATCCGCTGAACCAGCATGGGGCGTTTCCTGGCCCACCCGGGCCAGACCAGGTGATGTTCCATGCCGTAGGAATGACCCTCCGGAAAGGCCTTGGAAACAAATGGTTCCCGCCAGTCCTCCTCCCATTTGCCGCCTTCCCGGTCCTTCTGGGTCAGCGTCACCAGATGCCCGCAGTTCTTCCAGGCATCCAGAACAATGGAGCCCTGCAATCCCTTCCCCGCGGCATTGACATACACGCAACTGTGCTCCCTGCCCGTTCCACGGTCTCGAATCGTCAGCCCTATGCGGAAATACTTCACGGGGCGGCGGCGCAGGTCCCGGTACAAATCCTGCTGGACCTGCCAGCACAGCCCCCTGTCGCGCAGGTTGGAATTGACCAGAATATTGTTCAGCCAGCCAAACAGCACAGTCCTGTTGTCCCGGGCAATCGCGGCGGACTGGACCACGGCCGTGTCCGCCAGCCACCTGGCCTCCGCTCCGGCAGCGGGAAGAGAGGCCTGATCCGGCGGCAGCAGCGCCAGGACGGCATTAGCCAGCCCGGACATTTGCTGCTGCACGTAAGTTTGTTGTATATAATCCTCCGCCGGAGGAGTACAGCAGGAACTCCATCCGCACAAAAGGGCGGCAGCAAGCAAAAGCCTGAATGTCTGCGTGGTCGGCATGGCGCGCCAAGGCTAGCAGACTACGCGTAAAAATCCAGTAAAGCTTTCAAAAATGCCTGCCTCCGCCCTGACGGCTCTTGCCTTCCCCTTTCCATCCCGGTAGAATACATCCTCTCTTCACCATGCTGACGATCAAAAATCTCACAAAATCCCACGCCGGACGGACCTTGTTCAGGGAAACGGAAATGACCATTAACTGGGGGGAACGGATGGCTCTGGTTGGCCCCAACGGAGCAGGCAAATCCACCCTGTTCCGCATGATTCTGGGAGAAGACACGCCGGACGAAGGCTCCATCAGCATGGATGAATACGCCATCGTGGGCTATCTTCCCCAGGAAGCCAGCGAACCGAAGGATGAAACCGTTCTGGAAATCGCCCTGGGCATCACGCCGGAAATGGAACAGGCCATCCACACCATCCGGACGGCGGAAAACGCCAACAAAACGGATACGCCGGAATACGCGGAAGCCATTGACACTTTCAACGCCGCCAACGGTTACCAGCTGGAGCCCAAAGCCAAGAAAATTCTCAAAGGGCTGGCCTTTCGGGAAAGCGACTTCCACCGCCCCGCCCGGGAAATGTCCGGCGGCTGGATCATGCGCGCGTACCTGGCCAAACTCCTTGTCCTGGAGCCGGACCTCCTGATGCTGGACGAACCTACCAACCACCTGGACCTCCTGTCCCTGCTGTGGCTCCAGCGATACCTGAAAAACTACCCCGGAGCCATCCTGATGATTTCCCACGACCGGGATTTCATGGATGAGCTGGTGGAAAGCGTGTACGACATCGACAACGAAGAACTGGTGGAATACCGCGGCAATTACTCGGACTTCCTCCAACAAAAGGACGTGCGCTTCGAGCAGCTTCAGGCGGCCTACCGCAACCAGCAGAAGGAAATAGCGCACATTCAGGAATTTATTGACCGTTTCCGCTCCATCAATTCCAAAGCCGGGCAAGTCCAGAGCCGCATCAAGCAGCTGGAAAAGATGAAAATCATTCAAAAACCGGTAGCCCGCAGGAAAGTATTTAAATTCAACTTCCCCCAGCCTCCGCGCAGCACCCAGAAAGTCATTGAGCTGGAAAAAGTCTGCCAATCCTATGGCGACCGCAGGGTTTATGAAAACCTGGACCTGCTGGTGGAACGCGGGGAGCGCACTGTTCTTGTAGGCCCGAACGGCGCAGGCAAATCCACTCTTCTCAAAATCCTGGCGGGCATCATCCCCATTGACTCCGGACAACGCACTCCCGGTACCACGACGCGCATCGGCTACTTCTCCCAGGCGCGAACGGAAAACCTGAATCCGGAAAATACCGTGCTGGAGGAAATCATGAAATGCAGCGCTGAAATCCGGGAGGAAGAAGCGCGTTCCATCCTGGGTTCCTTCCTGTTCCGGAGGCTGGATGTGGAAAAACGCGTCAGCGTTCTTTCCGGCGGGGAGAAATCGCGGCTCAGCCTGGTCAAATTCCTGGTGGATCCGCCCAACCTCCTGCTGATGGACGAGCCGACCACCCACCTGGACCTTTTGTCCGTAGAAGCCCTGGTGCAGGCTCTGAAGCATTATGAAGGAACACTGGTCTTCATCTCCCACGATGTGCACTTCATCCGTTCCCTGGCACAAAAAACCCTGCATGTGAACCGGGGGACCATCACCGCCTACGCAGGCGGATATGACTATTATCTGGAAAAGTCAGGCATTCTGGACGATGAAAAAGGCGGCATCACGGCGGAATAAGGCTCTTTTTTCAGTTTCCCCTTTTTCCTTGCCGTGGATTTCATCCTGCCTTAAAAGAACAGGATGAAGGCTTTTCTTGTTCCTCTCTTATATTCTGCGCTTCTGTCCGGAGCCTCTCTTGCATTTGGTGAAACGGCCGCCGGAACGGCTTCCCCCTCAGCAGCGGCTCCGGCGGAAAAAATTCCTTCCGCGGAATCCCTGATCAACCAGGCCTTTTCCTTTGCCATCAATATCCAGCAGACGTTGGCAGGCGTTCAGGACAAGGAAAGCGCGGACAACGCCGTCAAAACGCTGCAGGACATTCAGAAGGACATCCGGCATTTCCTCCAGCTTCAGGATAAATTGAACGATGCGGAAAAGGAGAAAGAAGACGCCTTGATAGAAAAAATGGAAAAACGAATGGAAATGCTGGACAACCGCTGCAGGCAGGAAGGCAAACGCCTGTTTGAGGCCCGCTATTACGGTTCCGCCGCCTTAAAGGACATTTTGGAAAATTCGGATGAATTCAGCGACCTGGTAGAACCGGATGAAGACGGTGCGCCCCCCGATGCACTCCGGGAAAATGAAGAGGCCGGACAGTAGCCCCCGCCCCGTTTCTCCCCCCTCTTTTTTCATTCCCGGCACGCCCTTTCCCCGTATGGGTTCCTGCGCGGCCAAGTCCATTTCAAGCTTGCCGGAACCGTGAAAAACGGGTTTACTGTGGGCAGCATGCAAAAGTTAGCAGGTAAAACAGCCATCGTTACCGGCGCGGGCCGCGGAATCGGCAATGCCGTCGCGCGCCGCTTCGCTTCGGAAGGAGCCAGGGTCATCCTGATCAGCCGCAGTCCATCCAGCTGCGGGGGGGCCGCAGAAGAAATCAACAAGGAATTTCCGGATTCCTGCAAGGCCTACCCCTGCGACGTAGCGGATTACGCGGCCGTTCAGGAAACCATGGCCGCCATTTTGAAAGACTTCCCGCAGATTGACATCCTGGTGAACAACGCCGGCATCACGCGGGACTCCCTGATGCTCCGCATGAAAGAGGAAGACTGGGATGCCGTTCTGGACACCAACCTGAAAAGCGCGTTCAATACGGTCAAGGCCCTCCAGCGCGTTCTCATGAAATCCCCGGCCGGGCGCATCATCAACATGAGCTCCGTCATCGGTCTCGTCGGCAACATCGGCCAGGCCAATTACGCCGCTTCCAAGGCGGGCCTCATCGGTTTCACCAAATCACTGGCACAGGAATTCGCTCCGCGCAAAGTCACGTGCAACGCCATTGCTCCCGGCTTCATCTCCACGGAAATGTCCAATGCCATTCCCGACAATCTCAAGGAAGAAATCGTTAAGAAAATACCTTTGAAAGAACAAGGTTCCGTGGAAGATATCGCCGCCCTGACGGCCTTCCTTGCCTCTGACGATGCCCGTTACATCACCGGGCAGGTCATTGCCTGCGACGGAGGCATGACGATGTAGGGCATTCCGGTTTTCTCCATTCCATGCGTGGCATTTTCCTTGTTTCCTGCTTTCTGGGAGGAAGCGCCCTGCTGGCCGGGTGCCGGGAAGAAAATAATTCCCCCCGCCCGGCCACGGAAGATGCCGCGCGCATTACCAGCGCACGCCAGTGGGGAGAAAGCCGATCCGCGCTGCAAAAACGGGAACTGGACCGCGCTGCCGGTCCTGCCCTTCCCATTCCGGATGACCTGCCGTCCCGGGAGCTGGTCGGCACGACGCGCCAAATCCATCAGCTCATTGAAGCTTCCGGAAATCCGGCACGTTTTGAATCCTACACGGAAACGGTTCCCGCGGCGGGAGCTTCCCTGCGCATGGTTGCCATACCGGGAGGAACGTTCCTCATGGGGAGTCCCGCGGAAGAGCCGCACCGGAAACCGGACGAAGGACCGCAGCATAAAGTGAGCATCTCTCCCTTCTGGATCTCGGAAACGGAAATCCCCTGGGAACTTTATACGGCCTTCATGGAAAACGGGCGTCCGCGCGCCAAGGACGGCCAGCTTCTGGAGGAACAGCCGGATGACGAACTGTGGGACTCCGTCACGCAGCCTACCGCCCCCTACGCCGCCATGAACCTGGGCATGGGCCACGGCTATGAACACGGCCTGCCCGCCATCTCCATGTCCCACCACGCCGCCAGCAAATTCTGCGAATGGCTGAGCGCCCAGACCGGGCATTACTACCGCCTGCCCACGGAGGCGGAATGGGAATACGCCTGCCGGGCCGGCTCCCCCGGCGCCTATTCTTACGGAAACGGGGAAGCCTCTCTGGACCAGTACGCCTGGTACTGGAACAACTCCAATGACCGCTACCAGAAAACAGGCTCTAAAAAACCAAATAAGTGGGGACTCCGGGACATGCACGGAAATGTGGCGGAATGGGTTTTGGACTCTTACGTTCCGGATGCCTACGGCAAACGGAGCGGCTTGCCCGCGAAAGACCCCCTAGTCATCATCCCCGGCGCCCCTCACATCGTTCGCGGCGGTTCGTGGGAAGACGACCCGGACAGCCTGAGAAGCGCTGCGCGCCGCGCCAGCACCCCCGCCTGGAACCGTCAGGATCCTCAAAACCCTAAAAGCATCTGGTACCTGACGGACGGAGGCATGATCGGGTTCCGCGTGGTGCGCCCCATGAACATTCCGGACATTATGACGATGCACCGCCTCTGGAATTTCTCCAAGGGGGAGCCGTAAAGAACAATCTTTCATGACCATTGCATTAAGAACGGAACAATCCTCAGACCATGCCGAAACGGAACATGTCACGAGAGAAGCGTTCTGAAACTATTTCGTCCCCGGCTGCAATGAACATTACCTGCTCCATATCATGCGCGTCAGTCCTTCCTTCATCCCGGAGCAGGATGCAGTCGCCATCCACGGCAGCCGCATCGTCGGGAACATCGTTGATGCAACGTCCGTCATCAGGGCAGACGATGGAAAAGAATATGAAGTGCTGGGCATGGGGCCCATTGCCGTTCTTCCGGAATACCAGCGCCGGGGAATAGGACGGCGGATAATAGGTATGCGGCGGCCCTCCAGGTCTGTGAGCTGCAAAGGGGATCCCTATCCGGCCTGAAAGGCCGCTATGTGAAAGCTACTGTGTACCATATGGACGAAAAGCGCGCTGCCGAATTTGACGGCATTTTCCGGTAAAGAAAAAGCTTTCCGGTACTGCGTCTCAAAAACGTTTCCAGCAAATTGCCGCCATGCGGAAAAAACCGGATACGGCCCCCTGCCCCCGGAAATTCCGTACCTTCCGGAGGGCATGAATCCCGCATACGGATAAGCAATTCTTCCTCTCTGGATATAAAAAACAAGAGCTGTTCCGCAAGAACAGCTCTCATCCGCCGATTTTTCGCCATCAGGAAGCTCAAGCCCTGCGGCGGCGCATCATCAGCGCGGCCAGTCCCAGCAGGCCCAGGGAAACCGTGGCTGGTTCCGGCACCATTTCCCCTCGGATTTCCGTGAAAATCGGGGATAATAAGCTGAAAGTATTGGTTCCGTTGGCTCCCGTAATAACGACAGAATCACCAGGCGCTCCCTCGGCGTCATAATGGCCGCGGATGCCGGGAGCAGTCAATCCGCCGCTGATCGTTACGGTATCTCCTTCCGTGTTAGCAGTAGGGGCGGCTGTTCCCCCCGCAGCATATAAATACGTTTTAGACGTATCCTGCATCAAGTCCATCACGGACTGGCTCACGGCCAGGAAACGGTATGTCAATGCCGCGTCAAGAAGCAGGGGAGAACCATCCAGGGAAGAAAAACTGAACGTCAGATTAATCCCTGCTGCAGTAGTTCCCGTATTGGTGCTCCAGCCGATGACCGAATTGTCGGAGCCATTCAGCACCAGGAAGCCGTAAGTGACATTAGTGCCCAAATTGTTGGCGGCTCCGCGCAGCGTAAAACTGTCCAGTCTGATCTCTCCGGACAGGGAGGAGGGAGAAGAGGAATCGGAAGGAGCCAGGGAAGAAGACCCCAGGCCAAGATAAAACCCATGGATGGTACTATTGTAATTATCCGTACCGGGAGTGTAATAATTAAAAACGGTCGCTGCCTCCGAGGAAACAGCAAAGCTTCCCATCGCGATTAAAAATGTCAGTGTTTTCTTCATATTTATTATTCCTTTTGGATGGCAACTTGTAGCGAATTTGGAATTCCCCAATCGGATTTGGAATCCGTCAAGTAATGAAAAAGAGGCCAAATCAATCATGAAACCAATGAATAACAAAGACTGACCCGTCATCTTAGCAAAAGGACCAGAGATATTAAAAAATCATTATTTTCAATGAATTATAAATACAATATACTAACTCTTAATATTTTTAATTGCTTGCGGATTCCAAATTCGTTATTCAAGCACAAGTACATACATTGAACCTTGAATCATTTTATTAAGATACTGACCATGAATAAATTATTATCCACCCTGATTCTTTCGGCCGGCATGAGCCTGAGCGCTACCGCGGCTACCGCTCTGTTGGATAGCTCCATCGTGGGATATTCGGACTTTGCCTCCCAAACGGCGGATTTCGGCACCCGGAAAGATTCCGTTTCCATCACGTCTGACGACAGCAATCTGACGTTGTCCGGGATAACCTTCAACGGATACGGTGCCAACAACCGCGACGTTATGTCTGTGACGATGGTTCTTGACCTGTCCAAAATCAACACTCCGGAGACCTATACCGCTCTGTTTAACGCCAAAAACAGCAGTGTAAGCTGGGGCGTGGGCCTGAACACGGACCGGAAACTCCAGGGATTATGGAACAACACCTCATACAGCGGGCCCGTCGTTGACACCCCGCTGGGCACGGAAGGTTCCCTGACCATTTCCGTAGTCACCGGAGATCTTGGCACCCGCATCTATTTTGGAGACAGCGCTACGTACTATTCCAACAGCGGCCTGAAATTCGGCAACCAGCAAATTAATCAGATTCTCATGGACGCAGGACTGGCTGAATCCATCGAACAGCTCTACATCCACGACTCCCTCCTTTCCCAGGAACAAGTTGGTCAGCTGATGAGTGAAATCGCCAGCATTCCGGAACCCGCCACGGCTTCCCTGGGCCTGCTGGGACTGGCCGCGCTGATGATGCGCCGCCGCAGGGCATAAGCCTGTACCGTCCGCCTCCCTATATTCAAAGGCCGGCTCACAAAATCGTGAGCCGGCCTTTTCCTTATCCGTTCAAACATCTGCCGGAAAAAACAGGGGGAAGAAGCTTCTATTTGCTGGGTACCCTCACGGCCAGCACTTGACGGGGAAATGGCATTCAGGCTCCCCCGGGAGGGTCATTTCAAGAGCTTCCGGCCCCGCCCCACTTCCGTACACGCCCCTTTTTCCCATGCCGGGACAGCCGGAACCGGAGCATGCAAAGCCCGGCTTCCCTCAGCATCCGGAACAGCCCATCCTTTCAGCAATCCATTTCCCCGCACGGTCCGGATCGCTGCGGTTTCCGTCCGTCGGCAACAGACTCCTTCCCTGAAACAGGGAAAAGGAGTGGGAAAATGGCTGAACTTGAACCTTTATCCCCCGTTCCCATCCATGAACCTTCAAAAACAGCAGCTGCTACTGCGCCTGTTCCGGTATTTCAAAAGCAGAAAAGGAGAACCGCGTTTTTTCAACAAACGGAATATATGCCTTCTGGCCGCCGCCGGCGCCTACATCCTGACTCCCGACGAATTCCTGTTTGACGGAATCGGCAGGCTGGGCCTTCTGGATGACGCGGCGGTCATCCTGGGCGCCGTCCTCACCGTCTTTTTCCCGGACGGGGACTAGAGGGCCGTACCCTCCGCCGCGCCTCGGGCGGAATTAGCGGGACGACACTTTCCGGAACTTCGGGGACTGTCCCATGAATGTCTCCGGATTTTCCAGGAGAAGACGTTCCGTTTCCTGCCGGGAAAAACCGCGCCTGCGTAGCTCGCAGGCCAGGGCCGTCAGCGCCAGGGGATCGGAATCCCCCCAGTCCGCCGCGGAATTGGCCCAGACACGGTCCATTCCGTACAATTCCAGAATATCCGCCGCCCGCTTGGGATTCAGCTTGCTGGTGGGATAAAGGGTCAGCCCGGCCCAGTAACCGGCCTCCTTCACCAGCGGGAAGGTATGTTCCTCACAGTGATCCACCAGCACGCGGCAAGGGTCCAGATCCGGACGGTTTTTCAGGGCGGAAAGAATCATTACGGTCCCCTTAAGCTTGTCTTCCAGATGGGGAGTGTGAATCAGCACAAGCTGGTTGAGGCGCACCGCCAGATCCAGATGCTCTTCAAAAATAGTCATTTCATGGGAAGTATTCCGGTTCAGCCCTATTTCCCCGATGCCGAGGACATTGGGCCGGTCAATGAACTCCGGAATCAGTTTCATCACATCCCGCGCGAAAGCCACGTCCTGCGCCTCCTTGGGATTGATGCACAGCCATGTGTAATGGTCCATGCCGAACTTGGCCGCCCTGGCGGGTTCGCATTCCGTAAGCTGTACGAAATAATCCCGGAAACCGTCCGCGGACGAACGGTCGTAACCGGCCCAGAACGCCGGTTCCCCTACCGCCAGGCAGCCGGCCTGCGCCATGGCCCGGTATTCGTCCGTGGTGCGGCACACCATATGTATATGAGGTTCTATGAAAGCCATCATTCTTATTTGCTGAGGTTCGGGGCTCCGCAGGCCGCTTTGGCTGCGGCGGTTTCCGGCACGGTGTCATCCCTGTAGGAAAGGGCTTCCAGAATGGCCCGGACGCGTCCGGGGCCGGATGCGGACAAGAGGGGAAGAACATCCATCAGGGCATGGTAGCGGAAATCCGCCTCCCCTTCCCCGCGGTCCACCCGGTCCAGAAATGCGGCCACATCCAGAACGCCGGCGCGCGCCGCTGCGAAATCCGCGTCCAGCACCTCCTTTTTACTTCTTTTCATGCACAGACGATACGCCTATGCGGAAAGCCTCGTCAAGCCGGAACAGGCAACAAAATGATAACCATTCCAAACTGATAAACAGCAACCTCTTTCCCCGGTTTTTCAAAAATCCGAAAAGCGCCGGAAATTCAAGAAGAGGCTTGCCATCCGGGCTTGAACCGGGCATCCTGTGAAGACGCATTTATTTCATTAGAGCGCCTATGAATGCACTAGTAAAAACCATATGTACATTCGTGACATCCTCCATCGGCCGCAAAATCATTGTGGCTCTGACGGGGTTATGTTTGGTCTTGTTCCTTGCGGGACACCTGGCAGGCAACCTTCTCATCTTCGGAGGCCCTGAATGGATCAACACCTACGCCCACGGCCTGCACTCCATGCCGGAAGCAGCCCTCTGGGGAATCCGCGCGGGGCTTGCGGTGATCTTCATCATCCACGTCTGGCTGACCATCCAGCTGAAGCTGGAAAACCATGCGGCCCGCGAACCCTACGTGTTCAAGAACACCATTAAGGCAACGCTCTCCTCCCGCTACATGATCTATACCGGTTTGACCGTCCTGGTGTTCCTGATCTACCACCTGTACCAGTACACCCTGCGCGTGGGATACGACCCCGCCCAGTTCACCACCTTTATTTCCGACGGTACGGTGGAAACCTTTGACGTGTACAAGATGATCGTGACCGGATTCTCCAACGTATGGTGCTCCGCCTTCTACATCCTGGCCGTTCTGATGCTGTTCAGCCATCTGCGCCACGGGGTACAGTCCATCTTCCAGACTGTGGGCGTCGATTCCCGCAAAATCCGGCCCTTCTACAACTTTATCGCCATCGCCTACGGCGCGATTATCTGCCTGGGCTTCATCTCCGTGCCGGTCTCGGTTCTTCTGGGTATCATCAAATAACCATCAACTCCTCTCAAAGTCATGATTAATTTTCCCGTAAGCGACTGGATGCCGGATGCCAAAATTCCCTCCGGCCCTATTCAGGACAAATGGTCCAAGTACAAACTTGAGTCCAAACTGATCAATCCGAACAACAAGCGCAAGTACACGGTGCTTGTGGTAGGTTCCGGCCTGGCTGGCGCCTCCGCTGCCGCCACGCTTGCCGAACTTGGCTACAACGTCAAATGCTTCTGCTACCAGGACAGCCCCCGCCGCGCCCACTCCATTGCGGCCCAGGGCGGCATTAACGCGGCCAAGAACTACCAGAACGACGGCGACTCCGTTTACCGCCTGTTTTACGACACCGTTAAAGGCGGCGACTTCCGCGCCCGTGAAGCCAATGTCTACCGTCTGGCGGAAGTCTCCTCCAACATCATTGACCAGTGTGTGGCCCAGGGCGTTCCCTTCGGCCGTGAATACGGCGGCCTGCTGGACAACCGCTCCTTCGGCGGCGCCCAGCTCAAGCGAACCTTCTACGCACGCGGACAGACGGGCCAGCAGCTCCTGCTGGGTGCCTACCAGGCCCTGGAAAAGGAAGTGGCCAAGGGACACATTGAAATGTTCTCCCGCCATGAAATGATGGATCTGGTGTTGGTGGACGGCGAAGCCAAGGGCATCGTCACCCGCAATCTGGTTACCGGCGAAATCAAATCCTACGCAGGGGATACCGTCCTGCTCTGCACGGGCGGCTACGGCAACGTGTTCTTCCTGTCCACCAACGCGATGGGTTGCAACGTCACTGCCGCCTACAAAGCCTACAAGCGTGGTGCCTTCTTCGCCAACCCCTGCTTCACGCAAATCCACCCCACCTGCATTCCGGTCAAAGGCGACTACCAGTCCAAACTGACGCTGATGTCGGAATCCCTCCGCAACAGCGGCCGCATCTGGGTGCCCAAGTCCCGTGAAACCGCAGAAAAAATCCGTAAGAAGGAAATCAAGCCTTCCGATGTTCCCGAAGAAGAACGGGACTACTACCTGGAACGCAAGTATCCCTCCTTCGGCAACCTGGCTCCGCGCGACATTTCCTCCCGCGCCGCCAAGGAAGCCTGCGACGACGGCCGCGGCGTGGCCGTCACCGGCAAGGGCGTCTTCCTGGATTTTGCGGATGAAATCAAGCGCATGGGCCGCGAATGGATTGACGGCCAATACGGCAATCTGTTTGACATGTACGAAGAAATCACGGACGACGACCCCCATGAAACGCCCATGATGATCTACCCCGCCTCCCACTACACCATGGGCGGCCTGTGGGTGGACTACAACCTCATGTCCAATGTGAAGGGGTTGCACGTCCTCGGTGAAGCCAACTTCTCCGACCACGGCGCCAACCGCCTGGGAGCCTCCGCCCTGATGCAGGGCCTGTCTGACGGCTACTTCGTCATTCCCGCCACGCTGCCCGCTTACCTGACGACCACCAAGCCCGGTGCCGTCACCACCGCCGCCCCGGAATTCAAGGCTGCGGAAGACGAAGTGAAGGAACGCATCAACAAGCTCCTGAATGTGAAGGGCACCAAGACGGTGGACTCCTTCCACCGGGAACTGGGCCTCATCATGTGGGAAGACTGCGGCATGGCCCGCACGGAAGAAAGCCTGACCCACGCCATTGAACGCATTCCCCAGCTCCGCAAGGAATTCTGGGAAAACGTGCGCGTAACCGGCACGGCGGACGGCATCAACGCGGAACTGGAAAAAGCCTGCCGCGTGGCCGACTTCCTGGAATTCGCCCAGCTGCTCTGCTATGACGCCCTGAACCGCCAGGAATCCTGCGGCGCCCACTTCCGCGTGGAATACCAGCTGCCGGACGGCGAAGCCAAGCGCAACGACGATGAATACGCCTATGTAGCCGCCTGGGAATACACTGGCGTGGACAGCCTGCCTGTTCTCCACAAGGAACCGCTGACCTTCGAGAACGTGCACCTTGCCATCCGCAGCTACAAGTAAAGATAGCCAATACATTAACACTCAAAAGAAAGATTATAACATGGCTAAAACACTCAATCTCACTCTCAAGGTCTGGCGCCAGGAAAACCGGGAAGCCAAGGGCCGCATTGAGACCTATGCCGCCAAGGACATTCCGGTGGACGCCTCCTTCCTGGAAATGCTGGACATCGTCAATGAAGGCCTGGTCAAGGAAGGCAAGGAACCCATCCATTTTGACCACGACTGCCGGGAAGGCATCTGCGGCATGTGCTCCCTGACCATCAACGGCATTCCCCACGGGCCGGAACGCCAGGTGACCACTTGCCAGCTTCACATGCGCAAGTTCAAGGATGGCGATACCGTCTGGATTGAACCCTTCCGCGCGAAGGCTTTCCCAATCCTGCGGGACCTGATGGTGGACCGCTCCGCCCTGGACCGCATCATCGCCGCTGGAGGCTATATTGACGTGCGTACCGGTTCCGCGCCGAACGCCAACAACATCGCCGTGGAAAAAGTGAAAGCGGACGCCGCCTTTGACGCGGCCGCCTGCATCGGCTGCGGCGCCTGCGTGGCCTCCTGTAAAAACGCCTCCGCCATGCTGTTCACCTCCGCCAAGATCGCCCATCTCAATCTGCTGCCGCAGGGCCAGCCGGAACGTTCCAAGCGCGTCCTGGCCATGATGAAGCAGATGGAAGCGGAAGGCTTTGGCAACTGCACGAACCAGTATGAATGTGAAGCCGCCTGCCCGAAAGGCATCAGCGTGGACAACATCGCCCGCCTCAACCGCGACTTCATGCGGGCCAACGCCAAGGAAGGCCTCTGTTTCTAAAGAAGATTCCTTCTTAAGACGCTCTGTAAAAACTCCCGGCGGCATCGGCTGTCGGGAGTTTTTTCATTACCAGGTTTCCTTGAACCAGGAATAAAATACCAGACAGTTGCTTCCTCATCGTCGCGCAGCGTAAAAAATTGTTACACCGGAAGGGTTCCAGTAATCCAGGAGACCGTACTTGGCAATGCCGGACGAAACCTAAGCAAGCCCCCGTCCGACAGCGACGGCCCCCATCTTTCTTCGAGAGAGAAAAACATTGATTACAGGAATTAGACTGATGCCCGGAAGGGATGGCCTCCTGTCAAGGGCTCAGCATGAGAGGAAAACATTTTCTAACAAACAGACAACATTGATGTCTATTAAGGGAATGCACTGAGCGTAAGAATTATAATATTATTTTCTCATGGAATAAATTCTCATGTTCTTAAAATAACAGAAATTTTTCAAATAAATTCTTATTGACGCTAAATCTGAATAATGCTACTACGAAAATAATAATAGAGGGTTGTTCTCTTCTAATTTCATTATCAATACTAACTCTTAATACCTGATGAATCCGCCTCATCGTTCTGCCGTTCCCGGCTACCGGAAATGGTACTTTGGAGCCGGCGGCAGCCCCGGCAGGCGGGGCATGGAGGCAGCTCCGGATCCCGATCCGCTACCGTTTGAAGCAATCCGGATCCATGGGGAAAGAACCGTGGGGCCGCCGAGTACGTCGGCGGACGGGCACAGCGCGCACGGAACATTCACCATTCCGGAAGGAGCGGAGGGCAAAAAACTCTACGGCACCTGCTCGCTCTTCCTTGGGGTGGACGACTGGGGAATCCTGGAAGTAAAGGACTCCGGCGGCAACGTGGTGGCGCAGGTGGATCTGAAGGAAAACCCGCAGACGGCGGGCGAACAGGGCGGGCACAAATACCACACGGGGACCGGCGGGGCGCAGCTCCCCTCCGGCGCCTACAGCTGGGAAGTCAGCCAGACCAACATCGACTACAATCCGGCAAGCGGCAACACCTCCATCTGCAACTACAGCATCGACGTGGTGCCGACGGAACCGGGGGGCAGGAAAGAACCCGAACCGTGTCCCTGCGAGGGAGACACGTGCGACAACAGCGGCGGAACGCCGCCTTCCCCGTCGCTGGCCCGGTCGGGCCCTGAGGCGGGCATGGAAAGCGGCGCCCTGGGAAACTACAGCTCGGCGGGGTGCAGCGTGACGGCGGAAAGCACGGCCACGCTGATGTACTGGTCCTGCAACTTCGGAGCGTTCCGTGGACTTGGGGGCCTTCCGGCCGGAAGGGTGGAACTGAGGGCTGAACAAAACGTCTCCGGCCTGGAAAGCCCCTCCTCACTGGCCTACAACCATCCCCTGAACAGCCGTCTGGACGTGCCGGAAGGGGGCATTGCGCCGGGAGTGCGGTTCAACCTGGTGCAGGGAGACCGGGTAATTGCCATGCGCTGCTACACGGACGGTTCCGTGCTGCCCATCGGGGTGGACACGTCGGGCGGAGGGCGTGCGGCGCTGGACACGGCGGAAGGACAATCCTGCCTGCGCTGGGTGGTGGAAGACGGCAGCCAATACCTCTTCTCGGCGGAAACGGGAACGCTCCTCTCCTACACCACCACGGACAGGCAGGTCATCTCCAACGCGTCATCCTATCTGGACGTCAGGCATGCCGGAGACGGCTCGCTGAGGCAAATCTGGAACCTGTGGGACGGCCTGCTCAACGTGGAAAACGTCACCTCCACGGGTTACGTCATCGCGCTCTACACGCCTGGACAAATCACCGGAACGGACGGACAGGGATTTTATACCGTTACGGGCGCTCCCTTGAAAACATTTACTCTTTCCCTGGATGCTGAGGAAAAGTTCACCATCACGGAACAGGCGCCTGCCAGGCAGCCCTATGCCGTCACCTGGTGGAACGACGGCCTGGCGTGGAACATGCGGCAGGGCACGGGGGAAGACGCCCTCACGACCCTCCGCACGCGCACGGAGCTGGAACCGGAAAACTCGGTCTGGCAGCTGGTCACGGAAATCTCCAAAAACGGAATCGTGGCGGCGCGCACCTGCGCCATCTACCAGACCACGGACGTGGGCGACCTGCTGCTCACGCTGGCGGAAGGCTACGGAAGCCCGGAGGAGCAAACCACGCAATACGCCTACGACCAGTGCGGACGGCTCAGAACGGAAACGGCCCCGGACGGCAGCCAGACTCATTACGCCTATGACCTCTACGGCCGCCTGCTCAGCCGAGACGAACCGTGGGCGGAAAGCGGCAGGCGCATCACGCGCTACACCTATGCCTGTTCGGGAGAAGCCGACTTCAGCAACGAACCCGCCACGGAAACGGCAGACCTGCTTCCGCTGGAAGGACACGTCAAAACGCTGACATCCACCACCTGGAAATACACGACGGCCAACCACATCAAAAGAACGGAACGGCGGGTCACGGGCCTGGGCGTGGCGGGCACGCGCCTGACGGCGGAGGAACAATGGCTGGCCGGAGCCGCCAACATCCATGCCCGCGGACGCACGCGGTTCAGCCGGGACCTCGACGGCGTGCAAACGTGGCACGACTACGCGGCCACGACGGAGCACGGCGCCCTCTACACGGAAACGGTGGAAACGCGCATCAACGGAGAAGCCGTTCCGGGACAAAGCACGCGCGCCGTCACCTGGATCACGGCGGAAGGGCAGCGCGTCAGGGAAGAAAACTACCTCCTGCTTTCCACCGGGCAATGGGCGCTCACGGGCAGCGCCGTCTACGAATTTGACACGCAGAACCGGTGGGTGAAGCGGACGGCGGGCAACGGCCGGCTCACGGAGCGCGAACTGATGTGCGACGGAGGCCTGCTGTGGGAAATCGATGAAAACGGCATCAGGACGGACTACGCCTACGACACGGCGCGCCAACTGGTGGAAGTCACGCGTTCCGCCGTGATGGACGGGGAAACCGTCATCACGCCGGAAACCATCACCACCTACGTCCGGGATGCGGCAGGGCGCGTACTCTCCACGCGTCAAGACACGGGGGCGATGACCACGCGGGAAAGCGCCACCTACGACCTTCTTGGCAGAACAACCTCCACCACGGACGTCCTGGGCCGGGTCACTACCTACGCCTACAGCCAGGACGGCTTGACGGTCACGCAAACCGTCCCTTCCGGGGCTACATTCATCACGCGCAGCGCGCCGGACGGAACGGTGATGGAAGAATCCGGCACGGGGCAGCGGCACGTCATCTACGCCATCGACCTGGTCAGCGACGGTGTGCGGACCTTCACGAAAGCCGTCTCCGGGGAAACGCAAACCGAGCTGCAGCGCAGCATTGTCAACGGAGCCGGGGAAACCCTGCGCACGGGCGTCCCCAACACCACCGGTGGCGTCATTTACACGAGGAACACCTACAACGCCAGGGGGCAGCTCACCAAAACGCAGACGGACGCGGGCAATGCGGCCACGACGATGGCCCCGACCCTGTGGGAATACGACGCCTTCGGCAACAAAACGAAAGAAACCTGGAAACTCGCCGATCCGGCCACGACATCCAACTCGCGCATCACCACGTGGAGCTACGGCGTGGAACAGGCCCGGGATGAAGTATACCGCGTTGTTACGGCGACCAGGAACAACAGCCGGGGAACGACCTATAACGAAACGCAGAAAACGCTGGCTTCCTCCCTCTCGTCCACGCTGGAAAGCAAAGTCATTTCCATCGACCCCAGGGGAAACGCTTCCGAACAATGGAGCGAATACGGCCCGGGCGCCGTCCGGACGCAGAAAAGCAGCATCCCCACCTCCGACATCACGGCCGCCGCTACGGTCATCGACGGTTTTATCATCTCGCAAACGGACCATGCGGGCGTCACGGCCACGCATACCCGCGCCTACACGGAAACCGGCGTCATCTACGCCAACACCGACGGCCGTGGCAACACGACCACGACGAAGACCGACCTCGCCGGGCGCACGATCTCGGTGACGGACGCGGCGGGCAACACGACTTCTACCGCCTACGGCCCCTGGTTTGACCAGCCTGCCGTCGTCACCAACGCCCTGGGCAACACGACCTGCTACGGCTACGACCTCCGGGGCCGCAACACGGCGCAATGGGGAACGGGGACCCAGCCCCTGCTCTTCGGCTATGATGAAGCGGACAGGATGATAAGCCTCACCACGTTCCGGGAGGACGCGGGCGACATCACCGCCGACCCCACGGGACGCACGGACGGGGACGTCACTACGTGGAGCTACGATGACGCCACGGGCCTGCTCATCCGCAAAACCTGGGCGGACGGCACCCATGAAGACACCGCCTACAATGCCCTGAACTTCAAATCCACGCTCACGGACGCGCGGGGGGTGGTCACCACCTGGGGCTATAACCTGAAAAAGGGGGTCAACAACTCCGTCTCCTACAGCGACTCCACGCCCGGCATCCAGTACGCCTACAACTACCTCAACCAGATGACCCGGGTCACGGACGCCTCCGGCTCGCGCGTCCTCACGTACACCCCCTGCAACGAACCGGATACCGACAGCATCACCATCGGAGGGAGCTCTTACCAGCTCCAGGAAAGCTATGACATCTATGGCAGATCCTCCGGCTATACCCTGAAACAGGGAACCGACGTCCTCCAGGAAGCCAGCCAGGGCTATGAAGCCGACGGAAGGCTGGCCAGCGCCGGAATCAGGCACGGGGGAACGGAGCAAAGCTTCGCCTACGGCTACCTGGCGGGAAGCAGCCTGCTCTCCAGCCTTGCGATGCCCGACGGCATCGTCCGGGAACTTGCCTACGAACAGCGGCGTAATCTGATCACCGGGATAGACTGCCGCCTGGGGGAAACCGTGCTGGTCTCCCGCAGCCAGGGCTACGATGCCCTGGGACGCCCGGTCACCCGCACCCAGCAGCGTGGAACGGAACCCGCCCGCAGCGACAGCTTCAGCTACAACGGCAGAAACGAACTCACCGCCGCCTCCCTGGGCGCCGCCCCCTACGGCTACAGCTACGACAACATCGGCAACCGCAAGACGGCACGGGAACCGGCCGGAGAACTCGCCTACGCGGCCAACGGGCTCAACCAGTACACCGGCATTGAAGAAAGCGGGGAAGCGCCTTTTGTGCCGACGTACGACGCCTCGGGCAACCAGACCCTCATCAAGACGTCAACGGGCGTGTGGACCGTGGTCTACAACGCGGCCAACCGCGCGGTGAGCTTCACCAGCCGGAATGGAAACACGATTATTGAGTGCGGCTACGATTACCAGGGACGGCGCTACATGAAGAAAGTGACTCAAAACGGCACGGTCGCCAGCCACGAACGGTACCTGTACCGGGGGTATTTGCAGATAGCCTCCCTGGATATGCTGGACAACCGTAACGTGCTTCGGACACTGCTGTGGGACCCTCTGGAACCGATGGCCACCCGCCCCCTGGCCCTCGTGCAGGGCGCTTCCCTGTACTGCTACGGCGTGGACTTCAACAAGAATGTGTCGGAGGTCTTCGACGCACAGGGAACGATCGCGGCGGCTTACGATTACTCCCCCTATGGAACAGCCACCCGCACCGGAAGACTCGTCCAGCCCGTACAGTGGTCCAGCGAGATGAACGACTACGAATTGGCCTTGGTCTATTACAATTACCGTTATTACCATCCCGCCGATGGAAGGTGGATCAATCGCGATCCAATCGCTGAAGAAGGGGGATGGAATTTATATAGTTTTAATAAAAATATAATATATACAACAGATTATTTGGGATTATTATCATTGGGGCGATTTATAACTAAAAGATTGATAGGAAAAATAAAAAAATCTCTTATAACTGATCTTAATGGACCCTATATTCCAGGATATTGGGAAGAAGATGCAGAGAATTCTGGAATAATAGCAATTTGTTTGAAGTGTAAAGGAACGAATAAACCTTTTAAAATTAATTTAGGTAACAACCCTAATCGTATTGGCAATACAACTACTTTATGTAATGGATGGGAAAAAATTGCAACATTTGATGGTTATGATTTATCTTGCAAGTAGAAGGAAGTCGGAGGAAGGAATTCCGATGAAGCACCCCGATATACAGGGAGAGTTCAAAGTAAAACCTATGAGTGTGTAAAATTGTCAGGAACAGGTAGTCTGTGTGGTACTAATTTCCCAGAAGATTGGAGAACATAGCAATGAAAATCAAAAGAAAGAAATTCTATATTGTCGCAGGAATCGCAGTCTTATGTGCTGCTTTAATATATTGGTTATTGACCATATTTTTACGAGTATGCGTAATGAAGTCGCCAGTTATGGAACCATTAGTTCCAACGGGATCAATCGTTATCATGAAACGCATTCACAATATAGATGAATTAAAACGGGGAGATATAGTTCATTGGAATTTTCCTTCTTACACATCCATTCCTAGCAATACAAGTACATTAGGAATAGTAGTTGGTTTTCCCAATGAACATCTAGAGTTAAAACATGGTGATATATGGATTAATGATCAAATAGCTCATATTAGACCTTTCCAATATGTTTATACGAAATCAGAACCAAATGTGTTGGAAGGATATAAAATGAAGCAGAAATATATGAATATGATTATTCCGAAAAATACATTCTACATCCTCTGTTTAGACAGAAATGCCATGGACAGCAGGGTAGTAGGCCCTATTCCATGGACTAATATAAAGAGTAAAGTAATTGAGCATATAAATCCTTAAATAATTATAGGGACCTACATACTTGACTAACCAGAAAATAGTTTTACTAAAATCGCGAGGAATGTGAGAGATGTTATTAGTATGCCTCCTATCTGCATTTCGCTTACATTCTTCGGCAATTTTTCCCTCGCATTTTCATAATCCCATTTTTTGTTCTAAATATTTTGTCAATAAAACAACTCCCACATCACCAATTTTATCCCCTGCTTTTACTAAAAAAGTAGATATTTTTTGCCAAGAACTCCTCTTGCTTTCTTTTGAAGAAGATTTATCATTCAACTCGTATAGAGCTGTTTGTAATGTTATTGATTCTGCTATATTCTCAGATAGCTGTTTAAAAAAATCAATCAACATTTTGTCTTCTGTCGTTTGATTCACTGTCCCATTTATTTCGCTGTATACAATACCATCAACTTTATCAACGAATATTGGATTAATATTGATTACTGGAGCCTGTTTTGATTGTAATGCTAGAAAATTAGATATGTTGGGGCGAGGAACAGAATTATCTATATATTCTTGCATGTCTTTTGACAGTTCATGTTCTTGTAGATCAATTTCTAGTCGGTGTTTTATACTCAATATTTTTGATTCTCTTTCTTGTTTTAAATCAAGAGAAAGCCTTTGAGCCTCTTTTAAATATTTTTTTAGTATTTTAATTTTATGTTCAGGAGCTAAATCAAGATTATCTATTATGTTTTTAGCAGTATCCGGAGCTGAAACACATATATCCATGAATGCAGAAAAATTATTAAATATTGCATCGATATTTGATACATTAATATTTTCATTTGTAGAATATATTGAATATAAAACTCCTGTATTTGTACGACTTTGAATAATTTTTAATTCTCCTTTAGAAGTAAACGATACATAATCTCTAAAAAGTGTAATAAATTTGTCAAATTCATTACTCCAAAGACGGTCATTGGGTATGGCTATTTTCAATAGCAAACCTTCGATGATGTTTTCTATAAAAAATTGACCAGATATGTTTATATCTGTTATTTTTTCATAGGGTGAAACATTCAATTCTGTAATAATTTTTCTAATTAATTTTTGTACCCTACCGAAATATTCTTCTTTTTCTATATCTATATTGTTTTTGTATAACCAATAAGATAAGCTAGTTGAAAAATGAGGACTTTCTTGAATTAATTCTTCCCAAGCTTCAGCACTATACTCTTCGTCATTATCGGGGTTATTATTGTAATAATTGAGAATACCTTTCATATTGTCCTTATAGAGAAATATGATGTGTTTTTTTGATCTGATGCGTTCTAGAAAAATTGTAGTAACTTCTTCATAATATGGATTACACATCTTCAGTAAAACTGATTCTGTAAATTTTCCAATAACTAGAACATTATCATTTTCAAGCATTTCACAAATTTTTTTCCAGTTATTAACGCTTGAGTTCAAAAATTTAGAAGTAATCGTATAATTATTAACATACAATACAGTAGTGATGCTATCACTACCTACATCGTTTAATAGTAAAGCATTTTTGTTATTCTTATTCATAATAATTCTACATTGTTAGATAAATTATACAAAAATAATGGTACATATAAGAAGTGTTAAAAAAGTCCAACAGGGAACAATTTCAACCCTCTGTTGACTTTCTCAAGCCAGCTCATAGTTGTTCTTGCTCCACCACCACACGGCGCGAATTATACTTTGCGTTTTAGTGAAAGTCCATCTTCTGACCAATATGACCAGAAGAAAAATAGTTTCAGGAGACGCAAAATCAGAGAACCTCTCACTTTACAAGTTCTTTACCATGTTTCCTGACAAAAGTCTGCTAGGAAATATTGATTGCAAAATAATTAGCTCCATCTAACTCTTCACCTAAGATTTATAAGGACAATTTTCTACTCGCCCTATATGGGTGAAAAAATTACATACCAACTCAATCAACAAAATAATCCACAATACGCTGAAAATAAACGCGTACGAACTAATCAAAACACGACAAAATTTCCATATCAACCAAGCGATGATATGGGAAATAACAAAACCAAATATACTTCCTTATATGAGTTCTTCTCCAAATTTCCTAATGAGGAATCTGCCCGGAAGTATTTTGAGCTTAAGAGGTGGAATGGCACTGTCCGTTGTCCTCACTGTGGTAAACATAACATCACCGAATGTAAGGATCAAAAACCGATGCCCTATCGCTGTAGGGATTGTAGGAAATTCTTTAGTGTAAGGGTTGGTACAATTTTAGAGGAATCAAAATTACCATTACACAAATGGTTGATGTGTATGTACCTGTTGGCAACCTCCAGAAAAGGTATTTCCTCCATTCAAGTTTCCAAGGAACTCGGAATTACTCAGAAGAGTGCATGGTTCCTCTGTCACAGAATAAGGGAAGTTTGGATGAAGGATAAAAAGGAGAAGTTGGACGGTATTGTGGAAGTAGATGAAACCTTCATCGGAGGCAAGGAATCTAACAAGCACTTTTCCAAGAAGCTGAACAAGGGAAGAGGCTCGGTCGGCAAATTGATTGTAATTGGAGCCAAACAGAGAAACGGAAAAGTGATCGTCAAACATATCGACGATACATCCGCTTACAATTTACAGGGATTTATCGGAAAACATGTTGAGAAAAATTCCAATGTGTTTACGGACGAGTTCAAGTCTTACAAGGGACTTGTAGGTTTTGTTCATGAATCCGTCAATCACTCAGGGAAGCAGTACGTCAATGGTAATGTTCATACCAATTCCATTGAAAGTTTCTGGTCTCTACTGAAGAGAGGTTACTATGGCGTTTACCATTACATGTCCCCTAAGCATTTGAAGAGGTACATCCATGAGTTTGCCTATAGACATAATACGTCCAAGGTTGAGACAATGGATTTTATAGGAGATACGATTAGCAAAATGATTGGTAAGAGAATTATGTATTATGATTTGGTGGGTTGAAGATAAGTAATATTATGGAAAATGGAACAACCATAACAAAAAAAGTGTCACAAGAAGAATTTGAAAAAATAAAGGACTATTTCACTAAAACAGGTAAAATAGTCCTTGAATTAGATAATTTGTCTATTGCTGTATTACAACATTACTTGAGGTATTACAAACAAAATTCTGATCTTAGTAATTGTATTAATGAATAATGGGCTTTACTGCTTTAAGAATCTGTTCATGTATTCTTTTCCAATCAAGATCTTTATCAACATTTGATCCTGAGCATTGACGGTCTACGATCCATTGATATTGATACTCTGCCCAAATTGTATTAATAACAAATTGAATACAATATCGTGAACTATCAGATGTAAACTTATCAAAATGTTTTTTTAATTGCATAAAAACATCAGAAGCAAATGTTAAACGCCTTGCAAAACATATTTTTTCACTATCAGTTAGGGGAGATTTCAAGCTTACAAATTTGTTTTTATCATTAAAAACTATTTTATTAAGATCAATTCTATCGCCAGTGGAGTCTAGAAATTTTTTACAACTATCTAACTTGGTTAATGATGGAATGCTTTCAATTGCTCGTTGGCAAGCAATAAATAAATCAGTGTAGGTATAAAATTTGTTTGTTGCTGTCATGGTAATTTTTTAATTCTTTATCAATATTTTTTGTAATCTCAACAGGATCAACATCAAGTACTTTACAGATCAATAAGACTTCGGTAAACGTCAGGTACCTTTCACCGGACTCATATTTGGAAACAAATGTCCGAGTGTTATCCAGCAGTAAAGAGAGTTTGAGTTGGGAATATCCCTTCTCAATCCGCTTTTGTCGCAGAAGCGTTCTGAGTGTTTCTTCGGGAACACTGCTACGATCTCTTTTCATTACCACAGTATAGCGGAATTTTTAAATCCCCCAAATTAGGGGATTTATTGTTTACAGGTGTCATAGTTCTTGTTATCTATATGACTGGATCTCCCAAAATGGGGGATAACAATGAATAAGAACTATGAAGACATTATTACTTGGAACAGTCCTGGCATCCTTGACTTTGCTTGCATCCTGTAGCAAGTCATCATCCAATGGAGATGGAAACAATTCAGAAGCTCCATTAACGCTGGAAGGAAAAACTCTTACAGGAGGCATGTATGTAGACTATCAGGAAGGTGATGGTTTGGAATTGGAGGCAAAGGATTTTATTTTCAGTACCGGAACCGTTACATTTGGTGCAGTCGAATATGATGCCAATGACCATGAGACAACTAGGACAGTTACTGGGAATTATGTTTTTGAGAAAACAGGAGAAGGAACAGGTAAATTGGAGATAACGGCCAGTTTAGGCTTCAAACTGAATCTAGTGTTCAATGGAGAGAATGTGATTGCAGAAGGTACAATGAATGAAAGATATGGTAAGGAATTCCCTGCGAAAGGATCATTTACTATAAAATAGTTTAGTAATAAGATAGTTATGAAAAGCTGGATATACTAATATCCAGCTTTTTTATGCCTAAATTGTTCACCTTCAGGTGAAAAGGAAATGACGAAAATTTTATAAAATAGTTTGGTTAGTCAAGTATGTAGGTCCCTAATTATAAATCATCTATTCTATTTTTCATTTTAGGAATTATCATTTTATTCATTATATCGTCATTATTATTTTAATTAATAAACAAATTTGTGGAATCCTCTGAAACCAGTGGCAACAAGGTCATTGGTTTTGGTTCAAGATAATGCTATCTACTTTTACAGCCATGACTTCATCAAGAATGTGACGGAAGTCTTCGACGCACAGGGAACGATCG
>OMBO01000258.1_pt1 | contig 46361 bp, 39 predicted proteins | sample 1644901 | NCBI WGS metagenome assembly OMBO01 (sample SAMEA103958144, study PRJEB25191) | human gut metagenome | reverse complement strand
CACCAGAGCCGTCATGGATGGGCCATGAATCGTCAGCTTGCTCAACCCCAGTGAGGGATCATGCTGATGGCTACTGCAAAGCGACACTGCCTTCTCGATCCGGGCCAATAGTTCCGTATCCAGTTCCATGTACACATACGGAGCGTCCGTATCATATCCGCTCGTGGAACGCAGTTGAGCGATGATGGGTATTGTTTTCATGTTTCGTTCTCTTCTTTTCCTGTCAGAGTTACTTGCAGAAGAAGGCGACGATGCCCAGGATCAACAGCACGGCGAGCAGGTACGGAGCCACGGTCACCAGAGCCGACAGGATACCGACGACAATCGGTCCCACCAGACACAGCAGTACGAGCGCCGCCAGAGCAATGAGGAGGTCTTTCATGTTCATGGCCGTGCCTCATGCGGGAACTCTTGTCCGGGATGATCGACGAGCCGGAGCGGTAGCGGCCACCCATTGCCTGAGCGCCTGCCGCCCGGCATAGGTAATCAACCAGCAATCGGACCGAAGCAGGAATTCCTCTTCCTTCGTGCGGATGATGAACTCCCTCCCGGCCAAACCACGGACGGCGTGCCTGACGCTTTCCTGTTCGATGCCACGGCATTCCGCCATGATTTCCTCATCGCTTCGTTCGAAGTCGCCGTGAAGGTACAGGAGAATGGACAGCTCCAGTCCGGTCAGGGAGGGAGTCCGTCCCATGCGCTTCACTCTGAGATGATGTTTTCTTCTCATGATTGTCTCAGGTCAGTTGTTCAGGGCGTAGCTGTCGGCCAAATTCCAGAGCTCCCGGTTCAGGCGCGTGTTGCCGTCAATACCGTTGAGTGCCCGCAGGGAACGTCGACGATAAGCACCTTCCTTCTGTGGCTTCAAGGGAACGCCTCCCCGGATCAGGTTTTCCTGAACCCGGTTGAAGCACTGCCAGACGGTAGCCGGTCCTCCCGCCGTAAATCCAATGTCGTTCCAGCGTCGGGGCGACAGAAGAGTTTCGGGACGTATCCTGTCTTCGTAGTCGTCTCCCAGGCGCAGCCGGGCCGCTTCATGAACAAAGTTCACCTGTCGCTTGTAGGGGAGTTCGACTCCCTGCATGCGGCGAATGTCGTCCATGATACGGGGCGTTTCGGAGGCCAGCCGGAGACTGGCCGCAATCACATCCTCCCCGGTATGGCCCATATGGCGGATGTTGATCGCGGCACTGCGTGCTCCGACAATCAGGCCGTTGGTGCAGACCAGCCGGAAGATACCGGCCATGAGCTGGTAGGAGCAGCTGCCGTTGTGGCTGTTGATCATGACCACTTCGATGCGCTGGTCACGGTTGTGTTCAAGCACATCTCTATGGGCGAAGCGAATCAGGTGTTTGCGTGTAGGAGTACCGTCCGGTTTCCGGGCACGCTGTTCCTGAGCTCCGACGACGAGGAACCCGGCTTCTTCCATCTGGTCGAGCAGGGAGTCGGAGGAGACGAAGCGGTATTTCTCCGAGCGGCTCTCGTCCTCGCGGTCGGCGAAGACGGAGGGTGCGACACGCCGGATCTGGAATTTGTCCAGCGGGCTGTTGTCGCGATTGCGATAGAGTTCGCGTGTGGATGTACGAGTATTCATATTCATTGATGGTTGGTTTGTTGCAACAAAAAGCCCGCCTCCCGGAACAAGGCCGGGAGGCGGGCACTGGCAGGAAGTAGAGAAGCTGCTTCCTCAGGGATATATGACGCGAGGAGAGCGGATTTTTCAGGATGTCAACAACTCTTTGTAAATATATTAATGCAATGATACATATTTTATATGTACAAGAGCATATTCATGTGTATGAAACCGTTAGACGGGAATAGGTTTGTTACAGGAACAACTGGTGCAAGTCGCCTTAAAGGCCGAAAATAAAAGATTGTGCTTATTGAAGACCTGGATTAATTTGTCTGTTGTTTTCAATCGATTTTATCCCTTGAGTCTATGGCATCAAAACATCAAAACTATGGAATTGTCTATGTGCTAACAAATCCGGCTATGCCTGATCTGGTGAAAATCGGTATGACCAACCGGGACAATGTTGATGCTCGAATGAAAGAGTTATTTAATACGAGTGTCCCCGTTCCCTTTGAATGTGGGTACGCATGCAAGGTTGTCGGCTTACGTTGCGAAGAAGTAGAAAAAGCGCTGCATATGGCATTCCACCCCTACCGCATCCATGCGCAACGCGAATTTTTCAAAATCAATCCTGAACAGGCGATTGCCATTCTTAAGTTGCTCGACAAGAGCAGTGATATCACAACAGAAATCTCTGAAGAGATTAACAACGATTTGTCTGATGTTGATAAGGAGGCAGGAGAATCATTAAAACGCAAGATGCGCCCGCCTTTGAATTTCAAAGATATGGGCATTCCTATCGGAGACCAGTTGGTATTCGCCAAAGGAGACGAACCGGTTTATGCCGAAGTCGCCAATGACAGGAAAGTCATTTATCAAGGAAAGGAATATTCGCTGACGGCACTCACAAGGGAGCTTTTAGGGCTGGATTACAATGTCCAACCAACCAACTACTGGCTCTATAACGGTAAAAATCTTCACGAAATTTACAACGAAACCTATATCATTACCGAATAAAATGTCCAACTTTATGATACCCTTCCAAATGATAATTTAGTTCCTCTTACAGCTTGACTTGTACCTGTCCATTCATGAGGAGTGGGAGTAAAGAGTCCCTTTGTTGGATAAGCAACTCCGTATTTTTAGTAACGTTCAATAGTTTTTCGTACATAGGAGCAACACGCGATACGTATGCTCTCATGATGCTCCTGTCTTGGGGATAAAGAATCCAAGATGAATCAATTACGGTTTTGTTGATATGCGGTTGTTGTGCACCTGTTCTTATGCTCATCAAACGTGGAACTTCTCTCTTCAAATATGGGTATAAGAAGCATGTAGGAAAACCCTCAGAAGCAAAGAGACCAACAACAGACTGGTTCCCGGCAGCAACTATTCCAAGAATTGAGGGACGGATGTATCGAACGAGAGAAACTACTACTGTGCCCCTAGGCATCAACTTGGCTGCGGAATTATCAAGTCCTGTCTGAGTAATATATCCCGTTGCTTTGAGTAGAGGATTAGACACTAAATCACCAGAGCTTACCCACGGGATACTGCCTTTTTCCCAATAAGCCACGTTTTTCGTATCTGGTGTACCACCTAAACAGGTATCTACAACCTCTTGCAATCGCTTTACCTTCCACCCTTGAGGAATTTCTTTCTTTAGCTCATCACTCCAGACCATTTTACCACCGCTACTTCTATACGGTTTTCCGTTCTCATCCGGGAAGTCGAACTGAACGAACCAGTAGTCATAGAGGGCCTGTGCCATAGCCTCTAAATTATCATTTAGCTTCTTATTGATTGAAATCTTCGTATCAAGGGCAGTTAAAATTGCGGCTATGTTTTTTTGTTCCTCTTTATCAGAAGGATAACTAATAGAGATTTCATTGAGAGATATTTTATCTAACTCTTCTTGTCCAGAAGAGCCTATACCTTTACTCATCAGTATTTCTTGGTACTGTTTGAGTGCATAGCCAAAGAAAGTAGTATCCAATTCTTCAGTTGGGCGCATTATCAACATGTGACTATCTACGGTCACTTGTTGGGCTGTTCCAAAATACTGTGCGACTCTGCCCAAGGTACCTTTTCCTGTGGAGTTGATGAGAATATCGCCGTGGCGCAACACCAAATCAGAAGCTACCTTTTTCTTCGTCAAATCATTATATGAAGCAAAGTCTAGATTGATAGAGAAGTTCCTATTACATTTCTGATTGAGAACGAGAATAGTTTTTTGGCCAAATTCTGAATACGAAGGAGTTATTCCTTTTTTCTGGAAGGATATTAGCTCTTTTAGCTTCTTTGTCTTTCTCTTACTCATACCGAAGGCACATCATTTGTTTTCTGATTTCAACATCGAGTTCAGAGGATTTGGCAGACAGTTCTTCAAACTCAGCCATGAAAGCAGATATTTTCTGATTGAACTCCTCCGGGGTAATGTCGATATGTTCTATCTTCACATCGAAATATTGACCTGCTGAGAAGGAAAAGTCTTTTTCCTCTATCTCTTGATAGCTCGGCACCACGGCCAGACCATCTACGGGCTCGTGCTTCTTGAACGCATCTATAATCTGCTGCTCGTCCGCAGAGGTTAACACTCGGCGTTTCTTTCCATCAATCGTCCTATCCTCACCTAATTTGGACGCATCAATCAGAACAGCCCCCGTCCGACTTGAGGCATTTTCCTTGTCGATGAACAGCACCGAAACGCTCGTTCCCGTCGTACCAAAGATATTGGGAGGCATGCTGACCACCCCACGAAGCCACTTCTTCTCTACCAGCTGCTGGCGAATGGCTTTTTCAATCTTCTGTCTGGCAGTCAGGAAGCCGCTTGGCAGCACAATTGCCGCCTTACCTTTGTTCGTCAGTGAAGCCAATACGTGCTGAAGAAAACACAGATAGATGGCCATGGACTCCTTTTTATTCGCGGGAACAACAGGAACCCCTGCAAAGTAAATGTTGGCTCGTTCCTTGCTAGTCAGCTTTTCCCGGAAGTCGGAGAAATCCAACTTGAACGGGGGATTGGAGACAATGAAGTTAAACTGCTTGAGGCCGCCATTGGGCGCAGAGAACGCAGGCTCGGTCAGCGTGTTGCCTTGCACCACGTTTTGGAGTGAGTTGGCTAGTCCGTTCAGTATGAGGTTCAAACGCAATAACCCGGATGATTTCTGCGAAATATCCTGCGAGTAGATGGTGCAACGGTTCGCACCAATGCGGCTGGCGAGGCACATGAGCAGGGTACCTGATCCGGCAGTCGGATCGTAGCAGGTCACGCTTTTTGGTTGACCGTCTACAAGAATCTCGGCCATCACACGGCCCACGCTATGCGGGGTGAAATACTCGGCATATTTACCTCCTGAATCGGAGTTGTAATCCTTGATGAGATACTCGTAGATGCTGGAGAAGTAGTCATATCCCCGGTCAAACGCATCAGCAAAGGAGAACTGCGACAACTTGTTGATGATGGCACGACAGAAGTCCGGGCGTTTTCCGGTATCTGTGATGAAGTGACTGAGTTTTTCAAACATCAGCACCGTAGTATCAGCAGATGTCTTCACGGAGAAAATGCCCGCATTTTGTGCGGCAATATCTTCGAGAGTCTGATCGAACAGGATGTCGAATTCCGCCATATTCTGCTTGTTGTGCAGCGTGGGAATAAGTTGTTCCCTGTTGAACCAAGCAACCTCGGCAGATAGAGTGTGGCGTAGATCCTCATATTCATCCTTGCTCATCGCGATAATAGCATCATACTCACTCATCCCAGCCGGAACGTTTAGCTCGGCAGCTACGGTCTTGATGAACTTGTCATTGAGGAATTTGTACTGAAATACTTGCGTAATGACTTTGTACTCATTGCCGTCATTGCCCAGGCCATAACTGGCGCAGGTGGCTTTGAGTTTGTCGATAAGCTGCTGCGTGCGTGTGATGATGTTTTCGTCCATGGTTTAAGCGGGCATCAGGTCGCTCTTATATTCGTTGAAAATCTCAAGAACCATCTCTTTTTTCTGCGTTTCATTGAACGCCAGGGCGGAGTAAAGCTTCATCGTATTCCAGATGGTACTGGTCACAGTCTGTTTGAAGTAATCTTCATTTTGAGTGATGTTCTCGTTGTTCTCCACAACTTCATCCACCTTATGCTTGATTTGGTTGAGAACCTCCACCAAGCTCTGCTGGTATTGGTCGAGCTCCGGGTAACGCTGGAGCAGGTAACGGTGCAAACGAGCATACTTTGCATCATGGTCATACTTGGCCAAAATAAGCCGTTCTTCGTGCATCAGTTTCTTTAGCTTACGTTCCACCGCCTCCATTTCGCCCAATCGGGCACGCAGCTCTTCCTCGCTCATTTCCACAAACCCCTTATCACCGAAAATGCGTTTGAGTTCATCGTACAGATTCGTCCACGCAGCCGCCTTACGATCGAAGCACCCATTGAGATCATGCACGGTCTTTTTGAAACGTTGGATAAGCGCGTCGCCTATCTTCAGCTCGGCTTCGCTTTTCTTCTGGAACGCGAACAGGAACCCATCGAGGGCAGTTTCCAACAGGGCGCTCGTTTCTTCGCCGTTCGCTATGGCTTCTTGTGCCAGCAGAACACTTAACCGTTGACTTACCACACGCTCCATCTTGATAAAGCGATCAATCTCATCAACGCTCATGTCGTACCCGCCACCGATGATGCTTGCCCGCAGGTCCCGTGCATCAGCCAAGGTGCGACGCAGGGCTTGTAGTTCTTTCTTATCGGCAGTTTCCAACAGGTCGGCAAATTCTACCAGATTGTCAGGGCAATACTTGAAGATATAGCTTTTAATCTGGGCAACTGTTGCCTGGATTTCCTCCGGAGTTTTGAACAAGGCATCAAAGTTAGTCCAGTCGTCCCCGATCTCGTTCTTCAGTTCTTCCAGATATGCCGCATTTGCCTTATTGAACGCATTACGGATATCGGCAAAATCGACCACATGTCCGTATCGCCAGTTACCGTAGGGGCGATTGACACGGGCAAGAGTTTGCAGCAGGCTGTGATCCTTGACTATGCGTCCCATGTACAACTTCTTCAGGCGCGGAGCATCGAATCCCGTCAACAGCATGTTGAATACCACCAGCAAATCTATCTCACCATTCTTATACTGGTCGGTTAATGCCTTGCGGTCTTTCTTGGTGCCCTCGTCATGCAGAATGAGAGCAGTTCGGATATCAGGGTATTGGTTCTTCAGCACTTCCATCACAGCACGTGCCTGCCGGGAAGAATCGCAAACAACCATGCCGCCGATGCTGTTGTCTCGACTCGTTCTGCGAGCGGTCAGCAGGTCAGTGACGATGTACTGTGTGAGCGGCTTGACAAAATTTTCGTGCGAGTACAACACCCCTCGCTTCTTCGCATCGCCCACAATGAGCTCAACATCCTTAAGAGCTTGCTCCAGCAGGGCTCGATACTCAGTTTCGATGACTTCATGAAGGAGACGTAAAGTGTACCCGTCCTGGATGGATTGGTTGTAGTAATAGGTGTCGATATATCCTCCGAAGATTTCCTTGGTCGCCTTGTCCCTCTTCAGGTATTCCTCGCGGTTCTCGCATTCACCGGGTGTGGATAGCTTGGGCGTACCCGTCAGACCGATGTAGATAGCATCGGCGTCTGCATTCAGCAGGGCACTAAGGAATGATCCATTGGGGTTATAGCTGCGGTGGGCCTCGTCAATGAAGAAGATACGCTTGATTTTCGTACCGTACGGGGCAACGACTTTCCTACCCTCTGCCTTGAACCTCTGGATATTGATGACGTTGATTTCATCCAGCCCGGAGTTGTTGGTTTTGCCTGACTGGTTCCACAGCAATTCATCGAATTCGTCGCGGCTATCCGCTCGAACGATATGCAATCCTCGGGCTCCCAGCTCATCGGCCCCTTGGTCGGCCAGGTCGAGTCGGTCAACCACGAAGAAAAACTTAGGTACAATGTCCTGCTTTTCGTAGTAGGCCGTCAGGTTCTTTACGCTGTAATAGGCAAGGGCGGTTTTGCCCGAACCCTGCGTGTGCCAGATAGTGCCGCGCTTGTGCCCTTCATCCAACCATTTCCTCAGCCGTATGGAGGCAAAATATTGAGGATAGCGCATGATGTGCTTCTCCAGCACACGACCACCATTCTTGAGCTTCTCTACATAAGCGATGCCAAATCTCAGCATGAATTCGAATCGCTCACGCGCCAGCAGGGATGTAGCAAACCGTGCGGCAGGTCGTTTGGGATCACAAGCAGAGTGGAACTCCGGTGTGTGGTCATACCCGACCAGATGCGTGTCCCTCAACACGGCCTTGATGACATCCTCTCGCACTTCATGCATAATGTTTGGGGTGAATGCCACTTCGGGTTTCTCTCGAAAAAAGTTAAAGTGTGGCTTGCTCTGCGCCGTGGTGCAGTAAAAACTTCCTTGCCACCTATTGCCATCCTCGTACTCCTGATTGCCAGAGAAGAGCATCAGTTGGGTAATATTCATGTAACGGCGAAAGCAGCTCATCTTATTGCGCTCGCCCATGCGGTCACGCTCTGCTTTCATCTGCCCCTGATTGTTGGGCGTTTTTACCTCATAGAACGCCAGGGGTAACCCATTGACGAATATCGTCACGTCAGGTCGGAACACCTCTCCCTCATGGGTGCAGTCCACTTCTGTCGCCACATGGAAGCTGTTATTATCAAAATTCTCAAAATCAACCAACTTCTCACCCGTAGTTTGCTTGATTAGCTTCTGGTGGAATTGTCTGCCTAAATCATTGTTATTCAGCATCGGCACCAGCGTATTATCCAAGTACCGTTGTGCGTCCTCTTCGGTCTTGTTCGGATTCATTCGCATAAACGCCCTCACAAATACGCTCCGCAGGATATTGGTCTGCGGTTCACGATCTCTCTCCCATTCCGAACGGGGTAGGAAATCATAGCCCAGCCTGACAAGGTGCAGTAGTACAGGCACCTTGACACGTGTATTTTCATTGAACTTATTGCTAGACATGATGGAAATGTACCGCTCTTTTCTCATGATATACCTTTGCTGTAAAATCAAAACTCCCGCAAAACCCTACATTCCACCGTCCAGAATAACAGAATATGAATAAGGACTCACTTATCTAGTAAGAATTTCTGCATATAATTCTTAAAATCTGTGTGTAGAAAGTATAAAATTACATTATCTCTCAGATAAAAAGAAGCCGGCCTTACGGCAGGCTTCTGAATGATTTCTGTACTACCTCTTTGCACCACTCGGAACATTCCTTCCTGTACTGGCACCAGGAGCACTGTATCCCGGGTTGAGGATGGAAACGTTCGGTGGTGATGCCTTCGTAGGCGATCCTGTACAGGTCGGCGATGCGTTGCTTGCGCTGTTCGTCAGCTGGGGGAGTCTTGACCCGGATCACCTGAGGCGTCTTCGTCTTGACCAGGTAGATCAGATCCAGTGACGGAGGCGTGTCTCCTGTCGCTTCTTCGATCATCATCTGGTAGGTGACCAGCTGAAGTTCATGGTCAAAGGCGGCATGTCCGGCATCCGGCTTGGCGGCAGCGGATTTGTAGTCCACTGCCGTCAGGTCGTGCTGGACGAGGTCGATGACGCCTCGCACAGGAACCGGCAACCCGGGTATGGTGGCGGATAAACCGACTTCCACTCCCAGGGGCATCTGCGAAGAAACCTCGTCAGAGTCCATGTAGGCCTTGACGGTGTTCCATGCACAGGAGCGCACTTTCTGGCGCGTTTCTTCGTCTGCATAGTCCACGGGACCTTCCGTCTTCTCCAGCTCCAGGAAGTGAGTGGAGAAGGCTTCTTCCATGGCCGTCTCACTGCTGTCTTCTCCCCGCCATCGGGCGAGGTTGAAGGACTGTAACGTGGCGTGGATGGCCTTGCCTACATGCAGAGCAACTGTCGTCGGTTTCTGTATCTGCGCCACCTTTTCGAAAAAGAAGCGCAGGGAACACGACAGGTACGATTTAACGGACGAGGGAGACAGGTAGTCCGGGAGTATGGCAGAGGGGGAAGAAGCCTCCGAAGGAAACTTCTTCATCAATGTGATAGCCGGGTTCAGGGAGTATGAACGTATGGGGCGGGTTGCGGGAGCGATCATGGTCAGTACGGGTTGGAGTTGCCGGCATAGGCCGTAGCGGGACGGCGGGTATAGTTGTTCCTGCCCGATGCCGAACGTTTGGATGATGAACCGGAGCGATTCATCAGTTCGTCTATTAGCCCGGAGGCTTCCATGCGGTTGAGGATGGCAATGGACTTGTTGAATCTCCGGGTAGCCAGTTCGTTCAGGGCAGAGTCATCCAGTCCGACCTTTCCGGCCAGTTCCAGGATGAGTGCCTTCTGCTTTTCCGAGCATTTCCATGCGGGAGTAGGTTCAATAGAACCACCAGAAGCGCCTACAGGAGGCGTTTGTCTCACGGATGATGTGGATGTCGTCTGTGAACCGAAAGCCCCCGGAACCGGTGTTTGTGCAGGTTGTATGCCGTAATGTTCGTCGGGAACGAACCCGACCTGTTGGATCCGAGCATCGACGGTAGCCTGAAGGGAGCCGTAGAGTCGTTTCGCTTCGAGAGGCAATTCTGATGTGTTGCTGATTTCGGTTTCTATGGATACCTCGAACTGATGGGAGGAATACCCCGGCAGGCCGAGGCGTTTGCTGTAGTTTGCGATGAGTTTGATAGCCATGATGGTTGTTTCTTTCTTGTTGATGGGTAGATACAGTAAAGCCGCCATGCCCGAGGTAGGGAGCATGGCGGCTTTGTGAAGGATGACAGACAGGTAATTACCTGTGTCTGATATATATGACGGTAGGAGAGTTGTTATTTCATATGAGAAGGGTTCAACTTCCTCCCCAACAGCTATTTCGATGAAATAAAAACCTTCATCCAGGCAGTTAACAATCTGTATTCTCCCTCATGTCCGGTTCCACCAAGAGGTTATTCTCCGGGAGTTCTGCAAACAACATTCCGGTTATATCCCCTCCGGTGTACATTCCGGCAGGCAGGATAAATACGGGGAGGGATGATATAAGAGCTACGACAGCAACCTGTTTCTCATAGGAAGGAACCGACTGTTCTTATTTTCCCCAGCGCTGTCTTCTTTCACTGCATTCTTCGGAGGGGATGCGACCTCCGGCCTCAAGAATAGCTTCCAGGGCATTCAATGCACGTTGTGGAATCAATAGCTTCCTCTCTACAATGATATCCAGAACCCATAAAATCCCTTTGACTTCGATCCCGGCTTCAGCAGATTTTGTCCGTAGCCTTTTATCACCGGAAAGCAAAATACCACCATGCTTTTTGGCCAGATGGGCTACCGATACATCCTGCAAGCTTACTTTCCATTCTTTCGCTTGCGCATTAAGAGCAGGAAGATCTGATTCATCAATGGATTCCAAAATCAATTTGTCAGCATCCACATAGGTTTGAAGCAAAGAAAACTGTTCCTCTTCCAGAATCTCCTGATAGACAAGGTGTGTCGTCCGGGTCTCAAACCCCAGCTGAAACCATAAATCAAGGAGATCGCCTTCTATCAAGTCCAGGAGCACGCAGGCGTCATGAATATAGATCCTATCCACGGATAACAGTTAGATAAGAGTTGCAACAAGTCTGCGCAGTTCGGAAAGAGAATGTCCCCATAAGCTCGCGCCCTTGGACATGCTGATTTCACCATCTATAACAGCAGTGGAAATTAATTGCTCAAAACGTCCGCTGCTTTCCGTTCCGCAATAATCTCCAGGTTCATCCTTCTTGTACCCCATTTTATTATAATAAATGAAAAAGCGCTGTTTGAGATTATTGCCTATCAAATGCAGGCGATGAGCCCTCATGACGATTGCCGGCAAAGAGACGCCAAAATACGATTTGATCGGGAACAGATTACGAATAAGGATCCTATCCCGTTTGCCGCCAAACATTTCAGAAAATGGTGCTTCAGGCATCAGAAACGCGCTCGCGAAGACATTAGCGCAATCTTCATGTTCCTTTTCCGACAGGTATTCCGGAAGGTCTAAAACCAGATGGGCCAACTCGTGGGCAAGGGTCATTCTCATTCTGGGCAAATTACCTTCTAACCATGAAGCAATGACAACCATGGCAATTTTGGAGTAGACCGCAGAAAATCCGTCAAAAGCTTCATTGTCCGTATTGTAAATGAAGATTTTGATACCCTTGTTTTCCATAAGTTGGAGAAGGTTGACTACGGGATCTTCTCCCATGTTCCACATGTCGCGTAATTTGTATGCAGCCTGTTCCGCTTCATCGACCGTTGACGCCTGTATCCGGGTATCAAAGAAAATCGTATTGTTCGTAATGTCTTCAATCTCCATGAATCTGGCAAAATAGTCCTTTGCTCGTTCTTCAATCGCTTCACGAGCGGATTTGGACAACTTGGAGCGCTTGCGAAAATGAATACCGTCCAGAGGCACGGAGGAGGTACTGTAGAAAAAGTCAGGAGATACTTCCAATATATGAGCCAGACGAGCCAGCATTTCAGAATTGGGCGCTGCAATTCCTTTTTCATATCTCGCCAGAATGGTATGTGACGGAGTATTACCCAACTTTTCAGACAAGGCCCTCAATGAGAGCCCTGACATCTTACGTGCCTGGGTCAGGCGCTGGGGAATAAAGGCCATGGTCGCGGACATGTTTACAAAATAGTTCTTTACATTCCGGATGTAAACAGTAAAAGTCGTCTTAGCCAAAAAAAGGATGAGAGTCTGATTCACTCTCATCCTTTCAACCCCGATCACACACCACAGGGGGAGACAATCAGGGCATTTGCATAGTTGCTAATGATCTTGTGAGGCAAGGGGCTTCTTTTGTCAAGGCGAAGTGGTGTTTATTCCAAATAGCATGAATAGAAAGAACATACATGTAGTGCCTTCTCCAAGTGGAGGATGGCAGGGCAAGAGAGAAGGAGCAACTCGTCCTTCTTTCACAACTTCGACGAAACAGGAAGCCATTGATAAAGGAAGAGGGTTATCCAAACGTGAAGGAGGAGAGCTCTTCAGTCACGGAAAAGATGGCAAAATCCAATGGAGAGACAGTCATGGAAACGATCCTTATCCACCCAAAGGTTAATTCGTGATTTCATCTCAATCCATCGCCCCTTTGCTTATTGGTGAAGGGGCGTTTTTTGTCGGGGATCAAGAGAGAAAACATGGGAAATCTGTTATTCCAAGTCACTCGCGTTTGTCACAGATCCGGCGAATTTTGGATCTTTTTCGACTTGAGGAATCTGCCCAATATAAGTTCCGCTCAGATTACTGGAAGCAGTGGATGCAAGCTTTCTGAAATAATTCATGTCCATATTTTATGAGTGCTCATACGGACACTCAAGAGATAAAATAGAAGGCTACTCCCGGCCTCTGCGTGAGACCGGGAGTAGTGTTTATTTGCTGAGAAAACCGTAACGCCAGGGACTTGGCGTTGCGGCTTTATACCTTTGCATGTGTGCCTCCAGCAGATCAGCTCCATTTTCCGTAAGAAGCCTCCCACGGTACACCGTACTTCCATTGCGAGTTATGGCTATACGGTCCCCATTAGGCAACTTCCGAAACCTTACCGGCGATACTGTCATACGACACTCAGGTCCGTATACAAATATCTTCTTCTCAAGTTCAGGACTCATGCGAATCATGAACGCTTCTAGGAATACGGACTCAAGCTGCCATTCCAAGGTTAAGGTATGAGTTTTCACAGGAATGTCCTCCTCTTTTGGCGGTTCTTCTATCGGCAAGTATTTTACCGAATCACACTTATCAGACCACTTCTGATATGGCCCATACCATTGCGTAATAGTAATGATATTAACAATAGCAGAAGCAACGATAACGATACCCAGCGCCCACGCCGTCACCCGGGCACTCCGGTGCCACTGCTGTTTGTTTGATTTGTCTTTCATAATGATCTCCTTTCTTTGATTTGTTCAGGAAACACCCTGCTGTAGAGCCCTCCACAACAGGGTGTTGTGATGGTAATGAGTTATAGATTGTGATATTTCGCCCATCTATTCTATAGGAGGCATATACAAATCATCATAAATAACAGGCCCGCTTATAAGCACGTTAGTAACAATGTATGCACTGGCAATAAACAACAAGATACCAAGAACCCACACCGTCATCCGGGCACTCCGGGGCCATGGTTGTCTGATTGATTTGTCTCTCATAATAAAGGTACTCCTTCCTTAAATATACATGACAATCAGCAAGAGGTTATTTCATCAAAGACAGCTTAAAGGAGTTATTTCAACGTTACTTGGTAGATTTGGGACTACCGAACTTTCCGAGTGAGGGAAGAAGTACTGTTGAAATCAACGCAAGAGCGGTAACAAGACTTGTTCGATATATTTTACATTCATATTGCAATGATTGATATGAGATGAATCAGCCAATGGGAGAGGGCAAGGTATCATTTGGAGGCAGTATTAGATAACTCAAAGATTTTGTAGAAAATAACGAGCGCTTTTTCTCAGCATGTCGGCATCTTCTGCTCTGCCATTTTCTCTCAACTTTAACTCCAATTCCCGGGATCTATCGGCGAGGGCATTCAACTTGTTTCGAATCCCGGTATTCCTTTGTTGAATCGCTCCCTCAAGTATTCGGGCTTTACGCCTGGCGTTTTCCGCTCCTGACGGATCGGTACGGCCAGTAAGAGCACTGGGGGTCATGCATGAGACAGCCCATGATTCAAGGCTGGATATTTGCTTTTCATCTTTGATGTTCTGTTTACGAACCAGGGATATCTCTTGCTTTGACCTATAAAGGTCGGTAACGACGGAAGCGAGATCGTTAAGTAGTAGTTGATCATCCTCTTTTGCGTCCTTCAGAACCCGCTTAATGTTGGCGATGGACATTTTCCCTGCATCAAGGTTGCCGGACGATATATCTTGTAAAACTACTGGCTTTTGAGCCTCCTCGGGGGAAGGGGAATCTTTTCTTTTCCCTTCATCCTTGCTCTTCACGTTTGCCACGGCTTCCTGTAATGCTTTAACACAGTCCGTATGGCCAAGAGTGGTAGCCATCATGAGAGCTGTACTACCATCCTTTAATTTCGCGTTCACATCTGCCCCGGCTTTCAGTAATGTTTTCACGCAGTTCGTATGTCCCTTAAGAGCGGCTCTCATAAGAATTGTAACTTCGTCCTTATCTTTCGCGTTGACGTCTGCCCCAGCTTTCAGCAATACCTTTACACAATCAACATTGCTTTTAGCAACAGCTGCCATAAGGGCTGTCCATCCATTCTTATTCTCCGCATTGACGTCTGACCCGACTTCCAGCAATGTTTTCACGCAGCCCGTATGTCCCTCATCAACAGCTAACATGAGAGCCGTTTCTCCATCCTTAGTCTTCGCGTTGACGTCTGCCCCGGCTTTCAGCAATGCTCTCGCACAATCCGTATACCCTAGACCGGTAGCCAGCATAAGAGCTGTACCACCATTCTTGTTTTTTGCATTCACATCCGCTCCAGCTTCCAACAAAGCTTTCATACAGTCCGTATGTCTCTTAGCAACAGCTGCCATAAGAGCCGTTGCTCCATTCTTATTCTCCGCATTGGCATCCGCTCCAGCTTCCAGCAGTGTTTCCACGCAGTCCGTATGCCCCTCATCAACGGCTAACATGAGAGCCGTTTCTCCACCTTTATCCTTCACATTGGCATCCGCTCCAGCTTTCAGCAATGTTCTCGCACAATCCGTATATCCTAGACCGGTAGCCAGCATGAGAGCCGTTTCCCCATCCTTATTCTCTACATTGGCATCCGCTCCAGCTTTCAGCAATGTTTCCACGCAGGCCGTATGCCCTTTAAGAACAGCTGCCATAAGAGCTGTATACCCATTCTTATTCTTTGCATTCACATCCGCTCCAGCTTCCAACAAAGCTTTCATACAGTCCGTATGTCTCTTAGCAACAGCTGCCATAAGAGCCGTTGCTCCATTCTTATTCTCCGCATTGGCATCCGCTCCAGCTTCCAGCAATGTTTCCACGCAGGCCGTATGTCCCTCATCAACGGCTAACATGAGAGCCGTTTCCCCATTCTTATTCTTCGCGTTTACATCCGCTTTTGCCTCCAGTAATACTTTCACACAGTCCGTATGCGCCGTAAGAACAGCTGCCATAAGAGCTGTATATCCATCCTTAGTCTGCACGTTTACATCCGCTTTTGCTTCCAGCAATGCTTTTGCACAATCCGTATACCCTAGACCGGTAGCCAGCATGAGAGCTGTCCATCCATTCTTATTCTCCGCATTCACATCCGCTCCAACGACCAGCAATGCTTTCACGCAGTCAGCATTGTTCTTAGCAACAGCAACCGTAAGCGCTGTTCTCCCATCTTCATCTACTGCATCTACGTGAGCTCCATTTTCGATCAATTCTGAGAGTTCTGAGTCAATTTGCGCGATTTCTTCCAAAGCCATTTCTTTCTCGTACCTCTCACATGAGAGAAGAAGTAAAGTGGAAATCAACGCAAGAACGGCGACGCGGCCGATTCGATATATCTTCGAATTCATATAGTTCTACATAGGATTATAGTAATATAAACGATATGCTCGATGTGATCATTTAGTTTTATTATATTTGAAAATCAACTTATTGATGTAATAAATGACAAATATAACGCAAGCAGTAGAGCAGATGGAAATAATGGTCCCAATGATCAACCAATTCTCAACAGCTCCTCGGCTGGATGCCCCTCCTGAAGCAACAAGGACAATAAACCCTAATATATTAAGAATACAATGTGTTAAAAATGGCCATAATTGAATGCTTCCGGGGCGTTTTAACAGCTTATTTCCTAATGAGCTTATTTTGCAAAAGGCAATAAATGCCCAATAAAAATTAAAAATAGGAATAAACAGAAATCCTACAGCCTGACCGGGAGAAGGAATACGAATACGAGCGGAAATATTCTGCAATACTTTCCATGCCTTGAAAAGCCGGATCAATAGTAAGATGGATGCAGTCAATACAGTTAACCGGGCCCCCCATGAAAAGATCATGAAAGCATCATAACTACGATCACTGAATGCTATGGTTAACGCTATACTCAGGATTGATGATGCGCAGAAAAAACTACAGGCAACCCAGCTTTGGGGTTCCATGTAGTAAGTGACAGGACGAGTATCCAGAATATCCTCTAAAGACACCCAATCTGTCATGCCCTGTTTCCACCCCAACTCGGAACCATACAGCTTTCCTGTTTTTACAGAGTTCTTTAGTTCATCTAAAGAATATGGCCCTTGCTTATTGCCATCATAATCCGCTACATAATACTCTTTCTTGAAATTATCAGGAATAGAAGGAGTTGGAGGTGTTGGAGGAATAAAAACAGGTAGGGGTGGCATGTTCGGTTTGCAATCGGCAGATCTCATTACATCGTTTGTTATTTTCTCTGCGTTCGGCATTATTGTTTCAATGTGTATCCATCCGTCCATTCCATCACTCCATACAAGCGTACCTTCCGGATATTTACCCGCTTGATACCGGGCAATAAGAGTTTCTTCATCATACGGGCCTTCCTGTGCTTTGTCCGGCAAGGTGACGTAATACTGTTTGTTGTTCATGAGTTTCAATGATTGTGATGAGATGAATAAACAAAGGAAGTCAGAGAAGGATATCGTTTCGACTTAAGAGCAATACCCTTCTCGACGATATTGTCTCAAAGAGGCATGCCATTTGACTTGAGAATCCCGCGCCCCTGGCAGCGTTGGCATTTCTGCCCTCCGATATTACCCTTGCCCTGGCACCCCGGGCAAACGATCACTCCCTGATTCTGCTGATGGCAAATGGCGTCCCCCATAGATTGCTGATGGGAAGAGGCCTGTGACTGACCAGTCATCATGCAAATAGCCGTCAACGTAATAAGTGCAGCAATGCCGCCTGTAATGTATTTCTTCATATCGTTTCCTTTCGTTTTATAGCTGTTGAACCGGAGCCACAAAATCCGGCTTACTCCAGAATGGACGAAGATGGTTGCAGAACATGCTTTTTGACCCGCTTCCAGTTGCGGCAGGCCAACGTTCGAATCCCGGAATCCGACTGGCTGATCAGGATGCCATGGGTGGCTCGTTCTCGTTCCAGTACAAATCGGCGCTCCTTCTCGCTGAGAGATCCGGGATGAGTGACTTCGACGATCACCGGGGTCATACGCCCGTCGGGGAAACAAACCATGCACCGGTGCTCTACCGTCTCCATCCCGCCCGGCCAGACAATGGCCCCGGCACCTTGTAACTCCTCCAGAGAATGCCATTGAAACCCTTCCGATGAATCATGACTATGGCAATCCGGGTGTCGACAGTCCGCACAGCGATACCCCAGCGGCTCCCCGCACAAATCGTCCACCAGAACCTTGTGCCCGACAACCAGTCCTCCCTGTCTGTCAGCCTCCAGACTCTGGACGACATAACGATGCATGGCCCGTTCGACGAGCATCAGTTGGTGACCTCCGCATTGAGGGCAGGTGAACTGGATGATACTTTTCATTGCTGGCATCTCGTTTACATTGCCTGTATATCTCCTTTTTACGATTTTAGTCAACGTAAAAATCTCACTTTAATCTCAAAAAGAGGAATGTTGTATAACCATATTGCCATTACTGAGCGATAGTGATACATTCCGAAGCATGGCAGGAGTGAATCAGGATGAGCTGAAAATGAACGTCAAGCTGTGGCTCAAGGCCAACAACTTCGACTACGCATGGCTCGCCGAACGATGTTTCGTGACGGAAGCGACCGTCCGCAACTGGATGGCTCAGAAACCCATTCCCGCCGCCAAGGAACACATCATCCGGGAATTGATCAAACAGCTCCCGCTGACTCTCCCGAGCCGGGTGCAGGTGGAAGAGGAAACGTTGATTACCCTGAAGCTTGATCCGGATACCCGCAAGGTTCTTGAGAAGAAGGCTTTCTCCCAGGGCAAGACCTTGAAGGAATTCCTGGCCGACGAAGTGCCGAGGCTCGGCAATCCCCCGCTTGCCTGAGCTTATGGAAGCTCCCGACTTTGCTCTCCCTCCGGGAACCTTGCTCGGTAATTACAAACTTCTCAAGGTACTGGGCCGGGGAGGTTTCGGTATCACCTACATTGCCTGGGACAATCAGCTCAGACGCAACATCGTTCTCAAGGAATGTTTCCCTATGGGGCTGTGCAGCCGGGATTCGAATACGGGAGAGATCATCCCGTTACCGCACGCACCCCGGCACACCTACCGGGCAGCCATGGATTCCCTCCGCAAGGAGGCGCAGACACTTGCTTCCCTGAACCACGAGCGAATCGTTCGGGTGTATGATGTCTTCGAGTCTCATGGCAGTATCTTCTATGTGATGCCGTGGCTGGAAGGAGGTTCCCTGCGGGAGCGTATGGACGAAGCCGCCACAGGAGGAAAAACCATTTCTGCGGATCAAGCCCGGGAGTGGCTACTTATGGTGCTGGCTGGCCTGGATTATCTGCATGGCAGGGGGATCTACCACCGCGATATCAAGCCCGGCAACATCCTCTTTGACGAACGGGGGCTGCCTGTATTGATCGACTTTGGTGCGGCGCTCAACAAGCCGGAAGTGACCTGCACAGTTACACAGGGAGAGTTCTCGTACGCTTACGCCTCCCCGGAACAAATCACGGGAAAGGGAGAGATTGGCCCATGGACGGATTTCTACGCCCTGGCCGCTACCTGGTATGGACTGATCTCCAGCATCCCGGTAGAGCCAGCTGATCGGCGACTGATGCAGGATGATGTTATGCCTCTCTCAGGCATGGCACTCACCGAACCATGGCCTCGGGAACTGCTGGCATCCATCGACCGGAATCTGCGGCTCAAGCCTGAAGAACGTTGCCAGACAGTCGGGCAGTGGAAGGAATGGCTGCAACGAGGAAAGCCCAGGGGCTTCCGGGAAGCAGGAGCTTACAAAAAATCGGTCTTTTACGTTGTCACTACTGCTGTGATCATTCTTATGCTTGTCGGCGTATGGCTATGGAAACAACCGTCCCGGACTAGCTCTACCCCTCCTGCATCCAATCCGGCTGAACAATGGGCAGCCAAACCATCTCAGGAATTCAAGGATGCCCTGTACAAGAAAATCCGCGACTACTTCAAGCTGGATGACTATCTTGCCAAAGTGAAGGAATACGAACGGAAGGTTGAGACCGCGCAAAGCCAGTGTCTCAAGGAGATGGATGAACTGAAACAGAAATTGGAGAAAGAAATCAACTCGATTCCGACCTATAATGCGGCTCTCGATTATCCCCTCAACATCATAGACAAGAGATATGATCCGCTGATGAAAAAATGGCGGACGACTTACGATGAACTGGCCAAGGGGTATCTTCACGATGTCTTCCTGCCCCTGGCTAAGATCACTGATAACATGATTGCCACCTATCCGGCTGAAACCAGGGATGAAGAAATATTGCTCCCCGCCATGGAAGACAGAATTCAGAAAGAATGCAATGATGTGCAACTCGCAGAATTTTTCTGGAAATTGAATGATGTTATCAGTAAGGACTCCACGGATCAAATGAGCTTCCTGATGAACATGGCCCAGAAACGGGCACAGGAATTACCCGTTTCTCAAGAATGACGATGTGTCAACAACCCATCATCAATAATGGGTGTCAGAAAATCAAAAAGTGCGGGGGGATAGAATACTGCTGCTTTCTTCAAAGAAAATACATCACCATATACCGAAGCGTTTAACGGACTGAGGCTGAAAATTACTTGCGACTCTTCCTGTTCTCCAGCTTTTTGATATCCTGCTCCAGTTCTTTCACATAGTCCTGTTCCGCCTGGTGTTCGGCCAATAACCTGCGGTGTTCTTCATAGAAGCGGTATTGTTCCCGGACATGTTCCCGAGCCTGTTTCATTGACCGGTTTCCCTTGCCTTTTAGTACACGCCTTCCCATGAGACGAAGCAGTTCGTTAAGCTTGTCTTCCCACTCATGCAGAAATATCTCACGGCGGTTCTTTGCCTGATCCTCGACAAAGTCCAGGCACAGGGAGGTCAAACGATTGAAATCGCTGATTTCTTCCTCGTTAAGGTAGTTCTTTGCAACAGTGATATCACTGGCATGGATTCGGTCTCCAACCCAGCTGGTCAACCCCATGTTGGGCGCTGATGCGTCTGCCCGCATCATCATCAATTCCGCAGCACTGTGTCCGGTAATGGCGTAGTGCAGTTTGTTCTGAATCGAGCTGAAAAACTCCGTCGTTTCCTTTCCGGACGGCATATAGTCAGCCGCCATGGCAAAAACATCCTTGATGCGCAGGTACATGCGCCGTTCGCTGGCACGAATGTCCCGAATACGCTCAAGCAATTCATCAAAGTAGTCCGGCAACGGTGTCGTTCCGGGAATCGGCGGGTTCTTCAAGCGTTCGTCATCAATGGCAAACCCCTTGATCATGTATTCCTTCAGGCGCTGGGTCGCCCATATGCGAAATTGAGTGCCCCGTATGCTATTCACCCGGTAACCGACGGAAATGATCATATCGAGGTTATAAAACGTGATGGAACGTCTAACCTGACGCATACCCTCCTGGCGAACTTGTAAGAAATCCTTACAAGTTCCTTCCCTTTCAAGCTCAGCATCTTCATAGATATTCTTCACATGCATGATGATATTTTGCACGGATGTCTGGAACAGTTCGGCCATCATCTGCTGGGTCATCCACAATGTCTCATCATGAATGCGAAGATCCAGACGGATGTTGCCATCCGGAGAAGTATACAATAACAGCTCTCCGGGAACCGGGGTTTCGTCTTCTGTCGGCAGATGGGTCATACCTTGTCTTCTTTTCGATCAATCCATATTGCAACCCGAATAACGGCAGTCATTCTGGAACAACAAGCCCAATGGAGCATAGCAAAACCGGCATGCATGCAAAGCTCAAAGCTCACATCATCCGACGACTTTCATCAAAAGGCATCACTCCCATGGGAACATTTCTTGAAATAACTACAGCCGCTATTTTAGGAAAACGCATAAACTTGAAATAGACAAGCAGGTTATTTTAGGTTAATCATAGCCATATGAAAAGGGAGCATACGGGAGACTACGAGATTACGGCGGTAGCGGGAGAACAGGTGAAGGCGTTTATTCCTTCGCCGTTGCCGCCCGTCCCGGGAATAGATATCAGTCCCGAATTGCAGCAATCGCATGACCAGGCTCTGATTGCGGTCGGTGAACTCAATTCCCTGACCTCTCTTTTGCCGGACTATTCACTTCTGTTGTATTCCTACGTCCGCAAGGAAGCCGTCTTGTCGTCAAGAATTGAAGGCACCCAGTCTTCACTGTCGGACTTGCTGGTGTCGGAAATGGATGGGATTCCCGGCGTTCCCCTGGAAGATGTCACGGAAGTCAGCAATTACGTTGCCGCCATGCAGTACGGCCTGGACAAGATCCGGGAAGGCCTGCCCCTGTCGTTGCGGTTGATCAGGGAGATGCACGAAGTCTTGCTAAGAAAGGGCCGGGGAGAAGGCAAGAATCCGGGAGAGTTTCGTACAAGCCAGAACTGGATCGGCGGAACAAGGCCGGGCAATGCCGTTTTTGTGCCGCCTCCTCCTCACCGGGTTATGGAATGCATGGGTAAGCTGGAACTGTTTATTCATGATCCCGCGCTCCTATTGCCCGTTCTCATCAAGGCGGCGTTGGTGCATGTGCAGTTCGAGACCATTCACCCATTCCTTGACGGAAATGGCCGCCTGGGACGTTTGCTGATCACCCTGATGCTTTGCGATTCCGGTGTCCTGAAAGCCCCAATTCTATACCTCAGCCTGTTCTTCAAAGTCCACCGTCAGGAATACTACCGTCTTCTCAGCGACGTAAGATCAACAGGGGACTGGGAAGCGTGGCTCTCCTATTTCCTCGAAGCTGTAACACTGACATCCCGGCAGGCAGTGACGACCGCCAGACAGATTGCCCGGCAAATATCCGATGACCGGAAGATCATCGAACAAACAGGCCGTTCCTCGGCAACGACATTGCTTATTTTCGAATGTTTTACACGAAAGCTGATTGCCGACAGCAAATACATTGTTGCGGAAACCGGCCTGAGCCCCGCCACCGTTAACAGCGGTTTGACTCGTCTTCAGAAACTGCACATCGTTTCGGAAATAACAGGAAAGAAGCGGGACAAGATTTACAGCTATGCCCGATGCATGGAGGTGTTGAACCAGGAACTTGATTGCGGACAAACATCTGAGATATTATACTTATCTCAAGAATATGATCTATAGTTGATTTGAAATTTAAATAAATTATGCCTTTTTCTACAGAAAATAAACTTGTTATAGCTGTATCAAGTCGAGCTCTTTTTGATCTGAACGAAGCTAATAATATATTCGAAAATCAAGGAGAGAAAGCTTACATGGAATATCAATGGGATAATCGAAAATCAATCTTAAAAAGAGGTGTTGCATTTCCTTTTATTAAGAGATTATTGCAGTTTAATGGATCAAATGATAAAGAAAATCCTGTTGAAGTTATTGTTTTATCAAAAAATGATCCATTTAGTGGATTGAGATTTTTCAATTCTTGCGAACACTATAAAATAAACATTACACGAGGAGTATTCACGGCTGGACGCGATCCTTTCCCTTATATGGATGCTTTCGATTGTTGTTTATTTCTAAGTGCTAACAAAGAAGATGTTGATAAGGCTATTCAAATGGGTAAACCGGCTGGATTGATCTTACCTACTCAAGCTCCAGATGATCCTGCAACAGGGGAATTACGTATTGCTTTCGACTTTGATGGAGTGTTAGCCGATGATTCAAGCGAGCGTATTTATCAGGAAAGAGGGATAGCTGAATATCAACAAGAAGAACGGGAAAATGCGGGGATTCCTGCGCCTCCTGGTCCTTTGAAAGGTCTTATAGAACGGTTAGCGAAAATACAAAAATTAGAAAATATCGAAAAAAGTAAAAACACAAACTATGTTCCAAGATTGCGTATTACTATTGTTACGGCACGTAATGCTCCAGCTCATGAACGAGTGATTACAACACTCCGGGAATGGGGAATTACGGCAGTGGAAGCTTTTTTTCTGGGAGGATTAGAAAAAAACAAGGTTCTTAAAATTTTACGGCCTCATATCTTCTTTGATGATCAAATGGTTCATCTGGAAGCTGCCAGCAATATTACACCCTCGGTCCATATTCCTTTCGGAATTGCGAATCAACCAACTCCTAATAACTAAAAGAAAGCCCCCCATGAGAGAGACTTCCTGATGTTGCCAGTCCTACACCTGCCACACATCCTCCGGGGGAGGAGTCAGAGATACCCCGTCTTCCGGCATGGACATACTGACCGTGCGGACACTCCGGCTCAGCCATGCGAACAGTTCCGGGAACTTCTGCTCATTGACCTGCATGGGCGGGCGCCCCGGGCTGATGCAGGAAAGCTCCGACAGATTGGAGCGACCGATACCGAAGGCGAACACGCTGAGCTTGCGAGTAGCCGTCAGTTCCTTCAATCGTCCTTCCAGCTCCCGGTGACGGGTGCTGGTCGGTATGCCGTCTGTCATCACGACGAGCCAGGGCTGGTAGTATTCCACCCCGTGTTCCCTGTAGGTTCGCTTGCGGTTGTCGAGTTCGGCCAGAGCCAACTCGACGGCTTCACCCAGGAGCGTTTCATTCTCCTGTGACGTGGAGATCTTCAGGCCTGTGTCAGATTCCCGGATCGGACCGAACTCCTTCACCGTCGCCACCGTCCGGGCGAATGTGATCACCGCTACGTCGGCGGCCAGCTTGGCCAGAGGATCGGCAAGAATGTCGCTGACGAACCGCTGAAGACCAGTATTGAGCTCATCCATCCGGGTGACCATGTTATCTCCCGTGACGATATTCCAGTTGATCCCGTCAGCGTATTCCTGCCGGACGATGTGTTGGTTGTCGCCCCGGATAATACCGTTCATACTGCTGCTGGCATCCAGCAGGAAGAGAACGGGAAGCCGGGCGTTGGTGTTGTTGCTGAACTCGCGCATGGCGGCGAGTTGTTCCTGTCTGGTTGGGTGTGTTGATGATGATATAGACATGGTTATTCAAATTAATCGTTGATGGTTGGATTCCGGGTTGCCTGATTCAATGCGCTACGACGCCGTATGCAGAGCCTGCACAGGGGACGGGCATGAGATTGCCGTAAACGCCGTGCGACATCGTCAGGAGCCTCCCGGAAGCGAATACCGCAGTCTGAGCAGATGTTGGGTGTCATATTCTCCAGCAAACTGGGGGGTGGGCAGGAACTGTCGTGCAGAAGATCCCGGTACATGGGATGATCCCTTCTGCCACCCGGTTCCATATCCCTGAGGTATTGATGAAAACAACGCGCCAGATACCCCGGCATGACGCGTGGACGCAAATCGCGATGCTGGGCACAGGTAAGATTGTGACCGAGAACATCGCGGAGCTTGCGGGGGAGATACGACCAGACATAACGCCCGGGCGTATCGGGAGGGTAGAATCCCGCCGGAGGCTTGTACGAAGCAAACGGGTACGGCAGTACGCCCTTCCTGACGGCTTCCCGCATGTCTCCTTCTCCCCCTTGCCGGGCGAAGGGAGACAGACCGAGCGTCAGCGTCATGAAGAGCAGGACGGACAGGGCGTAGACATCGTGATTACGAGTGTGGAGGAAACCTCCGTAATTGCCGTGGAGCTCCGGAGCCCGGAACCGTTCCGTGCCGACAGTACAGGGATAGTCCTCGACCTGGAAACTGTCGGCATCAATCCAACAGACGGAACTATCAGAAGAGACCATCACATTGCCGGGATGCAGATCGCCCAGGACGACACCGTAACGGTGCAGCGTATGGACTGATTCCGACAGGTTCAGGCATAGCCTGGTCAGATCGTAGCGAGTCCATGAGGGGAACTGGTTCGTCAGCAGTTCCGCATGAAACGCGAATGCCCCGAGCGGAACACCGTCCGCCCGGGGCATCAGCACGCCGACAAAGCGCCGCAGTTCGTCGTACAGGATCTCGCGCGGCCACGCCACGCACGGGGAACGAATGGGGCGGGAACACATCAGCCGAAGCTTCTGCTCACGCCAACGCATCCGTTGCCTTGGATGATAGAGCTTGGCTACGAGTGGCGAGCCTAATGCCGAATGGGTAACAAAGACCAATCCTTCACCGCCTTCCGCGATGGGTTTTCCCAGAACGATTCGTTTCCCCTCACCTGAAAACAGAACATCCCCGGCCGAGTACTTCCTGCTATTGCCGCAGAGTTCTTCATCCAGCTGCCTCACCTGATGGCGGAGTGCATAGAATGGAGTCATGGAAACATGACGGCAGGTAATGAAACCGTCACATATAGATGACGCGGAGGGAATAAATATTTCAATTATGATTGATAAAAAGTGGATATGGTCACATTTTATCCATCATATTAGGGCATTCATTCCATGTCTTGATTCATGATGCTATTGATCGTGTTAATCAATGAATCAAAAGGCTCCGGTTCATCAAAGAGCATGGCTGAAGTCTATTCGTAGTCCCTTTGCCATTTTCCCAGCAATTCAAGAGAATCCGGGATCAGTTTCAGATCTGAGGGAGCCAATGTATCGTAATCGACCCATGTCTGCCAATGGTAGAGCTTGCGTTTGTCCCTTACATCGAAGAATAGCTCCTTATCAACATATCCCGCTCGGATAAGGGCTGCCACATCATAATAGTGGCGTGCCAGCCTGGTCTTGATACTCCACTCTCCATGCGGACGGGTATTATTCTCATGGAGAATGAAACACTTCTCCCAGAATGTTCGGGAAGGGCTAATCGTTCGTACTTCAGTTGAATCGGAAAAATCCGGAAATCCTTCCCCAATGTAAGAATCGATCATCCTGGCTTCGGATGGTTCCGTCTGAGCTCGTCCGCTCAATTCAATTTTGACAAAAGGACGAATGTAGAGGCTTTCATTCTGTTCGAACAAAGATGGATAATGGATTAAGAGGACAAATGGATCACGGGCCGTGGACAGATCTTCCAACTCGATATGCACATTCTTGATTCCCATTTCTTTCATCCTCTCCTCCATGATGGGTAGGAGAACATTCTCCATCATCCTCCGGTAGTGGGGGCGAATCTTACGCAATTTAGCATCCCTCTGGCTGGCGGATTGAACCGCTGTCGGCTTATCTTTTTCACCTAGTTCAGGGAAGAAATGAGGAGATAACGCAACATCGATATCCTCAGAGAAACGGCGTATGATCTTGTACGCTTTGGAGAGGGAGGTCCCGCCTCTGAAGCATAGATGAGGCTTCAATGATTCTTCCTTAAAAAGAATATTCAGAACCCGGCATACCCAGAAATCCTTTTCAACAATAGAGGGAATGATACCCAGCTGCTCGCCAATGTGACGGCACAGGAATATTCGATCTTCGGATGGGAGACTAAGGAAATCACTCATGAGAGACAGGGGGCGCGATTACCTGTTGTAGAATGGGGCGCATCCATACAGGAACAAGTTCCATATCACGAGATAATTGTTCTTTCTCCGTATCGGAAAGCCGCCTGGTTAATTGAGAGACAACAAAATCACGATCTATCGACTCTCTACCCAGCGAACGCAAGGCTTGAACAACCAATCCCGTAATACTACCCGACAGGCGCATCAGCTTCGGAGATGTTTTCTTGAAACGGAGTTTCCATCCACCTACGCGAACCGTTGCAGAAGGTCGATCCGTTAAATACTCGTACCGTCCGGCCATTTGGTCGGAAAGCCACAAAGCGTTAGCGGCATAGATTCCATTAGGCAAAAGACGAGCCTCATTTTTTCTTGCCCAGGCTTTCGCTACCTGTTCCGGGTCAGTTGGTACGGGCAAATTAAATCTTTTGTTGATCGCCGGTATCTCATAGATCCCCGGAAGGATACGCTTGAGCTCGCCATCCCTTGCCATGCGAGAAAGCGCTTGATCTACTGCTGTCCGGGGCCAGAACGCAAGAAAATCGGAAGAGGTAATAACCTCTCCTTTTGTCTTCTCGGAAAATATTTTTTCCCTCAGCTGGTTCTTGATGCTACCCTTCATGATTAAAAAGTATTGTTTATCTGACTGAAGTCAATAAAAAATGCTGTTTATCTGACTAAATAGCTGTAACAAAGATCAACTAACCGCATCCGGGATGATAGAAAGGTATGCTTCAGCATCCTTACGGGAAACACCCTGCCTGTAGTGGGATTCGGTCATCTGCGTTCCGCTGTGGCCCAGCCATCGGGCGACATCGGGTAACGGATGAAGTGTGGCATGGTAGGACGCGAATGAGTGACGCAATGCGTTTTTGGGTATATTAATGCCTGCCTTGGTTGCGAGTTGATCCAGGCGATAGCCATATCTGAGTTCGTCATCCCGGGTCATTGGCTCCCATTCGCCTACGGATAGCCATGCCTTGATTTGCGGGGAGGTGGGTATGTAACGATCCTTCGTTTTCCCCTTTGGTCCTTTTGCGATTTCACGTGAAACAAAGATATCGTCATCTCCATCCGGCTTGTCCTTGTACTGAACCACTTCTGAACGTCTTAGCCCGCACAATCCCTGTAGAACAATACGGGAAAGCATGGGGCGGTCATATTTCAATGCCGACTCAAGCAATTTCCGGAATTCGTCCGGGGTAAGAATCCCGATGGATATATGGTTCTTGGAAGGGGCGACGGTCAAAGAGACTGGGTTTTTCTGAATCAGATCGTGCTGAATGGCCCAGAGGAAAAAGGCATTCAGAGTACCCCGGTATCTGTATTTGCTGGTATTCGATAGGGGCTTTTCCTGATACCGAAAGGAATCCAGTTTGTCGTTGATTTCATCAGCTTTGATTGATGACAACTCACGGGTTGCCCAACCTTGTTGCCATTTATCGAGCTCATGAAGTACGTTCTTGTGATGGGACAGTTGACATTGCCCTCTATTCAGCATCAGTGTCCTTTCCTTCCGATACATATCCATGGCTCCTCCCAGAGAAATACCTATCGGAGGCGGTTCCGGGGCTGTCACTTCAACACTGTCGGAGATGAGGCTTAATTGCGATCCGAGTAAATCCTTGATTTCCTGCTCTTTGGTATCCGTGAGAGCATCTTTCCACCACGAAAGGAGCTCCGTCGCAAATTTCTTTACCTCTTCCGGATCTTCATGCTGGTACAAATATTGAAGCGTATGTTGCAGAAGGTTGTTGTTCTTTCCAAATTTTCTCCACAACCGAATAGCGAACATTTCGATCACGGATTCACTCTCCGCGACCATATTGAATATTGTCAGCGCGTCGTCGATATGCCCCTTGTCATACATATCGTAGAGAGCCCGGGCTTCGTCGTAATCGCGGAAGGTGCGCTCTTTCCATTCTCCCGTGTCCTTATCAACAAAGCGGAGCCGCCAGACTGAAGGGCGTCCTGCTTTCTGTACTTTTGTGAGTTTAACCTTATTGCCATATCGTCCTTTGGCATGTTTCCTCTTCATGTAACGAGAGTAATGGCTTACAGAAAAAGTTTCAAGACGAATTGGGGGACAAACTGGGGGACATATTCATAAAACATTACTAATAAATAAAATTGGTTAGATTCAGGTTCTAGTGGGGGTTCCCCCGTGAAGGTTCGAGTCCTTTCGGGCGCACCAAACAAGGCCCTGCAAGTTAACTGCTTGCAGGGCCTTACTGGTTTTATGATGTATTCGTGCATTGGCTTTGACGCAACGCCGGAAGATTGGTGAAGGGGCTGGATAAGGATTATTGCTCCGTTGTTAAGGAACGCCTGTGGTTTTCAGGGGAGGGGGCGTTGCCTTTTTGGGAGTGGATGCCTGCGAATTGTTCATGCGCCAGCTTCATGAACATACAGGAGGAACATTTCCTTTCAGCGGTAATGCGTTGTCTGCGCTCCTGGTCGTAAAGTTTCTCGTAGCGTTCGGCGCGTTTCATTTCCCTCCAGAGGAAGATGCCCATCACGGCTGCCACGGAGGCGCCGTTTTGAACGTATTCAAGCAGGGGATTGAGTTCTGAAGTCGCCATGCAAACAACCGCAAGGGTGTTGGCTAAAACGACACTTGTAGTAACGGCAGTCTGGGTCATGGGGCTGGAAAGGTCATGTTTCGAAACTTCTGCGCGCTTCGGAAATGCTTCCGAATTGATGGAGCTGCAAATGCGGCGGATCTGTAAAGGATTTCCATGTTCCTCCCCACTCCAGGCCGTCAATTTTTGCGTAAAGTTTGCCAAGAGTGGTGTAAAGAGGGTGATTGGGCAGGTAGTTGCGGTCCTGGAAAATTCCAAAATCCCAGGCCAGGCCGAAGTTGTGCCAGCTCTGGCCGCCGCGGGCATTCGTTACTTTAGGGCGTTGCCTGTAGAGGTCATTCTGTTCGGCATACGTGCGCGTTCCGCAGATAATTTTTGCTTCATATCCCTGGTTGGCGGCTTCATTCCGGGCCAGTTTGAACCACTGCCGGGCGGCTTTTTGCGCTTCCGGAAGAAGGGTGGAGATATTCCGTTCGGTGCGTTCGTCAAAGCATCCGGTCTCCATTTTGTACCGGTCGGCGTCCGTGCTCCAGCGTTCCGTTCCGTTCCGTGTGCCGTTGCCGGGAATGCCGTCAATGGCTCCGTGATAGTACCCGGCCAGGCGCAAGAGCCTTTGCCAGTAGAAGGTATCTTTCTGCAGGTCGGAAATGCTGTCAGCCATTGTCGTGGTTTTCCTGTTCCTTTTTCCGGTCTTTGGTGACAATGCCGATGAGGCCTGCCGCCGCCATGCCTGCGGCGATAATCTGGTCGGCAAGAGCTTGTTCGATAGTGGCTCCGCAGGCTGTGGCCAGGGCAAGGAGGCCCAGCCATGTGGAACGTTCCGTCAGTCGATTGAGAATGTATTTGAACATGTGATGGTCGGTTGGTATTGAAAAGTCCCTCTGTGGGAGAAGGGGGAAACCCGCCTTTCCGGGAATGCCAAAGGATGGGGAAAAGGTTTTTCCGAATCCTCTCCGCCAATGAGGAAAGGGGGCTATCGGTTCTCCGCACAAGTTGCTCTGAGGTTGCTGCCGCGATTTGCAAAGATTCCGCGGATACTTTTATTGCTTGCCCTAATCGGCAAAATCCGTCACAGGAAACGATACTTGTCTTTTATTCATGAAGATACCATAATGCGCCAACCAACGCCATTATGAATAACCGTTTAACATCGTTTATTATCCGCAGATTTCTACCATTTCTCCGATATGAATATCTCAGGGAATTGGAAGCGTACCTCAGAAAAGAGGTAACCGGTTTTCCTACTGTAATTCCTCCTGAACCTTTTTCCGACCGCCAACAGCTGGAGGCATACCGCAGGGCTCTCGGGCAAACTATTATTTCCGGCATTTGTTACCGGATGTACGGCCTTAAAAAGGAGACGGACAGGATTTACCGTATTTTCCACCTTTTGCAAACGTGCAGTTCCGGTGAAGCTACTGCGGATTTGCGGGAATACGCCGAATCGTTGGGCGTTTCCGTCAACAGAGATTTTTCCAATGGAATTGAACTCGCCGTTCTGCATTTTCTGGACGGCAATATCAGCTTGCTCAGGCAGATTGAGGAATTGCATTCCATTAAAAAGAGGAAATCGTATCGTATTCTTCCCCCCATGAAAGATGCGCTTCCTTTCCCCATGATTACGGAGAAAGAAAGGGAGAAGGAAAAAGAAGGCTGCCGTCAATATCTGTCCCGAATTTTGTCGCAGAAGGGGATGACTGACGTATGCGTTATCAGCTGTGACCGGATTTCCTCTGATTACTGGTTTACCATCAAACGGGGGCATTATCAGGAAACCGTTGATGAGGTTGACACGTCGGCCAAAGAGATAGTCAGCAGCATACGTACTCCCGGGAATACGGACATTGTCATCTACAGGGGGAGTTCGAAATGCCTGTACATCAATTTACAGGTCAGCTCCAGAATCCAATGGATGATGCGGGCCTATGCCGTCATTGCTGGCCGCATGCTGTTCGGCTCGGATATTTGGGAATTAAGGAACCGCTACACCCTGAGCGTGTTTAATAAGAAGCCCATCGCCGACATTGAGGTGTTCAATAATATTCCGGGTCTGCGAAGGGTTGCTGTTTATAAGCTTGTCATGTCCAGGCCTCTCCATGCAAGGAAGAGGACGGAGAAAGAGGTGTTGATGAGAGGATTTACAGGCACTTACAAAAGCCTTTCCGAGCTTGGCGATGAAGACGGCCCCCTGATTGTCGTCCCCAGCGGGTTCCATGTGGACAAGGCGTTTTTTTATTTTGAGTTTGAAGAAGGAGACCCGAAAACCGTTTCTTTGACTCCCGATTCCAATGGCCTGGAATTGGAAAGCGAGCAATACAGGCTCATTGATATGTATTTTGAACAGGCTGGTTTTGACCAGTTGTACAATAGGATTCATGGAGCTTAATTACGGCAATATCCTCAATATCATTATTGAAAGTGAGAGCCTGGAGTCTCCCGATTGGATATGGAAGGCCAGGGTGGGCGGGGATTTTTATCCGGGGCACTGGGTATGCGGCTGTAAACTTGCCGGAATATCCGGTGACTATTACAACCCCGACGATATCGGCAATCCTTTGAAAGTGGTGGCTCTGCCTCCGGAAGAAGAGCCTTTTTACGAGTACGGAGGGAACCCCGGGGAAGAAGACCGCAGGCGTTTTTATGTATTGAAGGAACCCTGCTGCCGGGAGCCTGTTGAGAGGAGCGAGCTTTTCGTGCATGCCCTGGTGTTCAGGAAGATTGCTTTGAATATTGCCCGTTCCTGCGGAAAGACGGAGAGGGAAATCAGCGGAACGGAGCTGATTCCGGAGTGTCTGATCAGGCTTTTTGATTTTCCTGTAACCGCCTATTTTGCTTTTGCTTTTGATGAGCGGCTGGTTTCCAGATGCCTGCGCGTCATCCGGCAAGCACAGCCGGAAAAGCCCTTTCTTCTCTTGGTGATGGGGAAGCGTTGGCGGACTGCCGCCATGGAGGCTGCAATTGTTGAGAAGTACAAAGGCATCGTTGTTTCTATTCCCGACGTCATGGTGACGACGAAAGATGGATTTGCCTGGGCATACGGCTATTCCTGGGAGTGGCTCAGGCAGGGCATGCCTGTGCATGCGCGCACGGGGGAAAGCCTTCCAACCGGCACCATGTGGGAGGATTTGTGGATTTCCGTGACCGATGAGCGGGAAATAGTCTTTTCCTGTTCACGGGGCGGTGGAGAAGTGAAGGAATTCATGAGGTTTTCCTATCGGGAGGAAAAACGTTTTTTCAGCAGGCAACGGGCGGCGGCGGGTCAGGATTCCACGAAGCCGGCTTATAAGATGCTGTTTTTGTACGTAATGAATCCGGATAAAGCCTGTTTGGACAAGGAGCTTCTGAAAAGGGCCGGGATAGGGAATGAGGCGGAAGCCAGGTCGGATTTGAGAAAAGTTCTTGTGGAAAGGCTGCCCCAGCTGGCGGAAAGGGACCCGTTTGCCAAGAAAAGGGAGAAGTCAAGGCAGGGCATGTACCGCCGGTTCCAGGTAGTGCCCTGTAAATCTTATATCCGTCCTTTGGAACTGATGCTTTCGCTTGAAAGGAAGCCGGAAAGGCACAGGTAGGAGGGCAGGCGGTTATAGATCCACCCCATGAGCGGCTAGCTGGATGAGCTTATTCGTCCAGCTAGCCGCTTTCTTTTGGTAAATATATGAATTTCAAATAATAATGATGATGTGAAAGTGGGGCGTTTTTCGCTAGCTGGATAAGTCCGCACAGGGTTGGTGAATATGCACGAAAAGCAATCACCACCCTTGTTGGAAACCGTGGAAAACCACGCCTTATATCTCGCTCAGCGCCTCCGTTCAAAAGCAAAATCCATCGGATTTCAGATACCTGAGGAAGAGTATCTGGATGTCCTTCAACGGTTCAGAATCCGATGTTGGGAAATTTGCCGCCGTTACCGGAAAAGCGGCGCCGCCGGCATGAAAACATACCTGGGCAATGCAACCGTTTTTGAGCCGGAACGCTATTTGCGCGAGAGGAACCGGAAGAAGAGGCTGCTGCTGCGGGAAGCCCGTCCTCTTGAATATGAGAATGGCCGGGAAATTGATGCTGATGAGCATTCGGAATTCCTTTCCGGGCTGATGTTCCGGGAAGAATTCGCGCGGGAAATGGAATCTCTGGAGCCGCTGGAAAGGGCGCTGGTTGAGGCATTGATTGACGCTGAAGGGAATTTGTCACAGGCTGCCAGAAGCATTCGTCTGGAAGAAAGCAGAGCGCGCCGAATCAGGAAGCGCCTCCGGGAGGAAAAATTCACTTTTTTAAGAAATGGGCGGCGAATTTCCGGAAACGCGGCAAGCAATCATAGTGAAGGCAGATAAATGTTCTTTCTTTTCTGGCGCATGCCCTGTCCGGGACAGCTCCGTGAAGAGCCGTTTATTCACTTTATCAAGAACCATAAGCATTTGAAAAACAAAATGATGAATACAACAAAAACATGCGGGAATTCCAGTTCCCGGCCTCAGTGTTCGGAAAATTCCCTTTCCTGTCCCGTGGCGGATGCCGCGGCAGGCCCCTCTCATGAACCCCTGCTTCCCGTAGGCACGGTTGCCGGAGATATCAGGAACAACGACATTGTCCTTCCCCGCCTGAACATTGTTCAAAGCGTAGGCGCCCTTTCCGGGATATTTCCCCCCGGCAGTATCATCCTCAACAGGGAGGTTGTTCTTTCCGACGGAAGCGTTCCTCTGGAGCTTTCCGTGCTTTCCGCACGCAAGCAGTTTATAGAAAAACTCCCCTTTGATTCCGTGGAGAAGCCGGCCGTCTTCAATTCTCTGGAAGAAGTAAGAGCCGCCGGCGGCTCGGTCGGCAGAGAGCCGGGAAACCGGCCTTCTTTCGCTCCCGTTCTGCATGTGCAGGCGCTTTTCAAGGCTCCGGAGGGCGTGGATTATCCCTTTCCCCTGGAGTACGAAGGAGAGGCTTTCGGGCTGGCTGCCTGGTCCCTGCGCGGCATGGCTTATTACCTTGCGGGGCGCGACATCCTCACGGCTTCCAGATTTGCCCTGAGGAATGAAGTATTCGCCGGCAAGTGGAAGCTTACGACCAGGCTCAGGAGGCTGGAACATAATGGCATTTTCATTCCCGCGCTGCGCAGTGCGGGCCGCAGTACACCGGAGTTTTCCTCCTTCATCAGGAGCATTGGTTAAATTTCTTACCCTCCGCAACGAAGAGCAGCGTTCATGAGCAGTCCAATCAGGAGATTATTCGTCAACGGGTTCCCGAGCCTCTACGGAGGAGCGGGAACGGAACTTCACCACCAGATCATTGTCTGGCGCAAGATGGGCGTGGAAGTCCATCTCATCCCGTCCTGGGATTACCACGGGGAGCCTCTTTACAACGAGATGGTTTCCCTGGGCGTCATTATGCACGCCCCAGCGGACTGGTCGGCCGTCCAACCCGGCGACCCCGTGCTCGGTTTCTGCAATGCCGGCTTCCTCAACGCCTTGCCGGAAATACGCAGGCATACGAAACGCACAGTTTTCATCAACTGCATGACGTGGCTTTTCCCCAGGGAAAAGGAGGCCATGCAAAAGGGGGAAATCGCCATGTTCCTCTATCAGAATGAAGCCGTCCGCCAGGAAGCCATGCCCGTGCTGCGCAAGCTCAACGGCGACCCGCAAGTGCAGTTCCTGACCTTCAGGCCCTATTTCCATGCGGAATCCTTTCCCTTTATCCGGGAACGCGATGAGGATTTCTTCGGTTGCGGGCGCATCTCCCGCCAGGATGCCGACAAATTCGCGGCCAACACCCTGCATATCTACGGCGCATTCGTATCCCCCGTGGAGAAGCGCGGCCTTTTCCTCGGTTTTGACAAGAGGAGCGAAGCCAAGATAGGCCGGCCCTTCGACTGGATTCGGATTGCCCGCAATCAAAGGGAAGTTTCCCAGCAGGATTTTTATAGGCACAGCCGGATCATCCTCCAGCCGACGGATACGACGGAGAACTGGCCCCGCATCGGTTTTGAGGCGATGGCCAGCGGCAGCGTGCTCATTGTGGACAACCGGGGCGGGTGGCGGCAGATGGTGGAGCACGGCAAAACAGGATGGCTGTGCAGCAACGAAAGGGATTTCATCTACTACGCTTCCAAAATGGCCTGTGAACCGAATCTTCGCGACGACATGGCGGAGGCGGCCCGGGCGCGCGGCCTGGAGCTGGGCGGGCTGGATGTTTCCCTGGAGAGCTGGAAGGAAGTGCTGGAGGCGATGGCAAGACTCCCGGAATGAACATGGAACGGAAAACCGGCCTTATGAATAAAAAATATGTTTCCCCGTGTTTTCTGCCCGGCATGCGGCTGGGCAACATCATGTTCACGCTGGCGGCCGCCTGTGCCCACGCCCGTACCGTAGGGGTGGAGTGCCGGGTGCCCTGGGCTTACAATGACGCTTCCCTGATGCTGCGCTCCCGGCTCGGCGGCTGGGTGCTCCCTTCTACGCCGTGCGGCACCAATGAACCTCCATCCTGGCAGGAACCTTCCTTTGCCTATTGTCCGGTTCCCTCCCGCATCCGGACGGGCGGGCTTCGCGGCTACTTCCAGAGCGCGCGGTATTTTGAAGGGCAGGAAGCGTTCATCCGGGCGCTTTTCGCGCCTCTCACCGCGGAGAAGGAGCCCGGCGCCGTTGGCATTCACATCCGGCTTGGGGACTACAGGCTCCTCCGTGACAAGCACCGCATTCTGGACCCTGGTTTCCTGCGGAGGGCCGCAGGGCATTTATCATCCGGGAAGAACCGTCTGGTGCTGTTCAGCGATGAGCCGGACGAGGCGGCGGAGATGCTTGCGTGCGTGCCGGCATTCGGACGCTTTGCGCTGGAAATCGACCGCGGCGCTCCGTGCGAATCCCTCCGCCGCATGACGGCGATGGAGGAACTCGTCATGTCGTGTTCTTCCTTTTCCTGGTGGGGCGCGTGGCTGGGAAATACCCGGAAGGTCATCGTTCCGCGCGACTGGTTTGTCGGCGGTGTGGAAGACTACCGGGATATTTACCTGCCCCATTGGGTAACACTGTAATTCCGCCACGAACCCATACCCGTAAAACAATGAATACGAGAACCGTTACAAGCCTCTGGGTGGGAGGGGAACTTCCCCTGATGTCCGTTCTGTGCATCAAATCGTTCCTGGACCATGGCCATGCTTTCCAGCTTTTCACCTACCGGAATTACGACAATATTCCCGCGGGAACGCTTGTGCGCGATGCGCGGGATATTCTCCCGGAGGAGGCGATTTTCCATGATTCCCACAATAGCCTGGCGCCGTTTTCCGATTGGTTCCGCATGAAATTCCTTTCACAGGAAGGCGGCTTCTGGGTGGATATGGACGTCATCTGCCTGGGTGATGAACTTCCTGCCTCTCCTCTCTGGTTCTGCAGGGAGTGGGCGGAGGTGGTGGCCGTAGGCGCCATGGCCTTTCCTCCCGGTCATTCCGTTCCCGCAACCCTGTGCCGCCTTGCTGAGGATCCGGCGCTCCGCGTTCCCTGGGACTCTCCGGAAGAAGTGCGGGCCAAGGAGGAACTGCTACGCCGTGTGCCGGATGTCGCCGATCGCCGGCGCCAGGTGCCATGGGGATTTTGCGGCCCCACCGGAATGACGCGCGCGTTGCGCCACTGCGGCCTGTTTGACCGGGCCGCTCCGTCTTCCCACATGTATCCGGTCCCCTGGACGAGATGGCGCGACTGCTACAACGGCAACATACGCCTTGCCGGGCCGGAATTGTCCAATGCCTGGTGCGTCCACCTCTGGGGAGAGATGGCCAGGCGGGAGCCGGACGCCTGGGAAAATATGAGCCGCAACAGCATGGCAGGCGAGCTGCTGGACAGGCATCTGCCGGGCCACGCCTGGAAGCCTGCCCCCGGGCCGCGTAAAAAAGTGAATATCCTGGTGGGCATCTGCAGCTGCACAGGCGCGGCGAACCGCCGCAAGGCGTGCCGGGAGACCTGGCTTTCCCATCCTCAGGAGGGTGTGGAATGCAGATTTTTCCTGGGGCGGCGCACTCCTTTGCCCAATGAGCCCGATGTAGTGGCCCTTTGGGTGGAGGACGATTACAGGCACCTGCCCGCCAAGGGGCTCGCCTTTTATCAATATGCCCTGGAACATTATGACTTTGACTGGCTTTTCAAGTGCGACGACGATACCTGGCTGGCGCTTGACCGCCTGGAAAGCCTCTGCGACGGCCGCTATGACCTTGTGGGCGACATGTCCCTGGCGGACAGGGGGTTCCCCAGCGGCGGAGCGGGCTACCTGATGAGCCGGGCGCTTGTGGAGGGCATTGTGGCGCACGGCGGCCGGGTTCCCGCCGTCGGGGCGGAGGACGTCATCTTCGGCCGGCTGGCGCGGGAACTGGGCGCGCGCGTCCATGCCACGCCGCGCCTCTTCCTCAGCCATGCTCCGGCGCCCCACCGTCTGAATGACCAGGTGAGCGCCCATTGGTGCTCTCCGGGCAGGATGCACGGCATTGAGGCCCTTTTCCATGATGAGCTGGTGGCCGTTTATGACGCCGTGCATCCCCATTGGAGGGACGAACTCCTGTTTTTTGCCCGGGGCCGTTTCATGCGCGGCGCTGGCGGCTGCACCGGGCGCTACGTCCTGCAGGACGGGCTTCTTACGCTGTTCTGGGATGACTGGGCGCCGGAAGCTCTGGAAAAAAACGGTAGCGGATTTTCCCGCGGTCCGTTCTCCCTGACCCCTGCCGCCGGCAGCCGGCAGCTTCCTTTTCCGGAGTCCGTGTCCTGACGGGCATGGCCTCCATTCCCTGTTCTTCCCATCCGTCCGCCGTGGTGCGGCACGGGGAAGGAAGATGAACCAATCCAATCGGCGCCTTTCGCGCCGCAATAAAACAACAATCATCACACAATGTTTACCAACGATCAACAAAATGAAGCCCCCTCTTTGAACAGGGGTTCCGCAAACATGATTAACTCCAACCCCGCCGCCGGGCTTCCCGATGCGGCCAGCCAGCCCGGCGCGCCGAGCGCCGCAGCGCCCCTCAATGCCATGTCCACACCCATTCAGCCATACGGCGCGGATTCCGTTATTTATGAGAAATCCGACAACTTCGTTCAGACGTCTGCCGGAGCCGATGTCTTCATGTCTCCAGTCAACGACACCTTTACCGTCCCGGAAGGCGGGGCCACGGCTGTGGCCAGCCTGACGGTGGATGACTGGGGCAAGCTGACCATTTCCGGCCCGGGCGGCACGTTTGAGCTGGACCTGACCTCCGCCGCCGATGAACCCGGAGAACTGGGAGGCCACCAGGAATGGTCCAAATCAGGCTCCTTTGAGTTATCCGAAGGCACGTACACCCTCTCCATCACGCACCAGAACATTGACATGCCGCACAACGAATACAACCAGTCCGTGTGCAGATACTCCGTGACGGTGACCGCGCATGGGGACTCCAGCAGCAGTTCAAGCAGTTCGGACACCCCTCCTTCCTCCCTGTCGAGCAGCTCCTCTTCGGACGTGCCGCCGGAGGAAAAGGAAATCTGCTGCCGTTGCGGTACGTGCACGGACGCGGAAGGCAATGAATACACCATTGCGGCGGAAAAACTGCCGGGTGACCCCGGCGTGGAAATCTGCATGTCCCAGGCCGAATTCCTGGCCAGGGGAGGGGCTTCGGCTCCGTCTCCCGCGGCCTTCAGCTTCCGCTCTGCGGAAAACGCCCGTGAAACGGCGGAAGCCTGCGGCGGCCTGAAATACGTGAGCCCGTGGGCCTGGCGCGCCCATCTGGACGAAACGTCCGGCCTCATCACCATGGTGCCTCCGGCGGGCGCCGCGCTTTACTTCAACGTGCAGGCCGGTTCCGATACGGCCCTGCCTGCGGGCATCTCCCGCAAGCGCGACTTCAGGGTGCAGCTGCTGGATGAAACTCTGGCTCCTGCCGCTTCCGGCGCCCCCGCCTACCTTTCCCTGGTGGACGCGGACGGGCAGAAAATCCGCTTCTCCGCGGAAACCGGCGCTGTGGTCGGCATGACCTCCGCCTCCGGCAGGGTTCTTCTGGCGGAAGACTACTTCCGGAATGTGAGCAATACGTATGACCATGAGGGCAGCCTGGTAAGCAGCTACAGCGCCGCGGAGGGGCTGATGCGCACCCGGACTGGAGCGGACGGAGAACTCGTCATGGAATGGTACGCTCCCGCCGCCGTCACGGTCCTGGCCGACGGAACATACGAGGTAACGGGGGAACCTTATAAAACCTCCTCCTTCCTGTCCTCGGAAGAAAACGGCGTGCGGACCACCGTCATCACGCGCCAGCAGCGCGGACTGCCGGCCCACACCATCACCCGTACGGAAGAACCCGGCAGAGTCAGCATCGCCAAAGGCCAGGGGGACGACACCATCATCCGCACCATTGAAACCAACCGCCTCTACGGAGGCCTCTCGGAACGCATTGAGACCGTCAGGGGCATCAACGATGCCGAGCCTGTTTCCTGCAGCCGCAGCGTCAGGCAATACACGGACGGCGGCTGGTTGCTGGTAAGCGAAACGGAAGCCTTCAACACGCCGCTGGCGCGGACGACCTCCTACGAATACAACAACCAGTACCGCGTCTCCCGGATCAACCGCCCGGACGGAGGCTACACGCGCTATGAATATGACGGCGAAGGGCGGGTCACGCTTGAGGCGGAGCCCTGGGCCGGCGGCGGAGAACAGGTAACCCGGACCGAATACGCCGACCTGCGCTTCTACGACAACCGTCCGGCGCGTGTCGCCGAATCCCGGGTATTGTCCGACGGCACGGAAATCGAACTGACGGCCGTCGCTTACGCCTATGAGCAGTCTCCCCTCATGGAACGGGTTGTCAAAACCGTGACTGCCGCCGGTTCCAGCCAGGAACAGACAAGCGTGGAAGAAACGTATGGAGAAGCCGCCGCCTATCCCTATGCCGCCGGGCAAATGAAATTCACCCGGGACATTGCCGGAGTGGAAACCTCCTATGACTATGAGGCGGCCGCGGAATACGGCGCCGCGCATAAAAAGACGGCCATCACCAAAGCCGGCGGCGGACTGGTGGCCGGACAGAGCCGCAAGACGGAATCGTTCATTGCCGCCAATGGCACGGTGCTTTTTGAGCAGGAAAGCATCTGGGATGGTGAAAACTGGCTGCTGCTCTCAAGCGGCGCCCATGAATACGATGAAGAAGGCCGCCGCACGAAAACCACGCGGGGCAACGGCCGCGTCAGCGCCACGTCCTGGATGTGCTGCGGCAAGCTCTCGGAAACGGACGAAGATGGTGTCCTGACGTCGTACGGTTACAACAGCGCCCACCAGCTGGTGGAAACCATCCGTTCGGAAATCAGCGACGGAGACACGGTCGTTACCCCGGAAACCATCACCACCTACACCCGGGACGCCGCCGGGCGCGCCCTGCAGGTACGCCGGGACACGGGAGCCATGGCTACGACGGAAAGCGTGGAATACGACAGGCTCGGCCGTATCGTCAGGCAAACCGATGTGCTGGGCCGCGTGACGGCGACAGCCTACAGCGAAGACGGCCTTACGGAAACCGTCACGACGCCCGCCGGCGCTACCCTCGTCACGGAATATCATACCGACGGCTCCGTACTCCATGAATACGGCACGGGACAGCGCGAACGCTGTCATGTCTATGACATCGACAATAACTGTTTGAGAGAAACCGTTACCCTGGCCGGCCAGGCCATCATCCTTTCCCGGACCCTGGTCAACGGCTTCGGACAAAGCGTCGTGCAAGTGACGCCCACGACTGCCGGGTTCCTGTATGACCGTTCCGAATACGATGAACAGGGGCGTCTCATCCGCGCATGGAGGGATGCGGGAGCGCAGGAGGGGGCCGTCGCCATGGCGCCTGCGCTCTATGAATACGATGCCTTCGGCAACATGACCAGGGAAACGCTCGCCCTGGCGGAGCGGCCCGCTCCGGACAACAGCCCCATCCGGGAATATGCCTTCAGCGTGGAAAACGCGGGGGACGGTGTCTATATGGTGACGGAACAAACCCGGTACAATGCTGAGGGGCAGCCGCTTGTCTCCGTACGGAAGCAGCTCCTGTCCGAACTCTCCGGAGTTCTGGAAACAAAAGCGGTCATTGTTGACGAACGCGGCTTGACTTCGGCGGAATGGACGGAGTATGCTGAAAATACGAAAAGAATCCAAAAGAGCGTTATCCCCTCTTCCAGCGTCACGGCTCAAACGGCGGCGGCGGACGGCTTCATGCTCTCGCAGAAAAACCACGCGGGCATCACGGCTGCCACGACCTGGCCGCCGTGGTGACGGACGCGCTGGGAAATACGGTGTGCGCCAGATACGACGCCAGAGGCCGGAAAACGGCCGAATGGGGGACCGGGACGCAGCCCCTGCTCCTGGGCTATGACGAGGCCGACCGCCTGGTGAGCCTGACCACCTTCCGCGCGGCGCAGGAAGGAGACATCGCGGAGGACCCCTCCGAGCGCGCGGACGGCGACACCACCACCTGGAGCTATGACGAAGCCACGGGGCTGGAAACGCGCAAAACGTATGCCGACGGAACGCACGTGGACAAAACCTGGGACGCCTTCAACAGGCTTGCCACGGAAACAAACGCCCGCGGCATCGTGAAGACCTGCACTTACGAACAGGCCCGCGGGCTGCTGGTGGGAATCAGCTACTCGGACGCCACGCCCGGCCAGAGCTTCGCCTACGACCATTTGGGGAATCTGACGCAAATCACTGATGCCGCCGGAACGCGGACCTTCGCCTACAATCCCTACGGAGAACTGGAAACCGACAGCCTTGCGGCAAACGGCATCGCCTGGCAGGTCTCCGAGCGCTATGACGGGCTCGGCCGTCAGGCAGGGTACGAATTAAGCGCGGACGGCCGCCGCGTCCAGCAGACGCACCTGTCCTATGACGGGAAAGGCCGCCTCTCCACCCTCACAGCGGAAGGCATGGAAACGCCCTTTTCCTGGACTTACTCCGAACAGGGAGGGCTTGTGGAACAACTCGCCTACCCCAACGGCATGACCCGGGTCAACACCTATGAAGACAGCCGCGACCTCCTCTCCGTCATCGACTACCAGAGGCCCGGAAGCGCCAACCCGCCGGCGAGGCACGAATACGACTACGACGCGCTGGGCCGTCCTGCACGGCGCAGGGACACGTGGAACACGGCGGCGCCCAAAACGACGCGTTTGTTCACCTACAACAGCCGTGGCGAACTGGTCGGAGACCAGCTCAGGCCCGGCGGCCGCTTCGGCTATCAGTACGACAACATCGGCAACCGGAAGGAAGCCTTCGAATTCGGCAGCACCACGGACTATGAAACCGATGAACTCAACCGGTATGCGGGCATCGTCAGAAATGGCGGGGAAGCCTTTACACCCCAATACGACGCGGACGGCAACCAGACGCTGGTAAAAACATCCACGGGCATCTGGGAAGTCACCTACAACGCGGAAAACCGGCCCGTGAAATTCGAAAGCGAAGACGGAGGGACAACCGTGGAATGCGCCTACGACTCCATGGGCAGGAGATTCGAGAAAAAAGTGACGGTTGGAGGGACAACGGGCTTCCACGCGCGCTACCTCTACCGTGACTACCTGCAGGTGGCGGAGTGCGACTTGACCGGGGAAACGCCGGAGGTTGTGCGCAGTTACATCTGGGACCCCTCGGAACCTGAGGCCACGCGTGTCCTGTCCATGACGCGCTGGGAAGTAGACGGGACGCAGGAGAAAGAGCATCTCTACTGCATGCACGACGCGATGAAAAACGTCACCTCCCTCTTCGGGGAAGCGCGCGGACGCCGCGCCCTGTATGAATACCGGCCGTACGGAGGTCTGATCACGTCGGAAGGCAACATGGCGGAAGAGAACAAATTCCGCTTCTCGAGCGAATACATGGACGACGAACTTGGGCTGGTCTACTACAACTACCGGCATCTCAATCCGCTTGACGGCAGGTGGATCAGCCGCGATCCCATCGAGGAAGATGGTGGTTGGAATTTGTTTGGGATGAGTCGAAATAATACGAACGAATATCTTGACTGGTGTGGACTACAATGTGTGCTTCCTATACATTCTGCAACAGGAGTTCCTGGATATAATCCAAGCCGAGGCCAGGGGAGTGTTCAAGGTAACCCTTTTAGACTAAACTATACACCACCTTCAAATAATGAAGTGACACCATTTCAACTTGGCATTGAGTGGTTAACTGGAGTTGGCCCTAGGCATCGAGATTTTAAGGATAATGACGATTTTGCAGAACGAATGAGAAGCCATGACCATATTCAAAAAAATATTAAAGAAATAGAAAAAATAATAACTGAAAAATGTAAAAATGATTGCTCATATGTAGGACCATATACGCATCCAAGGTCTCAATCTAATTATAATCTTGGGGGAGTGGAAGGTGTAATTAACTATCTTGGCGATTATTCTAATGTAATTACTTTTGGACAATTCGGAAATTTGGCAGTAACTTTTACTGGATCTTATTCAGCTGTATTCACAGTCAGTAATATTGATTGTTGCAAAAATACTGCCGATTTGCTAATTGTTTTAAATAATCGTTCACATGCAGCTTCTGCTCTACGTCCTCCTATATTGGGTTACACAAGTTGGTGGCAAACAAATTTCGCTCCTCTAATTAATCAATTGTTTTCGACTGGGCCAGGTTCGCCAACAACACAGACTGTAACTCTTAAAGAAAAATTAAAATTATCTTCTGATTGTTCATCAAAATGATTAATAAAACTATTTATATATATTTTCTATTTTTTCTTATTTTTTTGACTTCGTGTGATCAAGGAAAAATAAAAAATTCCAATCAATGTTTAGGTGAATGGAAATTGTTGGATGATGATTCTCATAAAAAGTCATTTATTTTGAAAGAGAATGGGAAAGTAGAATTCAATAATTTATCTATTAAAGATATTGCTGGTAGTGAAGAGGAACAAATTCCTAAAGCTGGTACTTGGAAACTTGTTTTAGATGAATCAAAAGGTAGTTTTTTAGAAATTTGGTTTAGCCGTGATGGTGGAGAATATGGACAAGGAGGTAAACTAGTAAAGAAGAAAGAATTAGAAGTTTGGTTTACAGTTGGAGATCCTGATGACTTTAAATGGAAGCGTTTCCGTCTTGTGAACCCTTATTATGCTAATAGGGTAAAATAAAATCAAATGCCTATTTATTTGTTGTTAAGTATTTTGTGTGATATATGAGACATATTATAAAAATAAATAACATATTTTCAATATTTCTTTAATTAAAAACGGTCCGCAAATTTATATTGCGGACCGTTTTTTTTTTTTTTTTTTTTTTGGAGGGTAATTAAATGACTTGTATACAAATAATTGTCTTGGCTATTATCGATTTTTAATTTTTTAGTACATGTAAAATGATTAGATTTTTTCAATTGATTTTATCAATATCTAGATTTATTGAAAAATTAATTATAGGCTGAAATTTTATAAATTGGTGAAAAAATATAACTATTATTTAAAATTTATATTTAATTATTGAAGGTGGGCGAAATTCGTTTTTCCTTATAAGAACTCCTCTCAAAAATTGCGTTAGAAAACTTTGTTTTAAATCTTGCCGGATCTCCGGCAGGAACTCCCAACGAATTTAAAAAAATGAAACCTGATCCTAATAACCCTGATAGAGTCCTCATGAAAGATCCTAATGGGAAAACTATATCAAAACCAAAGCCAAATGGTTTCGATGAATTTTGGAAAAATAAACATAATTAGTTAATATGAAGATTAATATTTGTCCTGAATTGTGGGAAAAGTATCTTGGCAAGTGGAATTTTTCTATTTTTCTAGATTATTGTCTTGAAATAAAAAGAAACAGAAAATCAATTAGTATTGATATATTTGATATATTAAGAGATGAAAAATGTGTGTTAATTCCAATTAAATTAAGTGATGAATACTTGTCTTTTTGGATGCGTAGCAGTTGGACAAATATTAAATTCTCAATTTTTCAACATTTAAAAAATGAAACTCTTATAGTAGATTTTTTGGATTGTGACATTTATAAAAAGACATTTCCAGTACAAATTAACCAATCTCATAAATATATCGTTGATTTTAACGCTTCCAAAATGCCGAAATGGATTTACGGGACATGGCAGACAACAGATGGTTTAGAGTATATGAATATAAGCCGCGACGATACTAATTTATCAATAGCCCTTTGGTCTGATTTTGGGGATATTCCACCAACTCAAAATCGCAGTTTTCGTAAGATTATTTCAGTCTATGATATAGATAGTTTTAATATCAAGATGATTGTGAAAGGATATGATTACAGTAATAAGATTAGAGAAATAGTAATATTATTCGATTCTCATGCGAAAGAAGTGAGATTAATTTATTCGAGATCGGTAGAAGCTAAACGAATATGAATAATGTTTAGTTCTTTTTTATTTGATGATTTTCATTATAATAAATTTTAAATATAATTCACTTATTTTTATTAAAAACTCCTTCCAAAATCATATTGGAAGGAGTTTTTTTGAAATTATTTAGAATAGGCCACGACAACACTGTCACGACTCGAACCGACCTAGTCGGTCGAGTTGTCAGTATGACGGACACCGCCGGAAATGCAGCCGTAACGAGGGAATACGCTTACGATAGCCTGGCAAGGCCCGTCACGCGGCGCACGGCCCGCCAGGGGAATACCGTCAACGACAACTTTGCCTGCAACAGCCGGAGCGAACTGACCACCGCCGCCGTCAGCGGCAAGACATACGGCTACAGTTACGACAACATCGGCAATCGGAAAACCGCGCGGGAAGACGCGGAAGAAGCGACCGCCTACACAACCGGCCCGCTCAACCAATACACCGCCATCGAGCGCGGAGAAGAAA
>OMBO01000252.1_pt1 | contig 48271 bp, 38 predicted proteins | sample 1644901 | NCBI WGS metagenome assembly OMBO01 (sample SAMEA103958144, study PRJEB25191) | human gut metagenome | reverse complement strand
TTTTCCATCTTTCCTACTCGGTCTATCTCGCCTCACTCAATCCGCATTGGCTGGTGAAACCATCGCAGCGGCTATATCCTGAAGTGGCAGACCAATACAACACCAATCCGTTTCAGGTCGTCCGAAACATTGACGGGTTTGCCTGCGCCTCCTGGCACAAAAACGCCGCGTTTCTGCGCAGTCTTACCTGCCGCCCGCTGACGACAGCTCCGACCTCTGCGCAGTTTTTGCGGATACTTGTGCATGATATCCGGAGAAGATCTGTATAGCGTATAGCCGCGTTTTGGAGCATATGCATCAGAATGCGCTCACTTCCTCTGACCTTCAGCAGATCCGAAAGGGTGTGATTTTTCTTATGCCCGATGTGTCAGTCTAATCGACAGACACATCGGGAGCTTATGGGTATCAACACACGGACAACTGCGCTTCTGAATGGCTCACGCGAATCGTGAATAACACAAAAGGCACGACGCTTGGTCGTGCCTTCGCTGTATGTTTTTTCTGACCACCTAATTCAGCAGGTGCGGCTTTCAGGTGTTCTTTTTTGCGCTGGACTTTGTGGTAAGGACCTTGCTTGCCCATGCGAAGAAGTATGGCACAGAGTTGAACAGATAACTGGTGTGCATCAGTTCGTCCAGCAGCTCTTCCATCGTAAACGGCCGGTATCCATAGGGGCTCATCTCGCCAATATAATCGTCCAGCTGGTCACGCGCCGCCGCCCGCAGGAACTTCTTCGTATCCTTGTTCGCTTTCGCAAGGCGCTTGATGTAGTCCTCTGCCTTATCAAACTGATTCAGCTTGTAATACAAAACTGCCAGCGGCAGGAGCATCTGTGTTTCCTCATAGGAATCGAACTGCTTATGGAGCGCCAGCGCGTGCATTTCGTCTTCCATGAAGACGTACAGGTGCATCAGCTGATAGCGGACACCGAGATTATCGTTCTCGCACAATTCCAACAGGCGCTGCCCTTCGTCGATCGCCCGGCGCATCATGCCGCAGGAAATTAAAACGTCAAAGTATGTATAGCGCACGCGCATATATGGTCTGGTTTCAAACGCTGTCCAAAACTCACCGGCGTACTCCTTGAACGCGCCGGACTTTTCCATCTGCTTGTCCGCTGCGTCGAGCAGCTCCTGCAGGGCAAGCCGCCGCTCGTCCGGCTGCGCCGCTGTACGCAGGATCAATTGGAGTCTTGCATCCAGATTGTCCGGCTCCAGCTCCAGCGCCTTGTGCAGATATTCCACGCTTTTTTTCTTCGACGTGACCTGTTTGGCGAGATCCAGATAATCGTCCGCCGTTTCAGGCGCAGATTCTTTCTGCTCTTTGCATTTTAGATTGTATTCTGCAAAGAACCGCTCCGCCAGGGCATCCACGTCGGCTTCGTTCTCCGTGTCCTCTGCGTGAGCGTCCAGGAATTTCTGCAATTCTTTCAAAACCTTTTCTGGGTCTCTGCTCATTTTATCGCGCCTCCCGTATCTGTTGTATGCTGTTTGGTTTCTCTGCATGAATTATACCAGATTCGTCAACATTCGTCGAGAGATATATGCCAAAATAAGCATAATTCTTACCAGTCCGCACTGCATTCAGTTTACATTATTCTCTTTTTCCTGAATAGCTTTTCCATGCAAAACCGGCGATTTCAAAGAGGAAGACGGCATCACATTTCTTCCGTTGTATACTTGATCCCTAAACCTTGCCCTTTATTTCTGCAGCGCTTGCGGTGACCTTGTCATGCAGAGCCTGCGCGGTTTGAAGGTGGGAATTGCGCATATCTTCAAAGTTGATGGAGATAAACTGCGTCTGGCTGACGCCGGATTCCGTGAGCTCCTGCCGGATCAGCTCCAACATGACCGACTTTCCGCAGCGGCGGATACCGCTGATGATTTTGATAAGCGCTGTCCCGATAAACGGCCGGATACGGCTCATATACAGTTCTCGTTTTATCATAAAACTTCACTCCCCTTCCGTGGCTGACCATGGCATAGCACATTTACAAGGGAAGCTCGATGCGGAAATTGCGGTTTTATAAGTTATAACTGATGAAATGTATAATTCGGAAAAATATATCAGGCAAACCCGAGGATGAAGAAATACTCCTGCGAAGGCCGGCCTCCGCTTTGCAGCCGCACAGCCAATACCGGCATAAAGAAGCAGGCCGCAGCGCGTATGGCGCTGCGGCCCTTTGCGGCAGATTCAGCGGTGTGCGGCGAGGATGCGCCGGATCTCGCCGAGATCCCGGGCAAACCAGATCCCGGCCTGACGCTCCTCGGAGGACAGGCCCTTTTCGATCATGTGTTGGAGCAGTGCCCGCAGGCTGTCGTAGTATCCATTCAGGTTATAGAGGATGCAGGGCGCGTCGAGATGGCGCAGCGAGACCTTGGACATGACCTCGGTGATCTCCTCCAGCGTGCCCGTACCGCCGGGGAAGGCGATGAACGCATCGCCCAGCTCGATCATTTTTGCCTTGCGCTCCGACATGTCCCTCGTGACGATCAGCTCGGTCAGCCCGTCGCATTGCAGGCATTCGTCGATGAAAAACTGCGGCTCCACGCCGGTCACATCGCCTCCGGCGTCCAGAACGCTCTGCGCAAGCTCACCCATCAGGCCGCTCTTGGAGCCTCCGTAGACCAGCGCGTTTCCGCTTTCGCCGATCCAGCGGCCAAGCGCGCGGACAGCTTCCCGCAGCGCCGGATCGTTTCCGGGATTCGCGCCAAGATATACCGTAATATTCATAAAAACACCTCGCCTGTATCCTAACAGGCGAGGCGGGACTTTGTCAACGGCAGGATTTGCCTGCGCAGGGTGCAGCCGCAAATTTCAGCCGGAGGCGCGGATGCACCTCCGGCTGTCAGCGCTTCTATATGCGCAGAAGCGGCCATCCTCAGTGGAATTCCGGCAGCCAGCTGCCGTGGGCCTCGATCAGCGCATCGACCATCTTGATGATCGTGTCGATGTCCAGCTCGCTTCCGGTGTGCGGGTCGAGCATGGCGGCCTGATAGATGTGCTCCTTTTTGTGCGTGACGGCGGCCTCGATGGTCAGAAGATGGACGTTGATGTGCGTCATGTTCATGGCGGCGCACTGCACCGGGAGCGCGCCGGACCAGCACGGATGCACGCCGGTGTTGTTCACGAGACACGGCACCTCCACGCACGCATTTTCCGGCAGATTCGAGATCAGGTGGCCGGTGTTGAGAACGTTGCCGCCGATCTGATAGGGAACGCCGGTGGTGACGGCCTCCATGATGTAGGAGGCGTACTCACGGCTGCGGGTATGGTCAAGGACGTGCGACTCGTGCAGCGCGTCGCGCTCCTTGGCCCAGCCCGCGATCTGATTGACGCAGCGGCGGGGGTATTCGTCGAGCGGGATGTTGAAGCGCTCGATCAGCTCGGGATAGCGGGCCTTGATGTAGAACGGATTGTACTCCGCGTTGTGCTCGCTCGATTCGGTGCAGTAATAGCCGAGCTTGTCGATGTAATCAAAGCGCACCATATCGCCGTGCTTTTCCGAGGCGTTTTTCGCCTTTGCGCGGCGCTTGATCTCGGGATAAAGGTCATTGCCGAAGCGGTCGCGCAGCTCCAGAAGCCACGCCATATGGTTGATACCGGCAATTTTTTCGCGGCGGCCCTCGATGCAGTCGTCCATGCCGAGCGATTTGAGCAGATTTTCCGAGCAGACCTGCACGCTGTGGCACAGGCCGACGGTCTTGACACCGGTATAGCGCAGCATGTAGCCGGTCAGCATGGACATGGGATTCGTGTAGTTCAGAAACCATGCGTCCGGGCAGACCTCCTCCATGTCCCGCGCAAAGTCGGTCAGGACGGGGATCGTCCGCAGCGCGCGCATGATCCCGCCGATGCCCAGCGTGTCGCCGATGGTCTGGCGCAGGCCGAACTGCTTCGGGATCTCAAAGTCCGTGATGGTGCAGGGGTCGTAGCCGCCGACCTGAATGGCGTTGACGACGAAATCCGCGCCGCGCAGCGCCTCCCTGCGGTTTTCCACGCCAAGATAGGCGGAAATGCGGGCGTGGCCGCCCTTCGTCTCGTTCATGGCGGTCAGGATATCGCGGCTTTCGGCCAGACGCACGGGATCAATGTCGTAAAGCGCCAGCTCACTGTCCCGCAGGGCCTCCGTACACATGCAGTCGCCCAGAACATTGCGGGCAAAAACGGTGCTTCCGGCACCCATAAATGTAATTTTCGGCATGGGATCGCTCCTCCTCTGTTCGCGCCGGCGGAAATAGGGACCGGCGGCTGTCTATACGCTCAGTATAGCGCCGGAGAAACGGGAATGGTATGGCAGGGCGTTTGCATTCTTTGGCATAATGTTGTATAAAGAAGAGAGAACAGGAGGCGCGGAGAATGGAAGTGCAGCATATTTTTCTGGTCAACCAGAATTGGAAAGACATCAATCCCATGGAGTGTGGACAGGAGCGCTGCGCGCCGGGACACAGCTTCGGCCCCGGCGTGCGGGAATACTATCTTTTGCATTATGTTCTGTCCGGAGTGGGACGCTTTACGGTGAACGGCACGGCGCATACGCTGCACGCCGGGGATATCTTTGTGATCCGCCCCTTTGAGCGCATTTATTACGAGGCCGACGCCGAAGCGCCGTGGCACTATGTCTGGGCCGGGTTTGAGGCGTCCGTCCCGCTGCCGGAGGCGCTTTCGCAGGACGTGATCCGCTGCCCGGATGCGCGGGCGGTGTTTCTGGAGATGCTGGAGGCCGGAAAGCTGGAGCAGGGACGGGAGCGCTGCCTCTGCGGGCGCATCTGGCTGCTGCTGTCCATGCTGGAGCATATGGAGTCGGCAGGCCCGCGCGGGAGCGACTACGTCCTGCGGGCCGTCAACTGGATGCAGACAAATTATATGAATCCCGTTTCCATTTCCGCGCTTGCGGGGGAACTGAATCTGGACCGGAGCTATTTCAGCACGCTCTTCCGGCGGCAGACGGGCCGGTCGCCGCAGCAGTATCTGACGGAGCTGCGGCTGGAAAAGGCGCGGACGCTGCTGCTGGAGTACGGCTACCGGCCCGGCGAGGCCGCGCAGGCCGTGGGCTACGCGGATATTTTCAGCTTTTCGCGTATGTTCAAGCGGCACTACGGCGTCAGCCCGAGCGCACTTCGCAGGTAGGAGGAAAAGCGTGTCCCTCCGAAATGGAGAAAAGCCCTCCCGGTGGTATCGCCGGGAGGGCGCTCAGCATATTTGCAGGGGCTGCGCTCAATACTGGAAGCAGCTCCCGCCGACGAATTCGCGGACGATGGAGTCGCGCGGGACGAATGGCGTATCGAGCGGCGGCAGCTCGCGCACCACCTGCATGAGGACGGAAAGGCCGTGCTCCTCAATAAAGGCGTCATCCAGCTCGGAGGAAAACTGCGGGATCTCCTTGAGATACTTTGCGAGGATGCAAAGCTCGTAGTCGTGGAAGGTGTCGATGTGGACGGAGGCGTTCGGCTTATTCGGCGCGATATACTGCACCTCGCCGCGATCGACGTCCTGCGCGCGGGAGATGGTGGTGCGCAGGGAGTTGCCGCGTCCGCGGTAGTCGCGGATCATGCGGCGGGCGACGCGGATCTGCTCGGGACGGACGATGTGGTCGTCGCCGGTGATGATGCGCGTCCGGGGCGCGACGTAAATGCCGGTCGCGCGGTCGCGGATCTGGTCAAAGATGATCGGGTTGAGCATGTGGATGCCCTCGACGATGATGATGCCGTCGGCATGGCCCTCCATCGCGGTATAGCCGCCGGTCCTTCCGCCGGGGAAATCGTACCACGGGACCTGCGCCGTCTGACCGGCGGAAAGCTCCTCCATGCACCGGCGCAGCAGCGCCCAGTTGACGCACAGCGGCGATTCCCAGTCGGTCAGCTCCTTTGGCCGCTCCTCCAGCGAGAGGAAAAAGTTATCCATGCTGAGCAGGCAGACGGGAAGGCCCAGATTTTCCAGATACGTCTTGAGGCGCATGGCAGTGGTGGTCTTGCCGGAGCCGGACGGGCCGGTCAGCGCCACATACGGCTTTTTCGGGTAGGCGCTGAGGATGGCCGCGGCCGCGGCGCTGATCTTATCGTGAAAGACCTCCTCGCAGCGCAGGACAAACTGTGTCTGGCTGCGCATGGCGCCGGTGATGTTTTCAAGGTCAATAACGCGCATGATCTTGCTTCCTTTCAGGTGATATCAGAGATTTCCAAGGCTTCTCAGACGCCGGAGACGCGCTCCGGCGCGGCGGCCTCCAGCTGGCGGCGGAGCCGCTTCCAGTAGACCGCAAAGCAGACGGCGTGCATGGCGGCGGTGACGACCCAGCTGATGGGATAGGAGATATAAAGGGCGGGCAGCGTATGATCCCACGCAAAAATGGTGTAGATCCAGATGATACGGAGGATGCAGGCGCCGAAAATGGTGACGATCATGGGCAGCCACGATTTTCCAAGTCCGCGCACCATGCCGCAGCAGACCTCCATGATGCCGCACAGGAAATACGGCGTTGTAACATAGTATGTGCGGATGAGGCCCATGGCGATCACGGAATCGTAGGCCGGATCGTTCGCGGAGACGTAGATGCTGAGCAGCTGCGGGCCAAAGACGGTGCTGAGGATGCAGAGCGGAATGCCGATCAGAAGAACGGTCGCCTGACAGGCCCAGAAAATTTTCATCACCCGGTCATAGCGCCGTGCGCCGAGATTCTGGCTGGTGAAGGTGATGGAGGCATGGAACACGGAGTTCATGGCCGTGTAGGTAAAGGCGGCGATGTTGGTGGCGGCGGTGTTCGCGGCGATCACGTCCGCGCCGAAGGAGTTGACGCAGCTCTGCACCATGACGTTGGAGATGTTGAAAACGACGGACTGAAGCCCCGCCGGAAGGCCGATCTGGATCATGCGGAGCGCCTCGTCCGGATGCAGGCGGATCTCCCGGAGCTTGAGCTTCGCCGGGCCCTCCTGACGCACAAGGCAGATGAGGATGAGCACGACGGCGACATACTGCGAAACGACGGTCGCAATGGCGACGCCCGCAACGTCCAGCTCACAGACGATCACGAAGAACAGATTCAGGAAAACGTTCAGCACGCCGGAAATGGCGAGGAAGATGAGCGGGCGCTTCGTATCGCCGTAGGCGCGGAGGATGGCGGCGGCGAAATTGTAGATCAGCGCGCCGGGAATGCCGATGAAGTAGATGCGCAGATAGAGGCTGGCCAGCGCAAGGACATCGTCCGGCGTGTCCATCCATTCGAGCATCGGCGTGGAGAGAAAGAAGCCGAGCAGGAACGTCACCACGCCCAGAACGAGGCTCAGGGCGATGGCGCTGTGGACGGCACGCCCGACACGCGCGTCGTCGCGGCAGCCGGCATAGCGCGCGACCAGAATGTTGACACCGACGGAGATGCCGATGAACGCGCCGGTCAGAAGATTGACGAGCGCCGAGGTCGCGCCGACGGCGGCCAGCGACGTGCTGCCTGCGAATTTACCGACGACGATGACGTCCGCCGCGTTGAACAGCAGCTGCAAAATGCCCGTCAGCGCCAGCGGCAGGGAAAACATCAGGATCTTCGGCAGAAGCGCGCCGTTCAGCATATCAAGCTCGTTGTTTTTGGCCATGATGACGTTAGAACTCCTTTGCAGATCACATTATTCTATGGAGTACGAACGGAAGGCACTCCACGGCACTTCGTCCGGAGGAAGCCGGGAAAACTCGACCGGCAGGCCGGTCTGCGGATGGGAAAAGCGCAGCCGGTACGACCAGAGCGCAATGGGGAACGGCGCTTCCTGCGCGCCGTATTTCCGGTCGCCGAGCAGTGGAAGCCCGCGCGAGGCGAACTGCACCCGGATCTGGTGCGTCCGACCGGTATGGAGCCGGATATGGACGAGCGCACAGCCGTCCGCCGTGCCGAGGACGCGGTAGTCGAGAACGGCCTCCTTGACATCCGGCCCGGGCGCGGGCATGACGCGCGCCGTCCGCGAGGCGCGGTCGTAGAAGAGAAGGTCGCGGAGCGTCCCCTCCGGCGCATCGGGGATGCCGGAGAGCACGGCCAGATATTCCTTTTCAAATGTCCGCGCACGCACCTGCTCCGAGAGCAGCTCCGCCGCCATCCGCGACCGCGCAAGCACCATCACGCCCGCAACGGCGGCGTCGAGCCGGTGGACCGTGCGCACGCAGGCGTGCGCGTCGCCGAGACAGTCTCGGATGCGCTGCGGCATACCGCCCGGCTCGTCGGTGGAGACGACGCCGGAGGGCTTGATGCAGACGAGAATGCGGTTGTCCTGATAAAGAATTTCCATGAAAGGCTCCGATGCGGGCGGACGCGCCGCCCGGCGTATTTTGCGTCAGTCACATCATTATAACACCGATTTTACAAAAGGCATAGCGCGGATTTGACGAAAAACGCGGCGAAAATTTTACAAAGATCCGTCCGGGGCGGCAGAAACCGCGCCGGACGCGAAAAAATACTGCGGGAAGTCTTAATAATTCTTAAAAACCCTGCGCGGCGGCGGTTTTTATGCTACAATTTACAATACAAATGAATTCTTCCGCGCCGGGCGCGAGGTGGAGGCAGTATGGAACAGAGATCGGAACAGAACGTATGCATTCTCGTTGTGGACGACGAGCAGGATATCCGGCGGATCATCCGCATCCTGCTGGAATCGAGCGGCTATCAGGTGGCCGAGGCGCCCAACGGCCTTGCCGCCGTGGAATATATCCGGCAGCAGCCGAACGTCGATCTGGTGCTGATGGACATCATGATGCCCGGCCTCAACGGCATCGAGGCCAGCCGCGCCATCCGCGAGCGGTGCTCCGCGCCGATTTTGTTCCTGACGGCAAAGACGCAGGAGCGCGACAAGCTAGAGGCGTATCAGGCGGGCGGCGACGACTATCTGGCCAAGCCGTTTTCCCACGCGGAGCTGATGATGAAGGTGGAATCACTGCTGCGGCGCTACCGCGTCTATAAGGGCAAGACGAGCGGTCAGCTGCTGCGGGCCGACGTGATGCTCGATGAGCCGGGGCGGCGTGTGCTGCGCGGCGGACGGCCGGTGGAGCTGACGGAGACGGAATTTGAAATTCTCTGCTTCCTGGCTGCACGGCGTGGGAGCGTGGTGTCGGTGGAGCAGATCTATGAGGGCGTCTGGCACGAAAAATACATGCCCTCGTCCACGAATACGGTCATGGTACACATCGTGAACCTCCGCAAAAAGCTGGAGGAGGATCCGGCCAATCCCCGTCTGATCCGGACGGTCTGGGGAAAGGGGTATCAGATTGACTGAACGAAAACGCTTTGTCTCCCTGCATCTCAAGCTCATGCTGGTGATGCTGGGCGGCTTCCTAGCCGGGATCTGCACGTTCTTTCTGGCCTCGAAGCTGGGAGACTATCTGATCGAGACGCGCTATATGAGCGAGGAGGCGCTGCACCGGCGCAATATGGCAGCAGTGGAAAATCTACAGGCATTCATTAAAGACAACAATCTCGCCTCGCGGGATACGGATCAGCTGGCCATATGGTCGATCGAGCAGAAGGATATCTACATTCTGTTCTATAAAAACCGCCATCTGGCGATGGAGGCGGGCTGGTGGGGCGTGGACGATGAGTTCAGCCTTGGCGGCTCGGAGCTGAATAAGCAGGTCTCGCTCCAGCTGTATCCCGTCAGCTTCCGCGACGGCGTTTTTCAGGCAGTCGTCTACGATTTCTCTGAGTCCAAGCTCTACGATGCCGTGCAGGTCATCGGCATCGCGCTGGGCTGCGCGCTGTTCGCGCTCATCATGCTCTGGTACAACAGCCGCATCACCGGCAGCATCATCGCCGTCTCGCGCGAGATTCAGGAGATCGGGCGCGGAAATCTGCGTGTGGAGATGGAGACCGGCGGCAACGACGAAATGGGGCGGCTGACGCGGAACGTGGATGTGATGCGCCGTTCGCTCATCCGCAAGACGCTGGAGGAGCAGAACGCGCTGGAGAAAAACAGCGAGCTGATCACCGCCATGTCTCACGACATCCGCAATCCGCTGACGGCGCTGCTGGGCTATCTCGATCTGGCGAAGAACGGCCAGTACCGGTCGCAGGAGGAGCTTCAGCAGTATCTTGACGCAAGCTATTCCAAGGCCGAGCAGCTCAAAACGCTGACCGACGAGCTGTTCCGCTACTCGCTGGTGTTCGGCGGGCGGGAGCTGAAGCTAGACCTTCAGGAATACGACGGGATCATTCTGACCGAGCAGCTGTTGGGCGAGCCGGTGATCCTGCTCCAGCAGCATGGCTTCACGGTGCAGGCCGCGCGGTCGGAGAAGCCCTGCCGCGTCCGGCTGGACGTGCAGTATTTCAAGCGCGTGCTCGACAATCTTTTTGACAATGTCTGCAAATACGCCGACCCCGCCTTCCCGGTCACGGTGAAGGTGGCGGAGGAGGCTGGCTGGCTCCGCATCCGCATCGGCAACGTCTGCAAGAAGGAGCTGGGCGCGGTCGAGAGCAACCACATCGGCCTGAAAACCTGCGAACGCATCATGTCGCAGATGGGCGGAAGCTTCTGCAAATATGAGCAGGATCCGGAATTTTCCGTGGAGCTGACGCTTCCGCTTCTTCCAGAAGCGGAAAAATGAGCCGGAAAATGCGGCGCATTGCTTAAGAATTTCTTAAAAATGCCGGAAAGGGCTTTCCGGAATAAAAAAAGCCTGCTAAGATAGCGGCAGAATCAGAAAACAGGCGCATGTATCCGGTGAACCGACGCGGGAGACGTGCTGTGACGCATGTAAAGGAGAACGAATATGAAACAACGCATTTTGGCAGTCATGCTGCTGATCGCGGTGCTGGCGAGCTGCCTTGCCGGCTGCGGCAGCGCGCAGACCGGCGAGACGGATGTGCAGTCCGAGCCGGGCGGCGAGCAGCAGGGCGGAAGCCCCCCCAGGACGAGCGCGCAGTTCAAGCGCATGGAGGCCGACGCGGTCTCCTCGAAATACGCCTATCAGGCGGAGTATATCGACCTGCCGGTGAAGGTGGACTACATTCAGGCCTACAGCATCAGCGGCAGCAGCCTCTGGTTCATGGGCAACGTGTCGGTCGGCAAGGAGACCTATGTGGACGAGGCCACCGGCGAGAGCTACGAATACGACAACTATGAAAACCAGCTGTTCCGCATGGACCTGACCACACAGGAGTGCGTGCAGATCCCGCTGCCGGAAAAGACCGAGGTGCCCGAGGGCTGGCAGGGCGACGCCTATACGCAGGAGATGTGCGCGGGCAGCGACGGCACCGTCTGGCTCTATGAGCAGATGAACATCTACCGCTTCAATTTGCCCGAGGGTCTCGACACGACGGTCGAAAACCAGTACGACTACTACGAGAGCGGCCCCAGCTCCTCCGCACTGATCCAGCTTTCCGCCGACGGCGAGGTTCTCAACCGGATCGACGTCGCGCAGGAGGATGAAAACGGCGGCAGCTTCTATCTGAACTATTTTATCGTCGATTCCAACGGCTATATCTACGCGGGCAACTGGGAGAAGATCCTTGTCTGGGATAAGGACGGAAACCAGATCGCCTCGCTCGACAACGACGACGGCGGCCAGCTGGTGCAGTACAGCGCCGATAAGGTCGGCCTGCTCACCAACGGCGAAACGCACGGCGTCAAGGTGTTCGACCCGGTGAAGAAGGACTGGGGAGAGACGATCGAGCTTCCGGCGTTTGCCTATGACATCCAGCCCGGCGACGACGTTTACGATTTCTTCTACGACTACAACGGCAAGATTTACGGCTACATATCCGAGACCGGCACGGCGGAAAAGGTCGTGGACTGGATGGAGTGCGACGTAGACAGCAACAACATGCAGGCTTATAAGATCCTGCCCGATGGCCGCGTGTTCGCGTTCACGCAGAAATGGACGCAGGACGGCACCCAGACGCAGTTCATCCTTCTGTCGCGGGTAGACGCGGCGACGCTCCCGGAAAAAAAGACGCTCACGCTGGCCTGCATGTATATGGATTATAATCTGCGCAGCCAGATCGTGAATTTTAACCGCCGGAACAGCCAATACCGTATTGTCGTGAAGGATTATTCCGAGTATAATACGGAGGACGACTACACTGCCGGCCTCACCAAGCTCACCACGGAGATCGCCTCCGGCGCGATGCCGGATATCCTCGTGACCGATCAGCTGCCGGTCAGCCGCTACGCGGCCAAGGGCCTGCTTCAGGACCTGTGGCCCTTCATCGATGCCGACACGGAGATCAGCCGCGACGATCTGGTCACCGATGTGCTCGACGCGCTCTCCATCGACGGCAGGCTCTATGAGATTCCGGCCAGTTTCTCCCTCTCCACGGTCGCGGGCCTTGAAAAGGTCGTCGGCGAATACGATACCTGGACGCTGGCCGATCTGCGCGACGCCATGACCAAGCTTCAGCCCGGCGCGACCATCTTCGGCGAGGGCGTTACCAAGGACAACATTCTGGAAAACTGCGTCTCCGCCAGCTTCGACGAGCTGATCGACTGGGAGACGGGAACGTGCAGCTTCGACGGCGAGACATTCAGGGAGCTTCTCGAATTTGCAAACGAATTCCCCGCAGAGTTTGACTACGAAAACTCCGACATGTATGATACCTATGAGAGCGACTACAGCCGCATGAGATCCGGCAAGCAGCTCCTGACCAACCAGAGCTTCTATGGCTTCGACGATCTTTACGTCACCTTTGTCGCCATGGAAAACGCCCCTTGCTTCGTCGGCTATCCGACCACCGGTACGCCGCGCCGCAGCACCTTCCAGACGGATACCTCTCTTGCCATCACCGCTGCCTGCATCGACAACGACGCGGCATGGGCCTTCGTCCGCACAACTATTCAGGAGGAGTATCAGAACGAGATCTGGAGCTTCCCCATCAACAAGTCCGTCTTTGACGCCAAACTGGCCGAGGCCATGAAGCAGGAGTTCTATACCGACGAGAACGGTAATCAGGTCGAACAGTCCAAGGGCGGCATCGGCTGGGGCAACGACGAGATGATCGAAATTTACGCCGTCACTCCCGAGCAGCGCGACGCCTTTATGGAGCTTCTCCACTCCACCACCAGCGTCAATTCCTATGACGAGAGCATCATGGAGATCGTGCGCGAGGAGACCGGCGGCTATTTCGCGGGACAGAAAACGCTTGATGAAACGGTGAAGATCATTCAGAACAGAGTGAGTCTTTATGTTGCAGAACAAAGTAACTGAGTTTTCAACCCCGCTTTCTTTCTCATATGAGAAACGGCCTCCGGCGGCATACTTTTTTCTGGCTTGTCAGAAAAAAGTATGCAAAAAAGAGACGCTGGGGACGCGAAATAGCGCTTCGCGCCTGAGCCTCTGACCTTTGACTTTGTGCTTGGCTCGTCTCTCTTCCGCAACCAATAGAGACTGCGGGGGAGAAACGGGCAAAACCAGAAAGTCTCCGCGTGAATTTTGCACAGATGCCTTGCGCTTTTGCAGGCACAAATATTTGCCGCAGCGGAATTTCAGACAGCAGAAATTCTGCGGCCCGCCCGAAGGGCGTTCGGACTACGGACAGTGTAACGACAAAACGCAGAACGGAACGACACGCCTTTTCAGGCGCGTAAGCGCTATAAAAACGTTCCAGAGCCCTTTTCTTCCATATCTTTTCCCGCAAGAGGGAAAAGATATGGCCCGCGGAGCGGCGGATGCGGCTCTGCAAACCACACCGCGCCTCCGGCGCATTCGAAACACGCCGCCGGAGGCATTCCGCGCCATTCCGGCGCACACGAAATAACCCCATTGCCGGTGCGCAAAATGGCGCATCGGCGTCCGTGCAGGATACAAACCCCGTCCAAATGATACCAGAACAAAAGCAGGGAAATGCCTATGAACGTACTGCATAAAACCAAATGCCCGCCGGAGGCGGAGACAGTCCAGGAGGTCGAGCGCCTGAGCCGGCGAAGCCGCCGCGTGCACGACTTCATCCACTCGCTCTTCTTCTCCGGGCCGAGCTTCCTCGGAATGCTGATCTTCTTCATCATTCCCTTCGGCGTGGTGGTGTACTACTCCTTCATCGCCGGAGCGCTCGATCACAGCTTCGCGGGTCTGAAAAACTACATAAGCGTGATCCAGAACGGCGCATTCAAGATTGCCGTTAAGAACACGGCGGTGTTCTCCGCACTGTCGGTGCCGCTGGCCGTTATTCTGGCGCTGGCGCTGGCGCTGATGCTGGAGGCGCGCATTCCGTTCAAGAGCCAGTTCCGGACGTTCTTCCTCAGCCCGATGATGGTGCCGATCGCATCCATCATTCTGGTCTGGCAGGTGCTGTTCCACGACAACGGCGTCGTCAACGAGGTGCTCAAGGCGTTCGGACAGGACAAGATCTACTGGTTCTCGTCCAACGCCAGCCTTCTTGTCATTGTGATCCTGTTTCTCTGGAAAAACCTCGGCTACAACATGATCCTCTTCATGGCGGCGCTCAACAACGTCCCCAAGGCGATGCTCGAGGCCGCCGAGGTCGAGGGCGCGAGCGAATGGACGCAGTTCGTCCACATCAAGCTCCGCTACCTCTCGCCGACGATCCTGTTCGTGACGATCCTGTCCATCATCAATTCCTTTAAGGTATTCCGCGAGATCTATCTTCTGACGGGCAATTACCCCTATGACTCGCTGTATATGCTCCAGCACTTCATGAACAACATGTTCCGGCAGCTGGATTATCAGAAGCTCTCCGCGGCGGCGGTGCTGCTGGCGATCGTGATCGTTATTCTGATCGCCATTCTCTTCGCGGTCGAGAATTTCTTCGGAAAGGACGTGGAGGGATGAAGAAAAAACGCTATTTTTCCCGCGGAATGCTGACGCTGCTGGCGGCGGTATTCGCGTTCCTGTTCCTGATGCCGACGGTGCTCACGATCACGAACTCGTTCATGACGCAAAGCGAGATCACCGCCAACTACGGTCAGGTCTTTTCCAGCACTACGACCGGCAGCAGCTACATTTCCAAGACCATCAACCTGAAATTCATTCCCGACAAGGTCAGCTTCACGCAGTATATCACGGTGCTGCTGAAAAGCCCGGAATATCTGCTGAAATTCTGGAACTCGGTCATTCTGGTCGCGCCGATCGTGGCGGGCCAGCTGCTGGTGGCGTCGGTCGCGGCCTACGGCTTCACGCGCTGGCGCGGCAAAATACGCGACGGGCTGTTCTTTGCGTATGTGATCCTGATGCTCATGCCGTATCAGGTCACGCTCGTGCCGAACTATCTGGTGAGCGACTGGCTGGGCCTTCTGAACACGCGCTGGGCCATCATCCTGCCGGGTATTTTCGCGCCGTTCTCGGTGTTCCTGCTGACGAAGTTCATGCGACGCATTCCAGTGGCGCTGATCGAGTCGGCCAAGCTCGACGGCGCGAACGAGTGGCATGTATTCTGGGACATCTGCCTGCCGCAGTGCCGCAGTGCGCTGTATTCGGTGGCGATCCTGGTGTTCATCGACTACTGGAACATGGTCGAGCAGCCGCTCATCCTGCTGCCCGACGCCGATATGCAGCCGCTTTCGGTCTATCTTTCCACCATCAATGCCGGTGAGATCGGCATTGCCTTCGCCGTCGCCGTGATCTACATGATCCCGGGACTTCTGATGTTCCTCCACGGCGAAGCGTATCTTGTTGAGGGCATCGCGCATTCCGGCTCTGTGAAAGGATAAAGGGGTAAAGGCTATGGAAACAAATGTGAAGAAAAGAGAATGGGTCAAAACGGTCGCAATTATTTTCCTCGCGGTCATGCTGGTGCTGACCTTCTTCTCGAACACGATCATGAATCATTCTCTGCCCGAGGTGGCGACGGCCAATGTGACCTCCGGCACCATCAACGCCAAAATTCGCGGACAGGGCACCGTCTCTGCCAACGAGACCTATGACGTGACGATCAAGCAGACGCGCAAGGTCGCCAGCATCAAGGTCAAGGCCGGTCAGGAGGTCGCGGCGGGCGACGTGCTGTTCACGCTCGAGGCCGAGGAATCGGACGAGCTCAAGCAGGCGCAGGCCGATCTGGAATCGATGGAGCTGAACTACGAAAAGAGCCTCATCGCCGCCTCCACCGAGGCTGCGCGCGAAAACCGCGAGGTGCAGAAGCTCCAGGAGACCTATAACGACCTGCTCGCGCAGTATCACCAGTACAGCAATAAGGACGCCAGCCAGATCGCCAAGGAAAAGGCTGCGGCGGACGCAAAGCTGAAGGAACTTCAGGCGGACAGCAAGACCGCGCAGTCAGACTATGAGGCGCGTGTTGCGGAAAAGACCGAGCTGGAAGCCGAGGCTTCGGAGCTGAAAACGCACATTGCTTCGCTGAAGGCCGTGATGGACAAGCAGGACGAGATCGTCGCGGCGCAAGATACGCTGTATCAGGATCAGATTCGTTATCTGAACGACTACAACCGCCTGATGGAGCTTGCGGGACAGAATCCGCAGGTTGCTATGTCCTATGCACGCTATCCGGAGCAGTTTGCCAACATGTTGACCGAGCAGGACCTTGCCGGTACGACCGGCGACAGCAAGACAGCTGACCCCAAGCTGGCTCGTGCGCAGGAAATCGCAACCGCTTACACGACGCTCACGAAAGATCAAAGCAATATTGATTCACTGACTGCGGAACGCGACAATATGATCTATGATATCGACGGCGTCCGTGATTATTCTCAGGTCGAATCGGAATACCAGTATGCATATAATGAATATGACGCCGTCAAGCGCGAGCTTGACAGCTTTGACAATGAGACGAGCCGACTGAAAAAGCTGGCAGAGGATGCGGCGCAGGCCGTGACCGACCAGCAGGAGGTCGTTGACAAGTTGGCCTCGGCAGGCACGCTGGCCGATCAGGTCAAGTCCGCAAAGCAGGCGCTTGAGGATAAGATCTTTGAGCAGAGCCTTTCCGACGGCTCGTCGCTCGATCTCGAGGCGGCCAAGAAGGCCATCGACGAGAAGAAGGCCGACATTGAAAAGCTGACGCAGAACGCCGACGAGACCGAGGTCAAGGCCAAGGTCGCGGGCACCGTCTCCAACATCGCCATCACCGCCGGCTCGAACGCCAACGCGGAGACGCCGCTCATTACCCTCAACCTGACCGACCGCGGCTACACCGTCAAGATCTCCGTCACAAACGATCAGGCCAAGAAGGTGCGCGTGGGCGACAATGCGGAGCTGGTCAACTACTGGTACGGCGGCGACATTCAGGCGACGCTTGAAAACATCACCAACGACCCGCAGAACCCCGGCAAGGGCCGCCTGCTGGTATTCCGGCTGACCGGCGACGTGGAGCCGGACACGAACCTGACGCTCTCCATCGGCCAGAAGAGCGCGAACTATGACTGCATCGTCCCGAACTCCGCTGTCCGCACCGACAGCAACGGCACCTTCGTGCTGGCCATCACGGTCAAGAGCAGTCCGCTCGGCAACCGCTACACGGCCACGCGCGTGGACGTGCAGGAGCTGGCGAAGGACGACACCAATACCGCCGTCACCGGCCTTTCCTCCGGCGATTTCGTCATTACCACCTCGACCAAGCCCATTGAGGCCGGTACGCAGGTGCGTCTGGTGGACAACGGATGAGCGGGCGCGGCGGAAAATATGTCAGGAAAGTGCCCTCCCTGACGAAAAAGCAGCTGTTTCTGCTGCTGTTGAACGTCGTGCTGGCCCTGCTGGCGCTGGCGTGCGCGTGGGGGCTGAACGCCGTGAAGAGCGCGCTGCTGACGCAGTCGGCTGCAAAGGCGTGGCGCGGCAGCAGCGAAATGCGCTTCGCGCAGGTTTCCGTGTTCCTGCCGGAGGATGAAAAAACGGATGTGAATTCCATCGAGAGCTTCCGCCGCACGCTCGATCAGGCGCTGGTGGACGCCTCGCTGGAGGCTCCGGAGGGCGGAAGCCTCTACACGGACGCCTATTCCGGCACGGCGACGGTCTCCGTCGTGAGCGGCAAGACCTCGCTGTCGGTCAAGACCATCGGCGTGGGCGGCGATTTCTTCCTGTTCCACCCGCTGACGCTGCGCTCCGGCAGCTATCTGACCGGAAGCGACTACATGCCCGACCGCGTCCTGCTGGACGAGGAGCTGGCGTGGGCGCTGTTCGGCAGCTATGACGTGGCGGGCATGAGCATCCAGATCGGTGAGCGCACCTACCCCGTGGCGGGTGTCGTACACCGTGAGGACGATTTTGCCAGCAAGGAGGCCTATCAGGACGGGCCGGGCATGTTCATGAGCTATGAGGCGCTCAACGCCATCAGCGAAACCAAGCTCGGCTGCTATGAGATCGTCATGCCGGATATGATCTCCGGCTATGCCGAAAGCGTCGTGAAGGATAAATTCCCGGTCGGCGACGGCACGGTGGTGGAGAACACCGGGCGCTACAGCTTCGGGAACCTCTGGAGCATTTTCCGCAGCTACGGCAAGCGCTCGATGAATACGCAGGGCATCATTTATCCCTATTGGGAGAATGCGGCCCGGCTGACGGAGGACTACGCGGCGCTGCTGCTTGCGCTTTTGATCCTGTTTGCGATCTGCCCGGTCGTGTTTGCCGTGATCTGGGTCGTGCGGACGGTCAAGGGGCTGGTCACGAAGGCCGCCGGAGCCGCCGGACGCAAGATCGAGGAAAAGATCGAGGAGGAGAAGGAAAAGCACTACGTCGGCGGCGGAATATAGGAGATCTCGAAGCATCTACAGACAAAACGCACCGCAAATGCCCTGCATTTGCGGTGCTGTGTTTCTCAAAGCGTATTTTGCGTCATGGCGCGAGCAGCGCCTCCGGCGGCAGATGGAGCAGCTCCGGCGCCTCCGCCGCCTCCGCTGCGCAGGAGATGAAATGGCCGCGCAGCTCCAGCGTGTGCAGGCGCCACGTCCGGCCCCCCGCCTGCACGAGATCGTCCAGCACACAGTAGGACGCGGGCACCAGCCCGAGGCCGAGACCGCATGCCTTCATGACGCTCTCCTTCCGCGTCCAGAGACGGGAGAAGGGGATCGCGGCGGGGGAGTCCTCCCATTCCTCCGGCGTCAGAACGCGGCGCAGAAGCGCCTTAGACGCGCCGCGGCGCGCATCCTCGCAGTCCACGCCGACGGCGCGGTCGGACACGGCCAGCACGGCAAGCGTCCCGCCGTGGCTCAGATTGAATTCCGGCCCGCCGGGAATATGCGGCTTGCCGCAGGGGCCTTTTAAGAGCCAGCCATCCGTGCGGACGCCGAGGACGGCGCGCAGGAGCAGTCCTCCGGCGGCTATCCCCAGCGCGGCGGCTCGGTCACGGCAGAGCTGTACGCGCTGCCGCCGCTCCGGCGGCAGAAGCGCCAGCGCCTCGTCCCAGTACGGCGCAAGCGCGGCGCAGTCGGTCTCATAGATACGAAGCATCGTCTCACCTCAACAGCGTCATTTTACCAGAAAAAAAACGCGGACGCAACATGGAACCTTTTTCCGGCCTGTGCGTCTAAGAAAATACACCGCAGGCGGCGGAGCCGCCCTGAGAAAAGAGGCATTTTATGAAGAAAGAGAAACCGGAGGAACCGGAAAAGAAGGAAAACGCTGCGCCGGAGGAAGCGAACGTCGGCAATTACATGGCGGAGGGCATGTGCTTCGGTCTGGCGCTGGGGCTGATCTTCGGGCAGGCGGTATTCCACAATCTTGCGCTCGGCATGTGCATGGGCCTGAGCATCGGAATGCTTTTCGGCATGAGCGTCAAAAAGCCGAAGAAGGAAAAGGCGGAAGAAAAGAAAGAAAAGGAGAACGAGAACCATGCTGAAAATTGAACATCTGACCAAGCGCTACGGCGAAAAGAAGGCAGTGGACGATCTGTCGCTGCACATCGCGCCGGGCGAAATTTACGGCTTCATCGGCCACAACGGCGCGGGCAAGACCACGACGCTCAAATCCTGCTGCGGCATCCTGCGATTTGACGAGGGCGAGATCAAAATCGGCGGCAACTCCATCCGCACCGATCCCATCGCCTGCAAGCAGATGATGGCCTACATCCCGGACAATCCCGATCTGTATGAGTTCCTGTCCGGCATCAAGTATCTGAATTTCATCGCGGACATCTACGGCGTCGGGAAAAAGGAGCGTGAGGAGCGCATCCGGCGCTATGCGGACGTGTTCGGACTGACCGCCGATCTGGCGCAGCCCCTCAGCGAGTATTCCCACGGCATGAAGCAGAAGCTCGCCATCATTTCAGCGCTGCTGCACGAACCGAAGCTGATTTTGATGGACGAACCGTTTGTCGGCCTTGATCCCACGGCGGCACATCAGCTCAAGACCATTATGCGGGAGCACTGCGACCGCGGCGGCGCGATCTTCTTCTCGACGCATGTGCTGGAGGTCGCGGAAAAGCTCTGCGACAAGGTCGCCATCATCAAGGGCGGACGCCTCATCGCCTCCGGCACGATGGAGGAGGTCAAGGGCGACCAGTCGCTGGAGGACGTGTTCCTGGAGCTGGAGGGCGAAGGCAATGTTTAAGTCGCTGCTGAAAACACGCCTGGCCGCCTTCGGCGCGTATTATTCCGGAGCCGCCAGAAGGCGCGGCGGAAAGAAGAAAAAGAGCGGTACCGGCTCGAAGGTACTGTATGGGCTGCTGATGGTCTACTGCTTCGTCGTATTCGTCGGTATGTTCTTCGCGCTGTTCTCCACGCTGGCTGGGGCCTTCGGCGGAACGGACTTCGCGTGGCTGTATTTCACGCTTTACGCGCTGATGTCCTTTGCGCTCATGTTCATCGGCAGCGTCTTTATGGCCAAATCGCAGCTTTTTGAGGCGCAGGACAACGAGCTTCTGCTGGCCATGCCGGTGCCGCCGCGCTATATCCTCGGCTCCCGGATGGTCGCGCTGGCGATCTACAACGCCGTGTTCCAGCTCATCGTGGCCATCCCGGCGCTGGCGGCGTGGTGCGTCAGCGGATACGCGACGGCGGCGGGCGTGATCGCATTTTTGCTGCTGCTTCCGGTGCTGAATCTGTTCACGCTGGCGGTGACGTGCCTGTTTTCATGGCTGCTGTCGCTGCTGACGAGCCGGATGCGTAATAAAAATCTGGTGACGATGCTGTTCTCGCTGCTGTTTTTCGGCGCGTATTTCGTCGTGATCGGACGTGCGAACGAGTATGTGGCGGAGCTGGCGGCCAGCGGCGCGCAGATCGCAGATGCGCTGGGCGGCGTTTCGCCGCTGGTCTGGCTGGGCGAGGCGATGGTCGGCGGCAATGTCCCCGCGCTGCTGGGGTCGCTTGCGCTCCTGCTCGTTCCGTTCGTGCTGGTCTATGCGCTCCTGTCGCGTAGCTTCATCGGCATCGTGACCATGAAGCGCGGCGCGGCAAAGAAAAAATATCAGGAACGCGAGCTGAAAACGGCCAGCGCAGGGGCGGCGCTGGTACGCCGGGAGGCGGCGCGCCTTACCTCGAGCGCGGCGTATATGATGAACGCGGGCCTCGGCGTCGTGTTCTGCGCAGTTGCAGCTGCGTTCCTGATCTTCGGACGCGGAAGGGTGCTCGGAATCGTGGAGGCCATGGGGCTGAGCACGGACACGCTGACGGCCATTGCGGCGCTCGTGATCGGGTATTTCCTGTCTACGATGGTTTTCTCGGCCTCGTCGGTCTCTCTTGAGGGAAAGAATATCTGGATCGTGCGCTCCGCGCCGGTTTCGTCGGCGGAGATCCTGATGGCGAAGCGGCGGCTGCATCTGCTGATCGCCGTTCCGGCGGCGCTGCTTCCGGCGGCGGCCTCGGCGAGTGTGATCGGCGTGAACGCGGTGTTCACGGCGCTGTTTGCTGCGGCGTTCGCGCTGGTGACGGCGGATATCGGACTGGTCGAGAATCTGCGGCACCCGAACCTGACGTGGATCAACGAAATGCAGCCCGTCAAGCAGGGCGCGGCGGTGATCCTCACGATGCTCATCCTGATGGGTATGCTTCTGGTGCCGACGCTCCTGTACATCTTCCTGCTCTCCGGCTCGGATGTGCGGCTGGTGCTGGGCGGCTGCGCGGTCGTGTTTTTCGGTCTGGACCGGCTGCTCGTTCACTGGCTCCGGACGAGCGGCGTCCGCCGCTTCGAGGAGCTGGGCTGAGCCTGCGGCGAAAATCAACAAATTTCCGCGCGAAGGCTTGCGAACCGGCGCGATATCGTGTATAGTAAGGATGCTCGCTTCCAATGCGCGAAGCGGGCATCTCTCTGCGTATGACACGAAATTCTGGAAGGGGAGTCGGGAGCATGAAATACATTGCGATCTGCGGAACGGTCGGCTCTGGCAAGACGACCCTTCTGCGTCGTCTGACGCAGCGGCTGGGAGACCGCGCGGCGTGGCATGAGGAGCGGCCGCAGGACAATCCCTTCATCACCGACTACTACGCGGACACGAAGCGCTGGACCTTCCACGCGCAGGTCTCGTTCCTGTCGCTCTACTTTGACCGGCCGAAATGGCGTGAGGAGACGGCGGAGTTGTTTTTCTTCGACCGCTGCTTCCTTGAAAATCTGGTCATTGCGCAGTACCGCCGCGATCAGGGCGACCTGACCGAGGACGAGTACCAGACGCTCTGCCAGTTGGCAAACGGCGTTTCGGCGCTGATGCCGCGCATCGACAAGTATATCTATCTCGACTGCTCGATCAACACCATTCTCGAGCACATCCGGGGCCGCGGACGGGACTATGAGGACGAGCTGGACCTCATGTATGTCTATGAGCTGAAGGCACTCTACGACGAGTGGGCCAAGACGCTCCCGCCGGAGCGGACGCTGGTCGTCCACATGGACGACGGCGAATACGATCTTGAGAAGATCGTGAAATTCATCGAAGCGTGAACTGCGGTAAAATCCCCGTTCTGCAAGGATTATTTCCCAAAATACTCTTGACAACAGCGAATTATGTGGTAAAATTAAACAGGATAAGAGAAAATGCGAAAGGGGTATTTCTATGAAAAAGTTTCTTGCATTGTTCTTGATCTGTGTGCTCGTGGTCAGTATGCTGTGCGTTGGCGTTCTCGCCGCTGACACGCCCAGTCCGGAAGGCCAAGTCGAACCGCCTCATACCGATACGCCGGAACAGTCTCCCCAGACTGGCATTGGCGGCAGCCTTATGGTCGTGGTTTGCGTGGTCGTTGCCGCGATGTTTGTTGCAGTCATTTCTCTGAAGAAGGTTTCCGTGATTTGATTCTTCTCTGCCGCAGCTGAGGGCGCGATAGAGCGCAGCCGCCGGACTTTCGGCGGGGGCTCCGCCCGTGTCCAGATTTCTGCGTCATACACATATCAAGTACGCAGCGTCCCGCTATGACGGTTTCGTCATAGCGGGATATTTTTCTTATCGGTGCAGCTGAAAGCGGCCAAGACGCCCAAACGGCGGCCTTTTCGCGCGGTGGAGCACCATTTTCCCAGTCAGCGGACGCAGAGCATTCCTGCGGGAAACACCTTGTGCGGAACGAGAAGCCATTGCCGCCGGTCACATTTTCAGTGTTCCGATACACGTCGGCCCTGCTGAGTTGGACATTTGCGCTACCGGGCGCTTGGATAAATGAAATGGCGGAGAAGTGCGCTGCACTTCTCCGCCAAGGTCTATTCCGATCAATACCAGCCGAACATGCCGCAGGTCAGCGTCCGCGTCGTGCCGTAGACCGTCGTGCCGTCCAGAGTGACCCAGTACGGCGTGATCTCCAGCGACGCGCCTCTGCGCAGGCCACTTACGTCGTATTTCAGAACGGCAAGCTTTGCGTTCCGGCTCACGCCGCTGAACAGAAAGCGTGCCGTATAGATCCCATAGCGGGAGCTGACGCTTGCGGCGGGGATTTCCACGCCATTGATCACAAAGCCCGTCTGCGCGTAATCCTCGCTGTCCAGCGCGGACATGAGCTGAAGCTCGCGGCTGCTCAGCCAGCGCTGCTCGACGTACTTCATTTGCAGGTAGGCGTCGCTGACGTACTTTGCGTAGACCGTCATGTCTGCCTGAACGTCGCTGAGCTGTGCAGGCTCGGTGCAGGCTTCGTCCGCAAACCAACCGGCGAAGCGCATTCCGTCTGCACCGGCGTATTCAAGCTTGCCCGTCAGGTTGCCGCGCTCGAAGGCCAGCGCACGGACCTCACCATTGTCCACGACCGTGACCGTAACGGTCTCCGGCTCGACCGGCGTATCCGGCTCTGCGATGATCGAGCAGGTGTCAAGGAGCGTCAGCATGGCCGTCTGCGCTGCTTCCACGGCCTCTGCTCTGGAAATATGCTGCGCATCGTCCGCGATCTTGCCAATCTTCGAGTACTTCGGGTCGGTGTCGGGGCCAATGCCCTCATATCTACAGGTGCGCGTCGCCGTGCCGGTGACCTTTACGCCGTCCATGGTGATCCAGTAGGGGGTGAAGGTGATCTGCGTATCCGCTTCCGTCCAGTACTCCTTCGGGACCTCGAGGCAGGTCAGATAGCCGCTCAGATAGCCGAAGGTTTCGGAGTTGGCGGTGAGATGCCATTCCGTGTCGTTCGTGAATCGGACATAGAGATTTGCATAGGCGCTTCCGCCGAGCTTTACATCCGTTTCCTCGACCGATCTCAGCACGATCGGCTGACCGTTCGCAGTCGCTTCAAAACCGGCTTCCCGGTAGTTCAGGCCGTCCACGACGCTCATCAGATAGAAGCCGATGACATCGACCGTCGTCGCGTCCTTGTGCTTGCTGAGGCTGAGGCTCTTCGGCTGGAGATAGGCGTTGGAGACCTCACGGATATAATAGGTCTTACCAGCCTCCGGCGTGAAGCTCAGCGCGCTTTCGCGCTCATTGTAGGAAACAGGCTGCGTGTAGGCAGCGTCGAGGAATGCGCCGCCGTAGAGATAATCTTCCGCGACCGTCTCGGTCAGATCGAAGCCCGTCGAAACGTTCCTCGTCTCGGTCGCGCCGTTGCTGCTGTGTACGATCGTGAACTGTCCGCCCTCATTGATCACGACGGTCGTGAGCGTCATGCTGTACTTCTGGCCGTCAAGCTCCTCCCAGGAGAACGTCCAGGTGAGGTTGGCCGTGCCGAAGCCGCCGCCGAGCTTGACCGCGCCGTTTTCAAAGTATGCCACATCCTCTTTGTCAGAGGTACAGGTGAGCGTCTGGTTCTGGCCGTAGGTGTAGCCGGTGTAGAGAAGGCTCTGCACATTCGTGCTGCCATCCGTCGTGAACGCGGTCGTGTTCTTCACGACTGCGTTGGCCTTAGTCGTTTCCACATTCAGAAGATCGTCCGTCAGGATGAAATCAAAGGGAACGACGGTACCGGCCGCGCCGTTGCTAAAGCGCTTTTCCGTCTCGGCTGCGGTCAGGGTCGTATGTACGGTGTCCACACTGCTGAGATAGGTAATCGTGCCGTTGCCGTTCTCGCCGCCCTTATAGCCGACGCTGCCGTCGGTGTTGTAGACGCGGAAGTGGTAGCCGGGCGTTGCGTATCTGCTGTTCGCGCTGCTGAGCATATCGCCCCATGCGAGATACTTGTCGCCGGCTACGGAGCCAGCTGCACCGAGGTGCATGGACAGCTCCCACGGGTCACTGCTCCAACGGTCGGAAGAGGTATTGCCTTCGGTATACCACTCGTCCGAACCGCCGTCCGCAAAGCTGTGCGCGGGCTGTCTGTCGCGCAGTCCTGCGTCAAACTCCGATACAGTTCCAAGCTTAAACGGGTAATAGAATGAGAGAAAACGATTAAAGTGGCTGTCCTGCCAGTAGATGCGCGTACCGTAGCCGTAGCGCCGCCAAACGGCAATGCTCTGGTCAACATTCTTTGCCGCGACATACGGTGCGGCGGAAGTGCCGCGCTGGATGGTCGAAGTGACGTCGCCAAGCTCATTGTAAGCGTTTCCGCGCTTACAACCCGTTTGCCTATTCGGATAATCACTGGTATCAATTTCATCGTCAAAGCGGGTGTCCGTCGCAAGCAGATGCACTTCTGTCTGCTGACCGGCGGTATCCTTGACCTTGCTGCCGGAGTTGCTGGCGATCATCCAAAGGCCGTTCGTCGGCGCTTCGTTGGTCGCGACCCAGAGGCCCTTCACACTGGCCTCGTTTGCGGCAGGCGCCGCGTCCGCAGCCTTGAACCAGTTGAGCGGAATGAGGTCTGCTTCCAGCTGCATGCCCTTCGGGGAGGGATGCGCGTAGTCGGTTGTATAGGCTTCTGCGATCTTACCCTTTTGGAAGGTGACACCGTCGATCACGACATCTGTACCGACCGCGTCCGAGAAGGGCGCATAGCCCGCATACAGGTTCTGATTGCCTGCAAGCCACTGATTGACAGTCAGACGGATGTTGTTGGCTGCCGTCGCCATCTCAGCAGTCCATATCAGGGAATCATTGCGCGCGTACATCAGAAGCGGGTTGATATCCGAGAAGTAGAGCTGGATATTTGTGCCATTCCTCTGGTTATAGCTGTTGACCTGATCGATCAGGTTCTGGAAGCCGCCGATGATCTGCTCCGCCGTCGGCTGGTAGCCGTCCGGACGGGTGCCGCTGCCGTTGAACCATTCCTTCAGATCGGGAAGCAGGGGATGGAGAATGTCGTTTGCGCCGATCTTGACGAAGATCTTCTGAACGCCCGCGACCTCAAGCGCGTCCATCTTGAAGCGCGTCGTCAATGCCGCGCCCTCCAGCGGGCCTTGGAGCTTTCCCGCGCCATCCTGAAGCAGCTCGTTGCCCTTGATAGCGGAGGAAACGACGGAGACGTTGTGGACGCCGTTTTTCTGGAGGTTATCCTGAAGCATGTTCGGGATAGAGTTGGTGATGGTGGAGTCGCCGATAAACACGGTCGTGTAGGTATCCGCACTTGCCTTTACGTCGATCTCCTGCAAAAGCGGCAGAAGGTTATAGTCGCCCTCGCCGTTATTGATCGAAACAAGGTTTGCCGCGTTGCCGATGAGACTCAGATTCAGATCGTTTGTGACATCACCGCTCTGAAACCATGCGGAACCGCCGGTCAAAGCAAAGTCACGAACATTTTTCGCGGAAGTGCAATAGATGTTGATGATCAGAGAACTTCCTTCGGGGATCGCATTCGGGAAGGAGAAGAAAACATCCTGCGTCGCCTTGGTGGCAATACTGAAGCTCGATTTGCCATCAGATGTCTTTGCGCTCACGGTCGTGCCGCTGGCCTGTCCGCTCAGGCCTTCCGAGCCTTGCAGGCCGATCGTGACTTTGTCGATCGAAAGCGAACCGGTGCCATAGTAATTGGTCAGCGTCATGCGGAAATCCTTGCCGCCGAGCTGCGTCGGAACCTGAATACGGAATGTTCCACGTCCGCTTGCTGCGAGCGAGCTGATAGAGCTGATTGCCTTTGCCGCCTGACTGTCTTCTGCTGCGTTCAGGACACTCCCATGCCATGCTGCGACCCAGTGCTCTGACGATCCGTCTGCGGACGCCTGCGGCGCCAGTGAAAGCGCCATCGAGCAGAGCATTGCAAAGCAAAGCAGCAGGGACAATACCTTTTTCATCTGTTTCATGTTTTCTCTCCTCTGTCTGTTTGGGTGTTCGCTTCGGCTACTCCTTTGGAACGATCAGATAGCCGTCGTTTTGCAGCTTCCCGAAGAAAGCCGTCAGCGCATTGTGCGCCTGTTCCGCGCTGATATGGAAGGTTTGGATGGCCTGCTGCTCGATCTGCGCGAGGTCGAGTTGTTTTTCAAAGAGCTGCCAGAACCATACGCCGGTCTCGTTGAGGTTTTTGACGTATGGGACCTTGCCTCTTGCTTCGCCTGTGGCGATGAGCAGATGCTCGTCACAGACGGTCTCCAGCAGCACGCCGGGCTGGATAGCATATTTCATAGCTGCGTCAGCTCCTTTGACAGGGTATCGCGGCAAAGCTCCGCAGCGGCGCTGTCGCCGCGGTTTTGCAGCAGCCAGAGCGGCGTCCGCTCCAGAAGTGCCTGCTCCAGCGCGCACGCGCGGCGGACGCTGTCCGCGTCGCGGCGGGTGATGAGCAGCTGCGTGAACAGGCAGCCCGCCGCTTCTCGCGGCGTCATACGGCGGATTCGGTTTTCCGCCGCCTTTTCCAGCAGAATGATCCCGCCGAGCGGACCGGAAAAATACTGCTGCATCCCCTCCTTGCCGTACCACGGCGAGGGATGGACGGTGATCGCACCCTCCGGAGGAATTTCCAGAAGAGGCTTGTCACCGTTGAGCAGGCGCAGCTCCTCGCCGTAGCGCAGCTTCCAGCGCAGATAGTGCGTCGTTTTCCCGGCTCCGCTCGGGCCGGTCAGAAGCCAGACACGGCCCCGCCACTCGAACGCCAGCGCATGGAACACGAGCCGATCGAACGGCAGCAGCGCGTCGGAAACGCGCGGACAAAGCTCCATCATTTCCGCGTAGGCTGCACCGCCCTCCGGATACCACGCGGCCGCGCGCACCAGCTCGTCCGGTGAAATGGCCGCAAAGGCCATGGGCGGTTCTTCGGAGGCGAAGGGCGCAAAGACGAAGCGGTATTCGTCATGCTGCAAGCCGATCTCCATGGGAAGGTCCGCCAGTTTTACCGATATCTTCATAAAACTCCGATTGAAAGCAAAGTAGCGGAGAGATGTAACATCCCTCCGCTGCTTTATTTTGCTTATCCTACATCTACGATCGTTCCGTCGTCCGCGACGGTAGCGACCTGACCATCCGGCAGGATGGTGTTGTAGAGGCCGTCGCCGACCTTTTCAATGACGCCCTGACTCGGGTCGGGCTGGAAGCCGGTCTGGTCTCCGACACCGGGCAGCACATCACCGATCACAGGTTCCACAAACTGATTTTCCATAGGGTGCTCCTCTCTTTACATCAGGCCGAAGCGGCCATAGGTCAGCGTCTGCGTCGTACCGTAGACAGTTGTTCCGTCGAGCGTGACCCAGTACGGCGTGATCTCAACGGTATCGCCGTAGCGAAGATCACTGGTGCCGTAGGTGTAGCTCACAAGGGTGTTATCCTCACGAACCGTCGAGCCGTACAGGAAGAATGCGGTGTAGGCATCCTTCGTGATGGGGCAGGAGACTGCCTTGCCGTCGATCACGAAACCGGCCTCCGCATAGTCGGTAGAATCCAGCGCAGCATAGAGCTTGACGTTCCGGCTGCGGAAGAGACCGACGTTTCTGTAACGGAGCGTCAGATAGGTGTCGCTGACGTACTTGGCGTAAACGTCCATATCGCCCTGCACGTTTTTCAGCTCAGCGGCTGCGGTGCTTCTCTCGTCGAGGAACCAGCCCGCGAAGCGCATACCGTGCATACCGGCGCTGACCAGACGGGAGGAGATGTCCTCACCGGCCTCGGCCGACAGCGTGTAGATGCTGCCGCCGTCATAGACGGTCACGCTGAACTGCTTTGCAGGCTCGACCGGATCGACCGGAGTGACCGGATCAATCGGATCGATAGGAACGACCGGATCGACCGGAGTGACCGGATCAATCGGATCGACCGATGCGGAAGGCGCGTTCTCGCTGCCGTCAACGGCAACGTTGCCGCAGGCGGTCAGCATCATCTGAACAGCCTCGTTGGTGAGTGTGGCCAGCGCGTTGGTGGGATCATCGGAAACCTTTCTGACCTTTCTGTAGCCCGGGCCGTCAGACTCACAGGTACGGGTCAGGGTGCCGGTGACCTTCATGCCGTCGAGCGTGATCCAGTAGGGCGTAAAGACGACCTTCTGACCCTCGGCTGCCCAAGCGTCGCTCGGCACGGAGAAGCAGGCCAGATAGCTGCTTGCGCTCAGCGGCGCGAACACGCCCTCGCCGGGCTTGTAGGTAACGATGGTGCCGTTCGTGTACTTGGTGGTCAAAGACTGATAAACACTGCTGCTGCTGCCGTTCAGGGCTACGCTGTCGGGTTCACCAACGTCGGTGATCGAAATGGATTTGCCGCTGCCGTCCGTCACGTCGAAGCCGGCGGACTGATAATTCAGGCGGTCAACGCCGGTCAGCAGATAGAAGCCGATCACGTTTGGCTGGCCGCCGATGGTCTTGGACAGGCTCAGACTCTTGGGGACAAGATAGTCCACCGGAGCTTCCCAGATGTAATAGGTCGCGCCGCTTTGCGGATGGAAGCGCTTCGCGCTTTCCGTGCCGTAGCTCCACGCGGTCGTGCATTCCTTGTTGGAGAAGCTGCCGCCGTAGAGGTAGCCGGCCGGAACCAGAGAGGTCAGATCGACCGTTGCAGAAGCATCCTCAATGCGGACTCTGTTAGTAACATCAGGGATTTCCGGGTTGATAGAGGCCTTTGTCTGATCGCCGATGTAGAAGGGCTTGCCGTCCGTGCCCATCCGGACATGAACGATCTCATAGTACGGGTAATCGACCGTCGGCACGGGGAACGGTGCAACGGGGTTCTCGCCTACATAGATGCCGGACTCGTCCTCCTTATTCGTCGGAAGGTCAGTGCCCCAGCAGTTATCCATGATCGGCTCGATGGGAATGACGATCACGAGCTTGCAGCCATGTGCGATTCGCTCGCTCATTTCGTTTGTATGATAGCCAACCCAGTTTTCGGAGAAATCAAAATTCGATACGCGAAGCTTCTTTGCTGCAACATCGAGTTCGACAGTTGCATTGTAAGCAGTCCGGCCACCCCAAGTGCGGCTGCCGTCAGCGTTCGTGCCCGTGAAGGCCTGTGTATAAACTTGAATATTGTTCTCCGTCGTGTTGGCAGGCAGGTCAAAATACTCCGAAATGACATCCTGCACCACGGCAGAGGAAGTCAGCGTATAGGTTGCGCCGCCGGTCTCCTGGCTGATGGTTTCAAAAATATCCGTCAGCTCAGAACCGGTCGTTGCGACACTGTAATACTTGAGGACTGGCGCAACTTCGCCTCCGTCGTTATCCAAATCCGTTGCTTTGGGATAGTTGGAAGAGACGTAGTTCATAAACCGACCCTGTTTGCTGCTGTCCTCAGGCTTCGAGTCAAAGCAGCCAACGGTATAAATAGTAGTATTCTGATCCTTTAGTGCTTTTGCAGTGGCAATAGCGCTGTTTGCAACGGATTTCTTAAAACCAGTGGTATTTGTCGGACTGCCGTCGGTAAACATGATGGCGACCTTCTTGCGGCTGCTGTCTGTGTTTGCAAAGACGGTCTGTGCGTTCTGTAAGCCAAGGTCTGCCCGCGTTGCGCCACCTGCTCTCAGCGCATCAATTGCGGCCTTCAGCTCGTCCGCTGCACTGGCGCTGGTCAGCTGCTTTACGATCGTGCTGTTAGAATCATAAGAAATAATGGAAATGCGGTTGGGGTTTGCAGGATCAGAGTTTGCATTTGCCGAATCAATGAAGTGCTTCGTTGCAATTTTCATCGCATTCAGCTTGGTGATTTTCAAAGAAGTAATTTTGTAATTATTACTTCCGATTTCCGTCCAACCACCGAATATTTTATCATATTCCCACTTGCCGGTGCTTGTGTTATATCGTAAATCCCAAGGCCCACCAGGAACATTGGTCCAGCTGCCGAGAATTTTGTGTTGGAAGGAGGCAGTATAAATTCCTTCACCGCCGCCATATTCGGTGTCGAGATTTACCAGGCCCTCATAGCCATATGCGACTTCAATTTTATCTTTCATCGAGTCGGAAATGTCGAGCACCAGCGCGGTATCGACCGGAACGGTGGTGACCTGCGTCTGGCTCCTGCCGGTGACGAACGCTTCCAGCGTCAGCTCGTTGTGCGCGCTGTTCACCGTCTTATTCATGTAGAGGCCGTTCACGCCCGTCGAGGGCCCGTCGGACGGATCCGAATCATGCTCCACCGCGCTTGCTGTAATCGGTATCACGGACAAAATCATAATAACAGCCAGCAAAAGAGATAACATACGTTTTGCTTTTGTCATTGCCTTTTCCTCCTCATATGACTTTTTTCCCAGATAGGTGGCCGCGGCTTCCAGCTCTCCCACAAACCGGAAAACGCGTAAGGGAACTCCACCCCATTCGTATAGTAAATATTACCACACTGTATCCCGCTTTTCAAGAGCTTTTTCGTATTTTACATAATAAATTTTTATCCATGTCGTCCCAGTTTTCTTCCGCCAAATCTGGCATTTTCCACCGTATAGGGTTTGACTTCCCTTATGGGCGATGCTATAATAAAGTGCAATTTATTGACAACTCTGGAAAAGGGGGGGCTGGCCGTTGTCTCGACATCGCGGGCTGATCGTGCTGCTGCTGGACGCAGTGGTCTTTGCGACCTGTAATTTTCTGCTCTTCCTGCCATATCTGTGCAGTGGAAATATCAAGCTGCTGAATCTGGTGCTGCACATGGGGCTGCTTTCGGCATGTGTGTTCGTGTTCCAGCTGCTGCTGCACACCTATGAAACGCTCTGGCGCTATGCCGAGAGTCTGGAATACCTCCAGCTTTTCAAGGGACTGAGCTTCGGCTTCCTCCTGTACGCCGCGATCAACCTACTCGCCGGCATGAGCTATGTCTGGATCTCCGGTGCGCTGACCGGCACGTCGATCGCGCTGCTCATCATGCTGGCCTACCGCTTCACCTACCGTGTCTACCGACGTAGGGTCGTAGGCACGCAGGGCCATCCCACCACACGCACACCGACAGCCATCATCGGCGCGGGCGCTGCCGCCGCCGCGCTCCTTTCGGATCTGGACGAGCGGACGCAGGGCCGCTACCGCCCCTACTGCCTTGTGGACGACGATCCCGCCAAGCAGCATAAGCGCATCCACGGCGTTCCTGTCTACGGCCCCATCGACGATGTTGCCGAAATCCTTCGGGATACCCCCGTCACCGATATCATCCTCGCCATCCGGGTGCTGACGCCGGAGCGGCGCAAAAAAATTCTGGAGCTTTGCTCCGAAACCCACTGCCGGATACATATGCTCGGCGAGCCGCTCACCGCCGTCCCCAAGCGCTCCGGCAGCTATCTGCCTGCCGTGCGCGAGGTCGAGATCGACGACCTGCTGGGCCGGTCGCCGGTGCGGCTGGACAATCCCCATATCGCCGAGTTCCTGCACGGAAAGACTGTCCTCGTTACGGGCGGCGGCTCCATCGGCTCGGAGCTGTGCCGCCAGATCGCAGGCTACCGGCCCGCGCGGCTCGTGCTGCTCGACATCGCGGAAAATACCACCTATGAGCTGCAAAACGACCTGCTCCACCGCTACGGTCACGATTTCCCGCTTTCCATCGAGATCGCGTCCGTCCGAGACCGGGAGCGCCTCGACCAGATCTTTGAAAAATACCGCCCGCAGGTCGTTTTCCACGCGGCGGCGCATAAGCATGTGCCGCTGATGGAGGCGTGTCCCTGCGAGGCCGTCAAGAATAACGTCCTAGGCACCTACAACACCGCCAGCGCGGCCAGCCGCTGCGGCGCGGAAAAATTCGTCCTCATCTCCACCGACAAGGCCGTCAACCCGACCAACGTCATGGGCGCGACCAAGTATCTCTGCGAGCAGGTCTTACAGGGCCTGCGCCATGGAAGCAAGACCGAATTCGCCGCCGTTCGCTTCGGAAACGTTTTAGGCTCCAGCGGCTCCGTCATACCCTTATTTAAGAAACAGATCGCCTACGGCGGGCCGGTCACCATCACCGACCGGCGCATCGTGCGCTACTTCATGACCATCGCCGAGGCCGTCCAGCTTGTGCTGGAGGCCGGCTCCTTCGCGCGCAGCGGCGAGGTGTTCGTGCTGGACATGGGCCAGCCGGTGTATATCCGCGAGCTGGCGGAGAAGATGATCTGCCTGTCCGGACTGACGCCCGGCGTGGACATCGAAATTCAGGAGATCGGCCTGCGTCCCGGCGAAAAGCTTTATGAAGAGCTGCTGATCTCCGACAAAAACCTCCACCGGACGGAAAATGCGAAAATTTTCGTCGAGCAGCGGCCCGAGGTCGGCAGGAATTCCATGAAGGAAAAGCTCGACCGCCTGCGTGCTGCCGCAGAATCCAACGACGCGGAGCGGATGGTCGCACTGCTGCACGAGATCTGCCCAACCTTCCGCACGCCGGAGGAGGTCAACCGCGAGGCCAAGGCGGCCATGCAGGGCGCGGGCGTATGATCGATCTGCACTGCCACATGCTACCCGGCGTGGACGACGGCTCCGCCAGCGAGGCCGACAGCCTCGAAATGGGCCGCATTGCCGCCCGCAGCGGCGTGACGGCCATCGCGCTCACGCCGCACTGCAACCTCCCGGAAGGGCAGGGAAATTATTACGACGGCGCGCTGGAGGCGCGCTTCCGGCGTCTGGCGATGCGTTTCCGGCAGGAGGGCCTGCCGGTCACGCTCTATCGCGGCATGGAGGTGTTTTCTACGCCCGAGCTGCCGCGGCTTCTGGATGAGGAGCGGCTTCTGACGCTCGGCGGGAGCCGGTATCTGCTGGTCGAGTTCGCCTTCGGCGAGACGCCGTGGTTTGCCGCGCAGACGCTCGAAAGCATCGCCGCGCGCGGCCTGACGCCCGTTGTGGCACACCCGGAGCGATACTATTTTATACAGGACGATCCGCGCCGCCTGCTGCGCTGGGCCGAGAGCGGTTATGTGCTCCAGCTCAACCGCGGGAGCCTCAGCGGCATGTTCGGCCGCCACGCGGCAAAGGCCGCGCAGTGGTGCCTTGCAAACGGCTGCGTCCATCTCTTCGCCAGCGACGCGCACAGCCCCTACCGGCGCACGCCGCAGCTGGACGATCTTTTTGACCACATCGCACGCGCGGCCTCGCCGGAGGCCGCTGCGCTCCTGCTGGAGCGCAATCCCGCCGCCATTCTGGAAAACCGCGCGGTGCATCCGCTGATGGAAGATTTTTGACCCGAGGTGCTTTATGAAACGACTGCGTATCCTCACGCTGATATTGCTGATCCTGTCTGTGGGCGCGTTTTTTGCGACGAACGCGCTGCGCAGGCTGCGGGCGGACAGCACCCTCCCGCAGATCAGCTGCGGTGACGACGTGCTCTATCTCTCCGTTGAGGACGGCCGGGATGCCATGCTTCAGGGCATGAACGCATGGGACGGAAAGGACGGCGATCTGACCGGCGACATCGTGGTCGAGCGCGTCTCCGGCGGCGAGGAAAAGGGTCAGCTCACGGTGAGCTACGCCGTGGCCGACAGCGACCGGCACGTCGCGGGCTATACCCGCACCGTCGTTTACACCGATTATAGATCCCCGCAGTTTTATCTTTCAAAGCCGCTGCGCTACGGCGTCGGCGAGGATATTCAGGTACGCGACCGGCTGGGCGCGCTCGACCAGATCGACGGGACGATCAGCGACCGCATCAAGGTCAGCACGGACAGCCTCCAGACCTACTACGCCGGACTGTATCCCGTCACGGTCGAGGTCACGAATTCCCTCGGAGACACCGCCTCGCTCACGCTCGATATCGAGATCTATGACAGCATCTTCGGTGAGCCGGTCATCCAGCTCGACCGGTATCTGGTCTATCTCGACTCTGCGGCGGGCTTCGACCCGGATTCGTATATCAGCTCCGTCACGGGCGCTCCCGAGAGCAGCGCCCGCGTTTCCACACCTGCGGGCGGACTGCGCCCGGGCGTCAACCGCATCACCTACAGCTGCACCGGAACGAACGGCCTGACCGGCTCGACCGTTCTGTATGCGATCATTCAGGAGTGAGGACTGCAATGGAAGAACAAACGACCTCCATCTGGACGGACCTGAGTCCGGTCTGCGTCCTGCGGCGCATCCTGCGCGAGATCCCTATGATCCTTGCGATGGGCCTGATCGCGGCCATGCTGACCCTGACGGCGGCGCAGTGCCTTTATCAGCCGGAGTATACCGCCTCGGCGACCGTCGCGGTCAACGCGAAAAACGCAAGCTACGCCTCTGTCTTTTCCAACCTGACCACGACCTCGGAGATCGCCAATACGTTCACGACGCTCTTCGGCAGCGACGTGTTCAAGACGCTTTCCGCCGAAGAACAGAGCGAACAGCAGATGTCCGGCAGGCTGACGGCCTCCGTCGTGCCGGAAACGAATCTGCTGCAATTGAAGGTGACGGCCCCCGAGCCGGTCGCCGCGTTCCGCACGCTCCGCTTCGTGCTCGACCACTATGACGTGATCTCGCAGCACATCTTCCAGAACATCGTCCTGCGGGAGCTGGACCCGCCGGCTGTGCCGACGGAGCCGTCGAATCCGCTTCAGCTCGCCGCGCTGGCAAAGCGCGCGTTCCTGCTCGGAATGCTCGGAATGGTCGTGGTGCTGCTGGCGATCATCGCGCTGTCCGATACGGTACAGACGGCGGATGCCGTCGCCCGGAAGCTCGACGCCAAGTTATTTGGCACCATCCACCACGAGGAAAAGAACAAAACGCTCCACGCCAAGCTCAAGCACGCCAACAAGGGCCTGCTCATCACCATGCCCGCCGCCGGCTTCTACTTCACGGAGGAGATCCAGAAGCTGGCCACGCGTACCGTTCAGGCCGCGGAGCGGCACCATGCCCGCGTCCTGCTCATCACCAGCGTCGCGGAGAATGAGGGCAAGTCCACCGTCGCGGCCAATCTGGCGCTGGCGCTGGCCCAGCAGGACAGGAAGGTCCTGCTGATCGACGCCGACCTTCACAAGGCATCGCAGTATAAGCTTTTCCGCCGCCGCGTCCGCAAGAGCGACGAGCTGGCGGAGTATCTTTCCGGTCGCGCGGAGCTTCAGGTCGAATATCTCGCGCGTAAAAATCTGTATACGCTCTTCTCCGTCGAGCCGCAGCCGGACGCATCGGAACTTCTGGCCTCGGAGCGGATGCGCGCGATGCTCATGCAGCTGCGTGAGGAAATGGATCTCATTATTCTCGACACGCCGCCGATGGCGCTGTTTTCCGACGCGGAGGCGCTGGCGGAGCTTGCCGACCTGTCACTGCTGGTCGTCCGGCAGGACTGCGTCGCGGCCAAGCGCCTGAACGACGCGGCGGATACGCTCAAGCAGTGCCGCGCCCATTTCCTCGGGTGTGTGTTCAACGACGTGCGCCGTATGCCGTCGTCCGGCGGGGGCTACGGCTATCAATACGGATATGGCTACCGCTATGGCCGCAGCCGTGGCTACGGTTACGGTTACGGCTACGCCGGCTCCAGAAAGAAGCAGGGCGGCCAGTGGGAATCGGAGGGAACAGATGAACGAGAAAAAAGTTGAGCAGGAAAACGTCATCAGCCTCTCCCATCTGCTCCGCGAGTTCCGGAGCGTGCTGCGAAAGCGCTTCTGGCTTCCGCTGCTGCTGGCGGTCGTATGCGGCGGCGCGTGGTTTTTGTACCAGCGCAGCCGCTATACGCCGATGTATGCAAGCGAGGTCACCTTTACCATCAGCGTTTCGTCCAGCTCCTCATCGGATATTTCCCGTACCTCGGCCTATTACAGCAAGGCGACGGCCGAACAGCTGAGCAAGACCTTCCCGTATCTGATCCAGTCGGATCTGCTGTATACCAAGCTCTCGCAGGCCATGGGCGTCAGCCGCATCAACGGCACGATCACCGCCGCGAACGTCCCGGATACCAACCTGTTCACCGTCCGGGTCACCAGCAGCAGCGCCGACGACGCGCTGGCCATTTTGCAGAAGCTGATCGAGGTCTACCCGGAGGTCGCGGATTATGTCATCGGCAATACCTCTATGGACCTTCTGACGGAGCCGTATGCGGCCTCCGCGCCGTATAACGCCTTCCATCCGTTCCACGTTCTGCGGAACGGCGCGCTGGCGGGCCTTGCGGCGGGACTGCTCCTGCTGATGCTGGCCGCGGGACTGCGGCGTACCATCCGCGAGGAGCGCGACGTGCAGCTGCATCTGAATCAGACCTGCCTTGCCGCGCTTCCGTGCGTCAGCTTCCGCCGCAGCGGGAAAAAGAATCCCCGCCTGCTTTCCATCAACAACGATCAGATCTCCTCCGCCTATCAGGAGGGCGTCCGCGCACTCCGCACCAAGCTTCTTCGGGCGCTGTCCGGGACGGATCGGAAGGTCCTGCTCGTATCGAGCACCATGCCCGGAGAGGGAAAGACGACCGTCTCCGTCAATCTGGCGCTGTCGCTGGCCCGCAAGGGCGCGCGCGTCATTCTGGTGGACGCCGACCTGCGGCGTCCGTCGGTCAAGGCGGCGCTCGGCATTCGGGAGCCGTCTCAGGGCCTGATCGACGCCGCCGCGTTGGACGATCCCGCGCAGAGCGCATCCCTTCTTGCCTCCGTGGAGGGCAGCACGCTCCGGCTCCTTGCCGGAGATACGCCGCGCAAGGACGTGCGGCAGGCACCTGTCCGGAAAATTTTCCGCGTCATCGATTTTCTGCGCACGCAGGCGGACTACATCATTCTCGATACGCCGCCCTGCGGCCTGCTGGCTGACAGCGTCAGCCTTGCCCGCGCGGCCGACTGCGCGATCTATGTGCTCGGCGCGGGCGCCGTTCAGGCCCCGCAGGCGCTCGACGGCATTCAGTATCTGGCCGAATCCGGCACGGCGCTGCTGGGCTGCGTGCTCAACGGCGTCCAGACCCGCGGTCAGCGCTACGGCTACGGCTACGGTTATCACTACGGATATGGCTACGGCTACGGTCACGGGCGCGGCAAATATGCCGCTGTCTCCGGCTCCGCCGACAGCATCCCGGAGACGCTGCCGGAGGATCCGGACGCCCCGGACTGACCGTGCGGGGCCGTCCACAGCAACATACAAAGGACGGCTGCCCGGAGCAAGCTCTGCGGCAGCCGGTTTTTCACAGAAGCATGGCGGCGCGTCCATGCATTTGCGGCGCCCTTGCGGGCCGCTTCCGAAGAAATGGAGTATCCAATGAACGAGCAGGAGACCTTCGCCGAAAAAAAGAATACCGGGCCGGAGTCGCTGCATATTTTGCTCCGGAGCTGGCGCGACGGGACGTTTTCCGAGATCCTGGACGACTGGAAATGGATCCTCGCCTACACCCGCCGCTACCGCCGCGCCGTCGCGGCCTATACCGTGCTGGGCATCGCCGGGGCGACGCTGAGCCTCGTCTCCGCGCTGGCCAGCAAGCACACCATCGACATCATCACCGGCTACGACAGCTCCCGGCTCTGGTTCGTGCTGACCGTGATGGTGGTCTCCGCGCTGAGCAGCCTGCTTCTGCGGAGCGTCACCTCGCGCATCTCCACAAAAATCTCTCTCTGGGTCAACAACGACATTCAGGCGGAGGTCTTTGACCGTCTGCTGGCGGCGGACTGGCAGGGGCTGAACCGCTATCCGAGCGGCGATTTGCTCAACCGTCTGGCCGTGGACGCCGGGACGGTCGCCGGGAACGCCATCCACTGGCTGCCCGACCTGATCGTCGCGGGCTATACCTTCGCCGCCACGCTGGCCGTGATCCTGCACTACGACTGGATCATGGCGCTGCTCGCGCTGGCAAGCGCACCCGCGCTGCTGCTCGGCTCCCGGCGGCTGGTCGGCGGCATCCGCGCCTATCAGAAAAAGGTGCGCCAGTGCAGCAGCCGCCTGATGGCCTACGAATCGGAGACCTTTCACAATCTGGACGCCATCAAGGGCTTCGGCATCGCCGGGCTCTACAGCAGCGGCCTCCGCCAGCGGCAGGAGGAATACCGAAAGACCAGTCTGGACGCCAATCTGTTCAGCATCCGCGCACAGGCGGCGCTTTCGCTGCTCGGTTCCGCGGCGCAGATGGCGGCGTTCTGCTACTGCCTGTATCTGCTCTGGTCGGGAAAGATCCTCTACGGCACCATGACGCTCTTTCTTTCACAGGGCACCAAGCTGAACAGCGCCTTCAACGCCCTTGTCCGGACGGTGCCGAATTTCCTGAACGCCTCCGTTTCTGCGCGCCGGATCCGGGAGCTTTACGCGCTCGAGCCGGAGCCGGAGCTTCCGGGCAGCGAGACGCTCGAAAAAGAGGCTGCGCGGGGTTTTACCGTCTGCGTCGAGCACGCCGGATATGCCTACCGGCCCGGCGAACCGGTTTTGCGCGACGCGGCGCTTCTGGCCGCGCCCGGAGAGATCGTCGCGCTGGTCGGCCCGTCCGGCGGCGGCAAGACGACGCTCGTCCGGCTTTTGCTGGGCCTGATCCGGCCCTCCGAGGGCCGCGCTTTTCTTCGCACCGCCGGGGGCTGCGAGGAGGAAATGAACGCCTCGCTCCGGAAATTCTTCTCCTATGTGCCGCAGGGCAATACGCTCCTGTCCGGCACCATCGCCGAAAATCTGCGCATCGTCCGGCCCGACGCCTCCGACGAGGCGCTGACTGCCGCGCTGGAGGCGGCCTGCGCATGGGAGTTCGTCCGCGCCATGCCGGACGGGCTGAACGCCTCCGTCGGCGAGCACGGACACGGCCTGTCTGAGGGGCAGGCCCAGCGCATCGCCATTGCGCGCGCGCTGCTCCGGGACGCGCCGGTGCTGCTGCTTGACGAGGCGACCTCCGCACTGGATGTGGCGACCGAGCGGAGGATCCTCCGCAATCTGGTCGCGGAATATCCGCACAAGACCTGTATCGTCACGACCCACCGCCCCACGGTCATCGGCCTGTGCGCGCGGGTCTACCATGTCTCCGACGGCACGCTTCAGGAGCTTACGCCGCAGGAGGCAGAGCAGCTGGCCATGGAATTCTAAGGAATCTCTGAATAAACCCCCGACCGCGGACGACGGATCTTTTCCGCCAATCCTGCGGTTTGAAAAACGAGAAATACATACAGTATTCCCACGTTTTTCAAACCTTGTCTTGACGAAAAATCTCTCGCCGTCCACAGCCGCTGATTTAATCAGAGCTTCCCTAAATCCGCCGGCCGCTTTTCTGCACATGACCGCAGCAAACGCAATACGGAGCGCCGCAGGGCGCTTCCGCCGGAATTTCACCAACAGGAGGCCGGGTATGCCGGAATTTCTGCCCATCAGCAAAAAGGATATGGACGCGCGCGGCTGGACGCAGTGCGACTTTGTATACATCATCGGCGACGCCTATGTCGATCACCCCTCCTTCGGTCACGCCATCATCTCGCGCGTGCTGGAGGACGCAGGCTATAAGGTCGGCATCCTCTCCCAGCCGGACTGGAGGGACCCGGCGTCCGTCACCGCCCTCGGTGAGCCGCGGCTCGGCTTTCTCGTCTCCGGCGGCAATATGGACTCGATGGTCAACCACTATTCCGTCTCGAAAAAGCGCCGCCAGACCGACGCCTTTACGCCCGGCGGCGTGATGGGAAAGCGGCCGGACTATGCCGTGACCGTCTACTGCAACCTCATCCGCCGGACCTATAAAAAGACACCCATCATCATCGGCGGCATCGAGGCAAGCCTCCGCCGCCTTGCGCACTACGATTACTGGTCGGACAAGCTCAAGCGCTCGATCCTGCTCGATTCGCAGGCCGACCTTCTGCTCTACGGCATGGGCGAGCGCAGCATCGTCGAGGTCGCCGACGCGCTCAACGACGGGATGGACATCCATGACGTGACCTACATCGACGGGACGGTCTTCCGCGTGCGCGAGCCGGACCCGAACCTGCCGTGCCTGCGGCTGCCGGACTATGCAAGCCTTACGGCGGACCCCAGAAAATACGCCGAGAGCTTCTATCTGCAATACTGCAACACCGACCCGTTTTCGGCGCGGCGGCTGCTGGAGCCGTATGGTGAGCATGAATTCGTCGTCCAGAACCCGCCGCAGAAGCCGCTTTCGCAGGAGGAGATGGATCGGGTCTACGGCCTGCCCTACTGCCGGACGTATCATCCGTCCTACGAAAAGCAGGGCGGCGTTCCGGCGATCTCCGAGGTGCGTTTCAGCCTTGCGTCCAATCGCGGCTGCTTCGGCGCGTGCAGCTTCTGCGCGCTGACGTTCCATCAGGGGCGCATCATCCAGACGCGCAGTCACGAATCCCTTCTGGCGGAGGCCGAGGCCATGACGCATGAGAAGGACTTCAAGGGCTACATCCACGATGTGGGCGGTCCGACGGCAAATTTCCGCCAGCCCGCGTGCAAAAAGCAGCTCACGAAGGGCGCGTGCCAGAACCGGCAGTGCCTGTTCCCGGAGCCGTGCAAAAATATGATCGCCGACCACAGCGACTATGTGGCGCTCCTGCGGAAGCTCCGGAAGCTTCCGGGCGTCAAAAAGGTCTTTATCCGCAGCGGCATCCGCTTCGACTATCTGCTGGCCGACAAGTCCGAGACATTTTTCCACGAGTTGGTGCGCTATCACATCTCCGGCCAGCTCAAGGTCGCGCCGGAGCACGTCTCCGACCATGTGCTGGAGAAGATGGGAAAGCCGCGTCATGCGGTCTACCTCCAGTTCCTTGAGAAGTATAAGAAGATCAACGAGCAGGAGCATATGAAGCAGTTCGTCGTGCCGTATCTCATGTCCTCGCACCCCGGCTGCACGCTCCGCGACGCGGTGGAGCTGGCGGAGTACCTGCGCGACACCGGCCACGAGCCGGAGCAGGTGCAGGACTTCTATCCGACGCCCTCCACGCTCTCGACCGCCATGTATTACACGGGTCTTGACCCCAGAACGATGGAGAAGGTCTACGTCCCGAAAAATCCGCACGAAAAGGCGATGCAGCGCGCGCTCATGCAGTACCGCAATCCGGCGAATTACGCACTGGTGAAGGAGGCGCTCGTCAAGGCCGGGCGCACCGACCTCATCGGCTTCACGCCGCAGTGCCTCATCCGGCCCTATCCGCCGAAAGCGCCCCGGAGGGATGCAGAAAAGCCCGAAAAACAGCCCGCCGTGCCGCAGAAGCCGCCGCGAGCCGCCGCGCCGAAAAAGCCGCGCGGCCAGCGCTGAGGGTATGACCGCGCGGCCTGTACTATTTGCAGAAACCGTCTCATATAGTTTTCCATACGAACTAAATGAGGTGGAAGAATGGAATATACAGCCAATCATGTGATCCTGCGCGGCACCCTGACGGGACTGCCGGAGTTTTCCCACGAAAATCACTCCCGGAAATTTTACCGCTTCTCGCTGGAGGTCGAGCGCCTTTCCGGCACGACGGACATCCTGCCGGTCATGGCAGCGGAGGACGTGTTGGAGGCGATGGACCTTTTCTGCGGCGGACGCATCGAGGTCGAGGGGCAGCTCCGCTCCTTCAACAGCCGCGCCGCCTCCGGGCGGCGGCTCGTGATCTCCGTCTATGCCTCCGCGCTCACGACCTCCGACGACGCGCCGGAAAACCTCGTGGAGCTGACCGGAACGATCTGTAAGGAGCCGGTCTTCCGACGGACGCCCCTCGGGCGGGAGATATGCGATGTGATGCTGGCCGTCAACCGGCCCTACCACCGGACGGATTATCTGCCGTGTATCCTGTGGGGACGGACTGCGCAGGAGATATCCCAGCTGCCGGTCGGCGCGCGCATCGCGCTCAGCGGACGGCTCCAGAGTCGGGATTATATCAAGGTTTTGCCGGAGGGCAATGAGCGCCGCACGGCCTATGAGGTCTCCGTTACGACGGCGGAGCCGTGTGCGGAGGAGGCGGAAGCTCTGCTCTGCTGACGCGAGGCCTCCGGTTGCGTCTGTGCGCATACCACTTTGAAAAAATTTTCCTCCATTTCTGCAACGTCTGCGTGTATTTCTCGTCTATAAAGGCAAGAGAACAAAACAGAAAGGGGAAACACAAATGAAAAAAATCAGAATTCTTGCACTGGTGCTGGCATTGCTCCTGACCGCGAGCCTTGCCGCCTGCGCCGCAAAATCGTCCGCGCCGATGGCCTATGACAGCACGGCCTCGGCAGCCGACAACTACAAAACAGAGGAGGCATCGGCGGAAATGCCCGCGGAGGCGCCGATGATGGCAGAGCCGGAGAGCGAGTGGACAGAGAACTCGATCACGACCCAGAGCTATGACGAGCAGAGCACTGCCGCGAACGAGGCCACGGACGACGCGCCTACGGAGTCGCTTGCGGACAAGATGATCTACTCTGCCAATCTGGAGATCCAGACCACGGAGTATGATGCGGCGGTCGCGGCATTGGAAAAGGCCGTTCAGGACTTCGGCGGCTTTGTCGAGCGCTCGAACACCTACGGCGATATCCGCCGCAACGACGACGGCACCAGTCAGGTCGTCAACCGCTATGCCGACTACACCGTCCGCATCCCGGCCAGCCGTTTTTCGGAGTTCCTGACACAGGCCGACGGTCTTGGAAACGTCCTGTCCTGCAACCGCTACGCGGAAAATGTGACCTCGCAGTATACCGACTATGAGGCGCGGCTGTCCTCCCTGCGCACACAGGAGGAACGCCTGCTCAGCATGCTCGAAAAGTCCGACGATGTGGACAGCCTCATTGCCCTCGAGGAGCGGCTTGCGGATGTGCGCTATGAGACGGAGTCGATCGAGCGCAATCTCCGCAATCTGGACCGCCAGATCGCCTATTCCACCGTTTCCGTCGGCCTCCAGGAGGTCGAGATCTACACGCCGACCAAGCCCGTGCAGCGTACCTTCGGCGAGAAGATGCACGATGCACTTTCGGAGGGCTGGAGCAGCTTTGTCCGCAGCCTCCAGTATTTCCTGATCGACCTGACCTACTCGCTGCCGGGCCTGATCCTGTTCGTGCTGATCGTCGCCGCCGTGATCTTTGTGCTCCTGTGCATCCGCAGACGGGTCAAGGCGAAAAAGGCCGCGAAAAAAGCCGCTGCGGAGGCGGCCAAGCAGCCGCCGGAGCAGCCGGACGAGAAGAATTGACGGGTCACACCGCGAAAGTTCAGAGATAAGAGACCGGCGGAGGGCTTCAATGCCCTCCGCCGTTTTTCTGCCGCAGCCGTCTCAGAGAGAAAACTGCAAAATATTCAGCAGCTCCTGCGCACGCTTGCAGGCATTTTCGCCGAGCTGCTCCAGCGTACAGGCGTATTCTCCGGCGTTGGCGGCATAACGGCTGTAAAGCTCCGCTGTGCAGCGCTCCTCGCGGTATGCCTGCCGCAGCGCCTCGTTCAGACAGCTGACGCAGGGCAGCTTCGGCCGGTCGGGACAGGCCTTGAGGCCGGTCATGACAAAATAGAGCGCCGAGAGCCGCTTCCCGTCGCACCGGCGCGACTCCGCAAGACGCACAAGCGCTTGCCGCGCGCATCCGCGCGCCATCTCCGCAAGGCAGCGGTAGGTCATGGCGGCGCTGCACTGCGCCGCGTAAAGCTCCATTGCCGCGCTTTCGTCAAAAACCGGTATGTCCTTCTGTTCCAGCCGGCGGCAGACCTCCGGCTCCTGGGTGCAGCGGGCGGCCTGCGCGCTCATGACGCGGCTCCAGACACGCTGCTCCTGCTTGGGATCCATGGATTGATTCACTGGACTTCGCCCTCCTTCCGTCTATCCTATGACGCGCGGCGGCAATGTGTTTGTGCGGAGCGAAAATTTCCCGGAAGCGGCGCACTTTTTCACAGATTTTACGCAGAAAAATCTTGTAATTGAGATATGTGTGTGTTAAAATACAGTTTTGTTGAAGATTCTCTGTGAAACGAAAGGGGTTCTTTGTATGACCCAGGATAAGATCCGTAATATTGCCATTATCGCGCACGTTGACCACGGCAAGACCACCCTGGTCGATCAGATGCTCAAGCAGGGCGGCGTTTACCGCGAAAATCAGGTCGTGGCGGAGCGCGTGATGGATTCCGGCGATCTCGAGCGCGAGCGCGGCATCACCATTCTCGCCAAGAACACCGCTGTACACTATAAAGGCTATAAGATCAATATCGTTGATACCCCGGGCCACGCCGATTTCTCCGGCGAGGTCGAGCGTATCCTCAAGATGGTGGACGGCGTTCTGCTGCTGGTGGACGCCGCCGAAGGCCCCATGCCGCAGACGCGCTTCGTGCTTCAGAAGGCGCTGGAGCTTGGACACAAGGTCATCGTCGTCGTCAACAAGATCGACCGGCCCGACGCGCGCGTGCATGAGGTCATGGACGAGGTGCTCGAGCTGCTGCTCGACCTGAACGCAACGGAGGAGCAGTTCGACTCCCCCACCATCTTCTGCTCGGCCCGTCAGGGCATTTCCTCCTACGGCCCGGACGATCCCGGCACCGATCTGACGCCGCTGTTCGACACCATCGTCAGCTACATCGATCCTCCGAAGGGCGACCCGACCGGCCCGCTTCAGCTGCTGGTGTCCTCCATCGACTATAACGAATTCGTCGGCCGTATCGGTATCGGCCGCATCGAGCGCGGCACCATCCGTCAGAATCAGGAGGTGCTGGTCACCGACTATCACGACCCGTCGAAGAAGGAAAAGGCCAAGATCGTCGCGCTGTATGAGTTCACCGGCCTCGGCAAGAATCCCATTCAGGAGGCTTCCGCCGGTGAGATCGTCGCCTTCTCCGGCATTTCCGATATCACCATCGGCCGCACCATCTGCCCGGTGGAGCAGCCCGATCCCCTGCCCTTCGTGAAGATCTCCGATCCGACGATCGAAATGACCTTCTCCATCAACGACTCGCCGTTCGCGGGCCGTGAGGGCAAATATGTCACCTCCCGCAACCTCCGCGACCGGCTCCAGAGAGAGCTTCTCAAGGACGTTTCGCTGCATGTGAGCGAGGTCGGAACGGATTCCTTCAACGTCGCGGGCCGCGGCGAAATGCACCTGTCCATCCTGATCGAGACGATGCGCCGCGAGGGCTATGAGTTCCAGGTCTCCACGCCGCACGTCCTGAACAAGGAGATCGACGGCAAGCTCTGCGAGCCGATCGAGCGCATGGTCGCCGACGTTCCCGAAAACTCCGTCGGCTCCGTGATCGACAAGATCTCCCAGCGCAAGGGCGAGCTGACCTCCATGACGCCGGTCGGAAGCCGGATGCGTCTGGAATTCCTCGTCCCCACGCGCGGCCTGTTCGGCTACCGCAATGAATTCCTCACCGACACGCGCGGCGAGGGCATCATGGCCTCCGTTCTGGATTCCTACGCGCCCGTCAAGGGTGATATCGAGCGCCGCCAGACCGGCTCTCTGGTCGCGTTCGAGACCGGCGACGCCACGGCCTACGGCCTCGGCGGCGTTCAGGATCGCGGTGTGCTGTTCATCGGCCCGGGCGTCGAGGTCTACGCCGGCATGATCGTCGGCCAGTGCAACCGCAACGAGGATATGTCCGTCAACGTCTGCAAAAAGAAGCAGCTGACGAATATGCGCGCGGCAGGCTCCGACGAGGCCATCCGCCTCGCGCCGCCGAAGATCCTTTCGCTCGAGCAGTGCATGGAATACCTCGCTGACGACGAGCTGCTGGAGGTCACGCCCAAGAGCCTGAGAATGCGTAAGCGCATCCTCGATCACTCCGCGCGTATGCGCGCCGTGATGAAGAACCGGCAGTAAGCGAAAATGAAAATTGCCCCGTCCCTCGGCAGAATATGCCGCAGGACGGGGCTTTTTGCGCTTTGTCTGCGCCATTTGGGTCGCAGGCTTTGACAAACGGCTCCGGCACATTGCGCCGGAGCCGTGAAGCATTTTGATCAGATGTCGAATATGCCGAGCGTTACGATGCCGATGACCACCAGCGCGATCATGGCATAGTGTTTCCACGAGAGCTTTTCCTTCAGGAAAATGCGGCTCCAGACGACCGACGCCACGCAGTACGCGGAAATGATCGGCGCTGCAAGCGCGACGTGCGCCGTGTCGGACAGCGCGAAAATGTATGCGAACTGACCGGCCGTTTCAAAGGCCGCGCCGAGATATTTGGGCGCTTCCTGCTTTGCGACCAGCTTCTGCTTCCGGATCAGCACGACGTACACGAAGCAGCAAACCGCCGCGAAGAGGAACGTCAGCTCATAGGCGCAGTTGGCCGCGGACGCGGCGTAATCGCTGCATTCGTCCAGCGTTGCGAACGTGCCCGCGTCCAGCGCCTGCTGGCTGAGGCGCTCCAAAACGAGCGAGTCCGCAAACGTTCCCGCCGCGTCGAGCAGGCAGTAGGCCACCGGCAGGCAGATCGCCAGCCACGATTTGGCATAGCGGTAGTTCGACGCCTCCTGACGCGCACGGCGCAGCTCATCGTCCTCGCGCGATTCCACAACGCCGAGGCCGATCACGCCGATACAGACCAGTGCGACTGCGCCGATGACCGCCCAGCGCATCGCACCCTCAATGGAGTCATCCAGCGTCCCGGTCAGCAGGCAGAGCACCGCCACCAGCGCACCGGAGGAATTGCAGATCGGCGAGGAAATGGACAGCTCAATGTAACGCAGGCCGACATAGCCAAGCGCCATGGACAGAATGTACAAAATAGAGACGGGCAGATAGGTGAAAATGACGTTCCACGTCACCTGCGTTCCGTTCACGAAGATCTCAAACGCCGCGTGCAGGCCCATGACCACGCCGACGGCGATGACCATTTTATAATGGGCGAACTTGTCCTCACCGCGGCAGCCGATCTTGGAAAACAGATCCGAGCCGCTCCAGCATAAAAGCGCGATCAGCGCCAGCCAAAACCACATAGTATTTTTCTCCTGTTTTTTTTTTGCGCCGGGATGGCGCGGGATACCTCCGGAGGCACATTTGTATGCGCCGGAGGCGCAATGTGTTTCCGTTCGGATACGCCGGATGCCTCCGGCGGCATACTTTTTTCTGGCTTGTCAGAAAAAAGTATGCAAAAAAG
>OMBO01000222.1_pt1 | contig 53108 bp, 54 predicted proteins | sample 1644901 | NCBI WGS metagenome assembly OMBO01 (sample SAMEA103958144, study PRJEB25191) | human gut metagenome | reverse complement strand
CCCTTGCGACGCTTGTGCGTCTATCCCTTGTGGACTTGCCGTCCGCAAACGGTTTTGACAAACCGTTTGCCGCCAGCAAGTTTGAAGATTAGACATAAACAAATCCTCCGAATGGTCTAAGCCATACGGAGGATTAACTGTTTTACGAACACCTGTCTATGGATGGGCGCTGTTTTTATGAAATTCTTCGTCCGCTCAGCCCCAGAGAGCCGAAAGCATGGGTACGACCTGCTTTTTCCGCGAGACGACGTTCGGCAGGAAGCAGGCATGATCCTTGAGGTGTACGCCGAAGGCCTGCGTCATGATATCCTCGTCTCCAACATACAGGAGGTGCGAGCCCTCGACCAGAACATCCGTCAGCATCAGAATCATGAAGCTGTAGCCGCGCTTGTGCATAGTCTGGCGCATAAGCTCCAAAAATTCCTCGCTGCGCTGGAGCAGGTGGCTGGAATCGACGCAGGTGATCTGGCTGATGCCGAAATCGTGATCCGCGATGTGGAAATCCTTGAAATCCGCAAACAGCAGCGCGTCCGCAGGCTTATCGTCCGAGGTGGATGCGGCGAAGATCTCCTTGCCGAGATCATCCAACGAAACATTGGCGATGCGCGCCATACGCTCCGCCATCCGATGATCGAGCGGCGTGGAGGTCGGCGACTTGAACATGACGGTATCCGCGACGATCGCTGCCGCCAGAAGTCCCGCCAGATTGCTCGGCGGCATGAGTCCTTTTTCCTGATACATGCTGGAAATGATCGTCGCGGTGGAGCCGACCGGCTCGTTGCGGAAGTAGATGGGGCTTCCGGTCTGGATATCCGCGAGGCGGTGATGGTCGATGATCTCCAGGATCTCCGCCTGCTCGAGGCCGGGCACGGACTGCGAGACCTCGTTGTGATCGACCAGAACGACGCGCTTTCGGCGCGGCTTGATGAGGTGATACCTGGAAAGCGTACCCACGACCTTCTCGTTCTCGTCGAGGATCGGATAGCTGCGGTGACGGCTTTTCAGGACGATCTCCTTCACGTCGTCCACAAAGTCGGTCAGATGGAACGCCTGAAGCTCCTCCGTCCGGCAGACGCGCTGGACGGGAATGGCATGAAAGACCATCCGCGCAGCCTTAAAGGCGTCGTAGGGCGTGGCGATGATGCAGGTGTCCGTCGGCGCATTGCGCAGATCCTCCGGCAGCTCCGCCTGACAGACGATCAGGCAGCAGACGCCCAGCTCAATGGCGCGCCGCGCCATATCCGGCTGCTGGCCGCAGATGACGATGCTTTCCCGGGAGGAAAACAGCAGATTGGGGTTGTTCTGCGGCAGCGCGATGGAGACCTCTCCGCTCACGCTGTCCACCAGATTGCCCGCCTCGTTCAGGATCTTCCCGTCCAGAACGCTCAGCAGATTGAAAACCGGGATGGAATCGACGTGCGCGTCGGTGATGGTCTGGATATCATAGGCCGCGATCTCGTTGGAGGAAAGCATCCCGTAAAGCCCGCCGTCGTCGGTCGTGACCGGGAGCGAGGCGCTGCTGCGGATGGCGCGGATAGCGTCCCACGCGCGGCTGACTGTCACGGCCCCGCTGAGCGCGGGCGGCGTATCATAGTCGAGGTCGCAGACCTGCGTGCGCATCGTCTGGATGTGGACCGGCGGCTGGAAGCCGAAGCGGTCCAGAATGAGATTCGTTTCATCGCTGACATGCCCGAGGCGTGCCGCGACGAATTCGCGGTCGCCCAGCGCGTTGCGAAGCGCGGCATAGGCGATGGCCGACACGATGGAATCCGTGTCCGGGTTGCGGTGGCCGGTGACATAAATGGGATCCATGACAGTCTCCTTTCTGCGTCATTCCGCCTTCGGGAATTCGATGCCGCGGTATTTCATCATAAAACGGACGGGATAATAGCGGTCGAGATAATATTTGCTGAACCATTCATACGTCGCGTCCGGCAGATGCTGAAGCTCCGGGGCCTCGCAGCGGAACAGCTCGAAGGTCTTTTGATCTCCGGCCAGCAGCGCCGCCAGCAGCTCCATCCGCTCCTCACCGCACAGCCGCTCCAGACAGGCGTCCATGATCCGGGCGCACGCGCCCTCCTCCACCGGAGCCAGCAGCTCCTTGTTGCCGAGCCACGCCAGAAAATCGTCCATGTCGAGGATGGTGCGCGCGGCAGCATGGGAAATCGTCCGGAACGCCTCGGCGTCGCGGCGCTTCAGCACGTCGATCAGATAGAGCAGCAGGTCGTCCTCGAGACAGACGCTGTCGAGGAACACCTCGTAGATATCGCGGATCTCGCTCCTGACCGGCCCCTCCGGCGCTTCCTGCGGTGTCTCCGCCGCCTCGGGCGCGGCATTCTGCTGCGCGGTAAGCTGGCTGAGCGCCTGCGTCAGCTGCGAGGGGTCGAAGTGCTCGTATTCCGCCTCCGGGATCTCGATTCCGCTTGCCTCGGCGCACCTTCGCACAAAGGCCGGAATGCCCATCGCCTGGATCTGGGATTGCAGCTCCACCGCGCGGCGCATATCGTCCGTCTGCGTCAGCGTGATCCCGTCCGGGAGCGGACGGGTGCCCTCACAGATCTCCGCAACAAATTGCAGATAGTATTGTAAAAGCGTCATAACCTGTCTCCTGCCTGTTATTTTCCTGTTTCTGCTTTCAGTCTATCATTCTTTTCCCGGAAAGTCAAAAAGAAACAGCGGAAGCCGCATTCCCGCTTCCGCCGTTCGAGCGCGTCGAAGAAACAATGACACGCTCAGCTCCGGCGGCGCAAAAGCGCCGCCGGAGCTTTCTTCTGTTTATTCGCCGCCCATGCAGCACACGAGCGTGAGCCCGTGCTCGCTGGAAACAGTGCATTTTCCCGCGGCAGCCGCCGGAAGGAAGAAGTAATCGCCCATGTGAAGCTCCCGGCGCTCACCGTCCGCCTCCACGCAGCCCTCGCCTGCCGCGCATACCCAGACGGAGGCAGGCTGATCCAGCGTGAAGCTGCCCTTTTCGAGCAGATAGCGCCGCATGGAGAAGCAGGGCGTATCCGCATCGCCGATCAGCGTTTCGACCTTCAAGCCGCCGTTCTCGTAGAAAATGGCGGGCTTTTTTCTTCCCTGCTCCACGGCGCTCTCGCCGTAGAGATCGAAGCGGAAGCAGTCCAGCGCCGTGTCCTTGTCCAGGCCCAGATACATCTCCTGATCGTTCAGGTGATACTCCCCGCACCAGTGCTCCGGCTGGATGGTGAAATCCGTCGGCTCCTGCACCTCCAGAATGAGGCAGCCCGCGCCGATGGCGTGGATGACGCCCGCGTTTACAAAGAAAATGTCGCCGGCCTTCACCGGAACGCGGTTGACGAGCTGCGTCATGGCCTCCGGCTCCTGCTCGCTTCTTTCGACCACGGCCGCAAGTGCCTCCTTGGTGATCCTTTCGCGGAAGCCGAAATAGATGCAGGCATCCGGGCGAGTCGCCAGGATCAGCCATGACTCGGCCTTTCCGTAGGGACTGCCGAAGTTTCTGCGCGAGAATTCGCGCGTCGGATGCACCTGCACCGGCAGGCGGGTGGCGCTGTCGAGATACTTGACCAGTACGCCAAGATCCTTGCGCTCTCCTAAGTATTCCTTCGGATGCTCCGCCAGAAGGCGGTCAAAGGGCATTCCGTCCTCCTGCCGCAGGGAAATTCCCTCCAGCGGGTCCGTATGGCCCGGATTGATGGCGCGGACAGCCGAGCAGATCCATTCCTCCGGCTCGTTGCCGTCCTCCGCCGGGTCATTCAGGAAATCGTGAAACAGCATTCCTCCGCGATAGACGCGGAATACGCGGTTGCGCCGGAAAAACACCGGGCGCAGCCACGGCTGGTTATGTTCGTTCATCGTGTCCTCCATATGATATCATCGCAGAGTCCGGCCCTGCGGCCGGCTTCCGGCTCACAGCGCCTCGAGAAAACGTGCGATCCGTTCGGCCAGCAGGACGTGTCCCTCGTCGTTGGGATGCAAGCCATCCGGGACATACTTCTGCTGGATCTCCGGGTCGTTCGGATCCAGGAATCTCTCGCCGAACAGGTCCAGAACATGCAGTCCGTACTCCTGCGCCGTCTGTCGGATGGCAGCGGCGTATTCCCGCAGCGGCGGGCACGGCTCCGTCTTTCGTCCGCTGCCATACGGATCGTCCTCCCGGCAGCGATGCATCGGCGTGGTTACGACGATCTCCGCCTGCGGGAAGTTCACCTTCAGCTCCCGGAACAGGTAATGGCAGGCGCCGCAGAAGGTATCCGGCGTTCTGTCCTCCGGGCCTCCGAACGGCGCGTCGCCGTGTCCAAAGTCATTGGTGCCGCCAAACACGAACACAACGTCCGCATCCCGGTCCATCTGTCCCGCGCGTCCGCAGAAGTCCATATCCGTATATGGACTTTCCGATGGGACTCGCTGCCGCGCATAGCGCGTGCCGCCGATCCCGTAGTTTCTGGCCGCCGCCAGCTTGCAGTTTCTCTGCAAAAGCGCGCTGAAGCGGCAGTCCGGGCCGGAGGTACCACAGCCCTCCGTGATGCTGTCGCCCAGAAAATCGATCTTTGATCCTTCCAGCTTCATAGCTCCTCCTCTTCCGAGGCGGTGTCCGCCTGCGCGGCGCCGCTCTCCTCCGGTTGTATTTTCCGGAATACGCCGTATGCGATCCCGGCATTGATCCGGGCGGACATGGCGAAGCCTGCCAATCCCCAGATTGAAAAAACAAACAGAAATACCCGCAGCTCCGCATCCACGAAAAAGAGAATGCAGGGCAGGAATGTGATGCAGCTCATCACGAGCCCGTGCAGGAGCAGGCTCGTCCCCAGCACGAACGCATTTTTGACCGTCTGCCGCACCGAATTGTGATATCTGGCCTGAAGCGGGAACACAAACGCTCTCGCCGAGCAGCACAGCACCAGCAGCAAAAGCACGAGCACCCGAAAGACACCGCCTGCCGGAATCTCATAGCTCAGCAGGAAATACAGGCTCACGCCCAGCACGCCGCCGATGGCCAGAAAAATCAGGAAGATCAGCGTCGCCTGCCGGAAATTACTTTTGAACGCACGGAAAAAGTCCAGAACCGCCGAATCCTCATCCGCCTGCCGGAAGCTGACGGAATACAGCGCCGCACACGCCGCGCCGATCGTAAAAACCGGGATGCAGCACAGGAGAAAGCAGAAATTCAGCAGCAGGAGCCTGCCCAGATAGCGGGCCGCCTGCGCAAAAAAACCGTCATATCCAAAGATCCGCATACGTCCCGTCCTTTCCCTTCATACCGGCGCTCAGTGCGCCTCTTCACACTGCGCGGCGAAGATCGCCGCACCCGCGGCTGCCTCCTCCGCGACCTCCGGCAGCGTGAGCGTCTCTCCGAACGCCTCCTCCATGCACCGGCGCAGGAAGCGGTTTTTCCGCAGGCCGTTGCCGGAGCCGATCAGCGCCTTTTTTTCGCCGCCGGCGTCCTCATACAGCCGGTACATCTCATGCAGCTCGTCCGCCATGCCGTGCATCATGCCCCAGAGCAGATGCTGCGGCGTGAAATTCTCCGCGCTTATGCCGGAGACGCGGCCGCGCAGCTCCGGCGCCTGCCGTGTTCCCTGAAACAGCGGAAGCACGCGCAGCGGCTCCGCCGGCTCCGGCGCGCTTTCCAGCAGCCGCTCCATATCGTCGTAGCAGCTTTCCCTTTCAATGCCAAGCATCCGCGCCGTCTCCCGGAAAAAGCGTTCCAGAAGGGCGTAAGCCCGTCCGCCGCAAAGCGATGCGCCCACGAGCAGATATCCGCCGCCCGGAAACGGTCTTGTTTCCAGCCCGGGGCACTGCATATACTCCGACACATAGACGGAAAACTGGCTTCCAGTGCCGACGTTCACCAGCATGGCGTTCGTGTTGCCGCCGGTCGCGCCGAGGAAGCTCGCCTGATTGTCGCCGATGGCCGTGAACACGTCCGTCCGGCCCTGATAGCTTCCGAGATACGGCCCCGTCGCAACGCGCGGCAGCAATGCCGCGTCGATCCCGGCCAGCTCCAGCGCCTTGCGGTCGAAGGCTCCGGCGAGGAGATCAAACATGCCGAGGCTGGCCGCGTCGCCCGCGTCCGTACACGGCGCGCAAAGCCCGCAGAGACTCATTGCCGCGTAGTCGTGGATGGTGCAGAGCACCGCCGCGTTCTCCGGCACAAGCCCGTGCTCCTGATTATAGAAATGCGTGACAAGGCCGTGCCCGGTCGCAAGCGGGTATCTGGTCAGGCCGCTCAGGTATCCGGCGTAAGTCTGCCCGCCGCGCGGCTGCTCACCGCGTCCGTCCTGCCATGTGTAAAGGGGACTGACCGGCGCGCCGGAGGCGTCGAGATAGACGATGCCGTGCATCTGTCCGGTCACGCCGATGGCGCGGATATCCGGATAGCACGCAAAAAGCGCCTCGACCGCCTGCATGACCGTCGCGCGGATGGCCAGCGGGTCCTGTATTCTCTCCCATGGCGCGCAGCCGGTCAGGAAGCCGCCGTTCGGCAGCGTCAGCGAATCCAGCTCCGCGCCGTTTTCCAGCACAACCGCGCTGATCGTGGTCGTGCCGATATCGAGTCCCAGTGTTTTCATTTTGATTCCTCAGCAGCTGGTCGAGCCGGGGTCCAGACGCTCGATGATGTCCTTCTGGATCGCGGGGCTCAGATCCAGGAAATTGACGAAAGTCCCGTGGATCCGCATGATATACACGCCGCTGGGCGCATATTTTTTCGGGTCGGCCAGCACCTTCCGCAGCGTTTCCGCCGTCGTAACGTTTACATAGAGATAGAACGGTGCGCGGTGCGGGTTGCCCGGATTGAAGAACAGCGGCCGGAGCACGCGCTCATAGAACTGGACGCCCTTTTCCTCATAGCTCTCCGCTGTGAAATACTTCGGATCGACGCCGAAATGCGACGCGCATCCGCCGTTCATCCGGCAGAAGGGCAGCTGCATCGTGGACAGCGTCCGGAAGCCGAGGCCGGAGTTGGCCCGGCTGAACAGCGGGTCGATGCCGTAGCCCAGCATCTCCCGGCTGCCGCGTCCGTCCGGCGTCGCGCCGACCCAGTAGCCGTAGAGCAGATGCGTGGACGGCGAGCTCCAGTCGGGACGGAAGGGATTGCCCAGATAGTTTTTGAGGTCCTCTACCATTTCCGATACACGCTCTGCGATCTCCGCAGCCTTCTGATCGACCTCCGGCGTGTTGTTGCCGTACTTCGGGCAGGCGCGCAGATACGCGCGCAGCTCCTCATAGCCCTCAAAGCCACAGCCGCAGGCGTCGATCAGCTTCTGTGCGTCCTCCGGACGCTCCTTCATCAGATGGTCGATCGCCACAAACGAATCCGCCACAACGGACAGGCCGTGGATCAGGCAGCCGCTTCCGTTATATTTGGTTCCCTGCTCCGTGGTGTCGCGGACGTCCACTGCCGTTTCCAGTCCGCCCTCAAAGCAGCTCAGAAACGGGACGGGCAGCAGCGAGATGGCCTTGGACGCGCCGTTTGCAGCGTCGCGCATCTTCTCCGCAAAGTATTGCAGATTTTCATAGAAGATCGGCCGGATGTTGCGGAGCAGATATTCCGCGTCATAGTGCTTCTGCGGGCCGATCTCTTTGCCGGTCAGCGTAGAAACGCCGCCGCTGAGCGTCAGCTCCAGCACCTTTCCCATGTTGAGCCAGCTGTTTGTCGTATTGGCATTGTCCTTGCCCATGATGAGCGGCTCCTGGCAGCCCGCCACGGAGTAGTCGGGCAGATCCTGCTCGTCCACACCGTGCTCACGCAGCGTCTCAAACAGCGAGTCGTCGTTGAAGAGCGACGGCGTAAGGCAGCCAGGCGTAAAGAAGAATCGTCCAAGCCCCTCATAAAGCCGCTGCGGCGTCCGGCTGTGCAGCTTTACCGAGAGGATGGGCTGCGGCAGGTTCATGTCATAATAGGCATCGAGGATGGCGTAGCTCATGAGGTTGGTCAGGTCATTGCCCTGCATATCCTTGCCGCTGAGCAGGACGTTCTGGGAGATCGCCCAGCTCCGCTCACCGACGTTGAAGAACACGAGGAAATGCTTGAACAGCGCCGCTGCCTCCTCGCGGGAGAGTCCCTCCATTGCGCGGTACGGCTCAAAAATACGGTCGGCGTTGCCGACGGAGAAGGCGAACGGATTCGGCGCCTGCTCCAGACACATGACCTGCCACAGAAGCACATAGGACTGCATCGCCTCGAGCAGCGACTCTGCGCCATACTCCGGCACGCGCCGGAGCGTCCGCTCCATCAGTTCAAGCTCCGCTTTTCTTGCCTCGTCCGCCGTCTGCTGCTGCGTATGCGTGAGCGCGGCGTAGCGCTGCGCCAGACAGATTGCGCAGTTCAGGCTGCGCTTCATCGCCATCAGGTTTTCCGTATGCTTGCGGTCAAGCCCGCCCTTTTCCAGCTTTTTGTCGATCTCTTCGATCAGCGCGCGCACGCCGTGCCTCAGCGCGGGGCGAAAGTCCGGGATCATGTGGCCGGTGACCTGCTCGACGAAGAACGCGACCTCGTCCGTGTACTCTCCGAACTCCTGATACACGGCGGACAGAGCGCGGACGTTTTCACTCGCGGCGGCATGGCTGCGCATGGCCGCGCTTTCTGCCAAATTCTACGCGCTGCTCGGCATCCGGGAATCCCGTCGCATCACCTGCGACTACCGCATGACGCGGGCGGATTTCATCGCACGCCGCCATCACCCGGATGATATCGGCGCTTTCAGCTATCCCATCGACATTCACGAGAGTGAGCCGACCAAAGAGGCCAATGAACGCTTCGAGAAGGATCTGAACACAATGGTCTACGCTCCGGGCGAGCATTACGGCATTCCCTACCGCGCCCTGACGCCGGTCGGGCTGAAAAACGTTCTCGTCGCGGGCCGCAGCATCTGTACCGACCGCTCCATGCTCTCCTCCATCCGGGTCATGCCCTGCTGCTTCATCACCGGGCAGGCGATCGGCATGGCCGCCGCCATGGCGCCGGAGGATGTCCACAGCCTTGACGTTCCGGCGCTTCAGGCGCGTCTTCTGGCCATCGGCGCGGTTTTGTATCCGGAGGGCACAGAAACCAGAAAGGAAGAACACGAATGAAAGGCAAGCGATCTGTTTTCATTACCGAGCCGTATCTGCTCTCGCTGCATCCTGACCGTGAAATGCACGTCGTCTGGATCCAGCGGCAGGAGGCGTCCGGCGTCGTGCATTTCAGCGAGACGCCCGCGCTTGGCCAGTCCGTGACCGCCGAATGCTATCCGCTGAACGGCCTGCGCTATCCGGCAGAGGGCGGCTACAACACCGCCTCGCCGGAGCGTAACCCGCCCGTGCAGCTCTGGCAGTGCATCGCCGTGATCCGCGGCCTCCGGCCCGGCCAGCGCATCTTCTATCGCTGCGGCTGTCTGGACGAAGAGACGGAGATCTATGATTTTCACGCCGCGCCGCCTTCCGGCGCACCGTTCCGCATCGCGCAGATCAGCGATCTGCAGGGCTATCTTCCCTGCGACGAGAGCGTCCTGAACATCGGCCGCCAGCAGCCCGATCTGCTTCTCTACTCTGGCGACGCCGCCTTTTTCAGCTGGCGCGCCGATCAGTGGTTCGATCTGGATGCGGACTGGCAGGAGCCGGACGCCGCAAAGCGGGCCTTCTTTCCCTGTATGCAGCAGCAAAACGGCGCAAGGCTCATGCAGTACTGCCCCACCTTCTTCTGCCCCGGCAACCACGAGGTCGATGATTTCCGCGTCGGAACAGACCCCGTCTTTACTCGGAACGCGGATAACTGGCATTTCTCCATCTTCATGCAGATCTTCCGCCCGCTCTACCCAAAGGCAGACTATTCGCTCTCGGGAAAGCGCTGGTATTCCGCCGACTACGGCGATCTGCACCTCGTCTCGCTCAGCATCCAGAGCTGGGCGCTCTGGGGCGCCTATGAGGCGCCGGGCTGGCGGCTGGTCGATCCCATTTCGCCGGACAGCCCGCAGATCCGGTGGCTGACGGACGACCTCGCCGCGTGCAGATCGAAGTATCGCTGGGTGATCCAGCACTGGCACATTCTCAACAAGGGCACGGACGTGCAGCCGAACCTCTGCCAGCCGCAGCTTGCAGAGGACGGCTCGGTCTCCTATCCCGACGACGACGGCAGCGCCCTGATGGCGCTTTACAGCCGCTTCGGCGTCAACGCCGTCACCTTCGGCCACAGCCACGTCTACGAACGGTATTATTACCATGGCTGCCATTACATCGAGGCCGCCTATCTCGGCGTCTGCTGCCGTGAGCGCAACGCACCGCTGCACCCGTCCAGGCTTCAGCCGCTTGTCGAGGACAATTCGCGGCAGTCCTTCCTGATCGTGGACTGCGATGAAAGCGGCCTCCATGCGCGCGGCTTCTATTCCGCCGAAGCGCCCATTCTGTTCGATGAATACCAGATTGCGGACGCCGACGGCAAGACCGTCGCGCCCGCACTGTAACGCGCATCGGTTCCCGTAAATATAAAGCGCAGACAGGCCGCGAGATGCGTCCTGTCTGCGCTTTTTTACAAGGACAGCCGGGCCTTTCGGCCCGGCTGCGATTTTTATTTTCCTCCAAGGCTCGTTCGGACGAGCGCACGGCGAAGCTTGGCCTCCGCCAGCTGGAGCTGTGCGGCGGAAAGGTGCTCCTTGTCCTTGAGCGTCTCCTGCGCGCGGGCCAGCGCGTTCTGCGCGCGGGCCTGGTCGATATCCTCGGCCCACTCAAAGGTCGTGGCAATGAGCTTGCATTCGCCGTTCGTCATGGCCAGCATCCCGCCGATGCAGGCGGCTCTGCGTGTGCGCTCCTCCGTTCGCACGGTGGCGACGCCCATGCCAAGCGGCGTAACGTAATTGATATGCCTCGGCAGGATGGTGACGCCGCCGTTCGGCGTCCGCACGTCGAGGCTGAGCGCCTCGCCGTCGAAGAACAGTCCGTCCGGCGTCACGATCTGCAAATGGAATCTGCTCATACCTTCTCACCCTTCGCCTTGGCGACCACGTCGTCAATGGAGCCTGCAAACAGGAACGCCGATTCGGGGATATCGTCGTGCTTGCCCTCGACGATTTCGCGGAAGCCGCGGATGGTCTCCTTGAGCGGCACATACTTGCCCTCGAAGCCGGTGAACTGCTCCGCGACATGGAACGGCTGCGACAGGAAGCGCTGCACCTTTCTGGCGCGGCTGACGGCAAGCTTGTCCGCCTCGGACAGCTCGTCCATGCCCATGATGGCGATGATATCCTGAAGCTCCTTATAGCGCTGGAGCAGCTGAATGACGCTCCGCGCCACATCATAGTGCTCCTGTCCGACGATCTCCGGCGCAAGGATACGCGAGGTGGAGTCGAGCGGATCGACGGCAGGATAGATACCGAGCGAGGCGATGCCGCGGTCAAGAACCGTCGTCGCGTCGAGGTGGGCAAACGTCGTCGCGGGCGCAGGGTCGGTCAGGTCGTCCGCAGGGACATAGACCGCCTGCACGGATGTGATCGAGCCGTTCTTTGTGGAGGTGATGCGCTCCTGAAGCGCGCCCATTTCGGTGGCCAGCGTTGGCTGGTAGCCGACGGCGGACGGCATACGTCCAAGCAGTGCCGAGACCTCGGAGCCTGCCTGCGTGAAGCGGAAGATGTTGTCGATGAAGAGCAGCACGTCCTGATGCTTGACGTCGCGGAAATACTCCGCCATCGTCAGGCCGGACAAGCCCACGCGCATACGCGCTCCGGGCGGCTCGTTCATCTGGCCGTAGACCAGCGCGGTCTTTTCCAGAACGCCGGATTCCTTCATTTCGTAGTAAAGGTCATTGCCCTCACGGGTACGCTCGCCGACGCCGGTAAAGACGGAATAGCCGTTGTGCTCGGTGGCGATGTTGTAGATCAGCTCCTGAATGAGCACGGTCTTGCCGACGCCCGCGCCGCCGAACAGGCCGATCTTGCCGCCCTTTGCATACGGGCAGATCAGATCGACGACCTTGATGCCGGTCTCGAGGATCTCGGTCGTGGTCTCCTGCTCCTCATAGGACGGCGCTTCGCGGTGGATAGGCCAGCGGGCCTCCACATTTTTCGGCATGGGCTGGTCGTCGATCGGCTCACCGAGCAGATTGAAGATACGGCCAAGGCAGCCCTCGCCGACCGGGACGGTGATGGACGCGCCGGTATCGACGGCCTTTGCGCCGCGCTGGAGGCCGTCGGTAGAGCTCATGGCAATGCAGCGCACGACGTTGTCGCCGATCTCCTGCGCGACCTCCGCAACGAGCTTTTTGCCGTTCAGCTCCAGCTCGATGGCGTTTAACAGATTGGGCAGCTGACCGTCCTCAAAGCGGATATCGAGAACAGGGCCGATGACCTGAACGACGGATCCGATGTGTTGATTCATGGGACTGCCTCCTTTCACGAAGATTCAGCGCCGGCAACGATCTCGGTGATCTCCTGCGTGATCGCGCCCTGACGGGCACGGTTATACTTGAGGCTCAGATCATCGATCATATCTTCGGCGTTCTTGGTGGCGGAATCCATGGCCATGCGGCGGGCCGCCTGCTCGGAAGCGACGGACTCGCAGAGCGCGCCGTAGAGGATACCGCCGAGGTATTCCGGCACGATCGCGTCAAAGACCGCCAGCGGGCCGGATTCATAGAGAACGAATTTTTTCGGGGTGCGGTCCTTGTGCTCGGAAATGCGGACCGGCAGCAATTCCAGCTCGCTCGGGAGCTGGGACAGGACGGACGCAAAATGCGTGTAGATCAGCTGCACCTGCGTGAACTCACCGGCCACAAAGCGCCTGCAGAGAAGCTTTGCCGCCGAGAAGCAGTCGCCGACGGAGACCTCGCCCGCGACGGCATAGCCGTCGGTCAGGATCTCCGCGCCGTGCTGGCGGAAGAAGTCCAGCGCCTTCTTGCCGATGGGCAGAACGGCGGACTCGCACGCCTGCATTTTGCTCCATGCAAGCTTGAGCACATTGGAGTTGTAGCCGCCGGCAAGACCGCGGTCGCCGGCAATGACGATGAAGAGCGTCTTGCCCTCTTTTTTCGTCAGGTACGGCGAGACGAAGTCCATCGTGGAGTCCGCGATGTCGTTCATCGTCGCATAAAGCGTCTCAAAATAGGGGCGGCTGGAAACGGCACGATCCTGCGCGCCGCGGAGCTTGGACGCCGCGACCATTTCCATGGCCTTGGTGATCTGCTTGGTGGATTCCATGCTCCGGATGCGGGATTTGATGTCTTTCATGGATACGCCGGCCATGTGCGCGCCTCCTTTCTCAGCCTTCCGGGACGAACACTGCGGCGTAATCCGTCAGAGCCTGCTTCAAGGCCGCCTCATGCTCGGCGGAAAGCTGGCCCGTGGTGCGGATACCCTGAAGCACGTCAAAGGCGTTCTTGTCGAGGTAGGGATACAATCCGCGCTCGTAGGCCCGGATATCCTTGACTGCGATGTCCTTCAGATATCCGTTGGTGACGGCGTAGAGGATGCACACCTGATGCGCCACATCGACGGGCGCGTTGCGATCCTGCTTGAGAACCTCCACGATGCGTTCGCCCTGATCGAGACGGTCGCGCGTGTCCTTATCGAGGTCGGAACCGAACTGCGCAAAGCTTTGCAGCTCACGGTACTGCGAGTACAGCAGCTTCAGGTTGCCCGCGACCTTCTTCATGGCCTTGATCTGTGCGCTGCCGCCGACACGGGAGACGGAGATACCGGGGTTGACCGCTGGCATGACGCCCGAGTGGAACAGCTCCGTTTCCAGGAAGATCTGGCCGTCAGTGATGGAAATGACGTTTGTGGGAATGTAGGCGGAAACATCGCCCGCCTGCGTCTCGATGATCGGCAGGGCCGTCAGAGAGCCGCCGCCGTACTCCGGAGCCATTCGTGCCGCGCGTTCGAGCAGTCTCGAGTGCAGGTAGAAAACGTCGCCGGGGTACGCCTCGCGTCCGGGCGGTCTGCGGATCAGCAGCGACAGGGCACGGTACGCGACGGCGTGCTTGCTGAGGTCGTCGTAGATGACCAGCACGTCCTTGCCCTGCTTCATGAAATATTCGCCCATCGTGCAGCCGGAATAGGGCGCGATGTACTGAAGCGGAGCCAGCTCCGAGGCCGTCGCGGAAACGACGATGGTGTAGTCCATCGCGCCCGCGCTTTCCAGCGTGGAGACGAGCTGCGCGACCGTCGAGCGCTTCTGGCCGATGGCGACGTAGATGCAGATGACGTCCTTGCCCTTCTGATTGATGATGGTATCGGTGGCAATGGCCGTTTTGCCGGTCTGGCGGTCGCCGATAATCAGCTCACGCTGGCCGCGGCCAATGGGGATCATGGAGTCGATGGCCTTGATGCCGGTCTGGAGCGGCACCGAGACGCTCTTTCTCTGGATGATGCCGGGCGCCGGGGACTCGATCGCGGCGTATTCCTTCGCCTCGATGGGGCCTTTGGCGTCGATGGGCTGGCCCAGCGCGTCTACAACGCGGCCGATCAGCTCCTTGCCGACCGGGACGGAGACGACCTTGCCGGTGCGCTTGACGACGTCGCCCTCGCGGATGCCGTCGTCGCTGCCCAGCATGACGATGGAGACGGAGTTTTCCTCCAGATTCTGCGCCATGCCATACGAGCCGTTGGAGAATTCCACCAGCTCACCGGCCATACAGCTGTCCAGTCCGGCCGCGCGGGCGATGCCGTCGCCGATCAGAATGACCGTGCCGGTTTCGGACTGGTTGATTTTTGTTTCATAATGCTTGATCTGACTGCGGATGATTTTTGAAATTTCTTCCGGTCTGAGTTCCATTCATTCACCAGCTTTCGGTTGATGCGGGATCTCTCTGTCCGGCGCAGGCCGGTCAGAGGCTCTTTCAAATAACAGTATTCCGAAGGATCCGCTGGATCTCTTCGAGGTGATAGGCGACCGTGCCGTCCAGCTGCCGGTCGGGCAGCTCCAGCCGGACGCCGCCGAGAATACTCTCCTCCACGCGCGAGGTCAGCTCGACCGTCTTTCCGGTCAGTGACTCGATGCGGGCGCGAAGCTTCTCCTGAAGCTCCGGCTTCATCGGGACGGCCGTGACCGCGCAGACCTCCATGATGCCGTGATCGGCATGGTGGTGGCGGCGGTATTCGCGCGCGCAGCCGGGAAGCTCCCGCAGCGTGCCGTTGTCGCACAGCAGCTTCATAAAGCTCAGCACATACGGATGCACCGCCGCGCCGAACGCCTCCTCCAGAAGCCCGCGCCGTTCCTCCTTGGGGATGGACGGCGTACAGAGCAGGCGCATATAGTCGGGATTCGCGTCAAAAACGGTCATGACGCCGCTCACATCCTGCAAGATCGCGTCGTCGAGCTGTTCGCTCCTTGCAAGGTCGTACAGCGCGCCGCCGTAGGTTTTGGCTGTGCGCGTCATGATGCATCCCCCAGCTCCTCGATGAACTGCTCGATGAGCTGTTCATGGTCGGCTGCGTCGATCTCCTTGCGGACGACCTTGGACGCAAGATCGACGGCGAGAACGGAGATTTCGCTCTTCATTTCGTTTGCAGCCTGCTTTTTCTCCTGCGCAATGTCCTTCTCGGCCTTTTCACGGATCGCGGCGGCCTCCTCCTTCGCGTCGGAGATCAGCGCCTCGCTCTGCTCGCGCGCATTCTTCATGGCGCGGGTCGTGATGGCGTCGGCTTCCTCCTTCGCGGTCAGAAGATGCTGCTCATAGCTGGTCTTGGCGTTCGCAGCGTCCTCGCGGGCCTTCTCGGCCTCGTCATAAACGCCGTCCACCTCAGCCTGCCGCTTGACAATGATCTCCTTGATGGGCTTGAAAAGGAATTTCTTGAACAGGAATATCTGGAGCAGCAGATTGCAGATCTGCGCAATGGTCGTCCACGGCGCAAGCTCCACGAGGGACTGAAAATCCATGCTGCAGTCCTCCTTCCGATTGGGTTAGATATGCGCTTACAGAAGCTTCGTGAACAGGCCCGGTGCAACGAAGATCAGAAGCAGACCAATGACGAAGCCGTAAATACCGGTCGTCTCCGCGCAGGCGATGCCAAGGAACATGGTCGAAGTGAGTTCGCCCTTCATTTCCGGCTGACGGGACATAGCCTCGATTGCCTTACCGGCAATGTAGCCTTCGCCGATGCCGGGGCCGAAGCCGGAGATCATCGCAATGCCGGCGCCGATGGCGCAGCCCATGAGAATCAAAGCCTTTGCAAGTTCCATGTGTTTTTTCCTCCTGTGAAATACGTTTTGATTTACCTTTTTTACATTTATTTTCTTATTCCGTAGCCGATTTGATGAAGATCATCGTCAGCATGCAGAATATAAATGCCTGCATCGCGCTGGAGAACCAGTCGAAGTAGAGCGACAGCACCGCCGGAATGCCGACGGCCAGAAACGGGATGTTCCCGAGCAGCGTCCCGAGGAAGCCCGGGAGCCAGCCGAAGAGCGCATGGTTTGCGAGGATCAGCGCCGCGTAGACCAGCGAGCTGATGACCATGCCGGAGAGGACGTTTCCGAAATGACGGAAGGACATCGAGATCGGCTTGAACACCTCGCCGAGGAGGTTGAACGGCGCCATCACGAACACCGGCTCACAGAAGCCCTTGAGGTAACCGAAGAAGCCGTTGGTCTTGATCTTATAATAGGTAATGAGGATGAAAACGATCAGCGCCCATCCCAGCAGCACCGACACGTCCGCCGTCGGCGCCCAGAAGCCCAGAAGCGAGGCAAGGCTCGAGCCGAGCGACAGCGCAAAGATTGCGGAGATGAACGGCACCATCTGCATCCACTGCTCGCCCATGTTGCTGCGGACGAAATTCTCAGCGACCATGACGATCTTCTCCGCGACGGCCTGCCGCTTGGAGATGTTCCGCACCTTCAGATCATGCGTCAGCCAGATACACAGCAGATTGATCACAAGCATGGCGCCCCAGGTAACGGTCATGCTGGCCGTTATGGGGATCCCGCCAAGGATCGGAATGGTGAAATATACCGGAGCGCCGTGGATATCAACATTCATTCAAATCATTCCCCCTTTTCCCCGGACTGCTTCGCCGCGCGCTTTGCCCGCGCGGTGACGATGGACCGGCGCAGCATCAGCACCGGCTGCGGCACCAGAAACGGAACCAGCGCGGCGACATAATGGAAGCACGGTGCGACGACGCCCACCACAACGGCGGCGACCATCAGCAGCATCCGCGCAAAATAGGACGAACGCAGGCGCTTCTGCGCCAGAGCCTTTTCCTCGCCCTCGCTGTCGGCCACCTTCTGGACGCGCAGCGCCAGCAGGAAGATGCTCAGCCACGCGAACACGCTGCCCCAGAGCGCGCCAAGCGGCACTGTATAATCAAATTTGTTCAGAAGCGCAAACACCGCGCAGATCAGCGCGTCACCGATGAGAAGTCCTCCGGCGACGAATCGAAGCTCCGTGCGGATCGATGGCTCAAGCTTCATAATCCACCTCGATCAGATATGTTCGTTGAAGGAGGCGCCTTTTTTTGCGCTTCCCTCGTTCTTTTTCATCAGAAGCCGCTGCACGGTGCTCCATGTGCTCACGGCCGCCGTCACAAGCCCGATCAGGATCGCCGCGACCATGGTCCACATGCCCCAGCCGAGCTTTGTCTGCGCAAGATGCGCAAGCCAGATCAGCACGAGCGGCGGCGTGATCATGCCGAAGCCAAGCTGGCCGACCAGCGCAATACCCTGCATGATCTGATTCAGCGATTTCATGAAAAGCCTCCCGTCAGCCGCCGGATGTAAAAACCCAACGGAGCAATAGTATCATAAAAATGCAAGCTTTACAATACACAAATCTGTAAAAGTGTCTGTTTTCCTGTCGGAAAAAGCGGGTGGAAAAGCGTATGGTTCTATGGTAAAATAAAAGAGGAAACAGGATTTCCGCCATATTCCACAAATGTAATTATGCGGAGCATTCCGAAAAATATCCATCTGCGGAGGCGAAATGGCATGGAGGAAAGCTTCAGCGGCTACTGCCGCGCCATCGACGCCGCCCGGCTCGTTTTGTGCGAGGAATCCGGCGGCGAATGGGACATCGACTGCAACTTTGAAAACTGCGACTATGCGCACAGCTGCCCGATCGGGCGGCAGATCGCCGCGCTTCTGGAACGGGAAGGAGGAACACCCGCATGACGCTGGAGGAAAAGCTTGTCCAGCGCCTGCGCCAGCAGGCACAGAGTGCCGCCGCACTCGGGATCCCGGAGCCGAAGCGGCTTTTTCAGGCTGCGGAGCGCTTTGGCGCCGCGGAGGCACTGTCCGGCCTTTTCAGCCGGGGACGTCTGTCGGACTGCTTCGACGCGCTGGCTGACGCAGGACATCTGGAGCTTTCGCCGGAGGCGCTGGTCGTCTCGAAGGAATTCGGCCCGCTCTTTTCCGACGAGGAGGCCGACTTCTGCCTGCAGGCCCTGCTTCAGGCAGGCTTCTACGGATAAAAGCAGCGCCGTACACTTCCGTGTACGGCGCTGTCTTTCTATTTATTGGAGTGCCTGATCCATCAGCGTCACGTCCACGTCATAATAGTGTCCGTCACGGTAGATGGTCAGCGTCAGCTGATCTCCGGCGGAATACTGATTCTTGATGGTATTCAGCTCATCGATCGTGGAGACGGCCGTTCCGTTGACGGCGGTCAGAATATCATTCTGACGGATGCCCTTGAGGTAGGCGTCGCTCGTTTCGGAAACATAGGTGATATAAATGCCCTTCGGCAGGCGGTAATAGAGCCGCGCGTATTCCGGCATGGATTCGCCGTTGAGTCCGATGGCCGGACGTCCGGCGACATAGCCGTTTTCGATCAGCTCGTCAATGATCGGCTTGGCGACCGAGACCGGGATCGCAAAGCCGAGTCCCTCGACGGAGGCATCGGAATAGTAGGAGCTCATTTTCATCGTATTGATCCCGATGACCTGCCCGTAGCAGTTGATGAGCGGCCCGCCGGAGTTGCCGTTGTTCAGCGCGGCGTTGGTCTGGATCAGGGTCATTTTCCGATCCTCGACCGTGAGGTCGCGGTTGATGGCGGAAACGATGCCGTTGGTCATGGTGCCGCGCAGCTGGATGCCGAGCGGATCGCCGATAGCGACGACCGAATCGCCCACGCGAAGTGCGTCTGAATCGCCGAACTCCGCTGCCGTCAGGCCCTCCGCCTCGATCTTCAAAACGGCCAGATCGCTGATGGCGTCGCTTCCGATCAGCTCCGCTGTGTACTGCGTATCGTCATAGGTCAGCACCGCCAGCTGATACGCGCCCTCGATCACATGATGGTTGGTGATGATATAGCCGTTTTCCGACATGATGATGCCCGTGCCGGTCGCCGTCCCGCTCCTGAGCGTGCTGACGATGGATACGACGCTGGGATTCATCTTCTGGTAGATCTCCTGGAGGCTCAGCGCGTCCTTCTCCTCGCTCACGACGGTTTCCGCACCCTGCTGCGGGGGCTGCACATTCAGCACCTCCGCGGCCTTCTGCGTCTCGTCCTCGTCAGCCGCCTGCACCGGATCGTCCTCGGACGGCGTATCCGCCTCCGCGGGCGTTTCCGACGGCGCTTCCGCCTCCGGCTGCGCTTCCGTATCGCCGGACTGCGCCTGTGTTTCCTGCCGCAGGCCCTTCGGCTGAACGGAGAGGTAGAAGCCGTGGGCGCCGCGCTCCAGATGAATATCCAGCGCCTGCGCCATCCGCGCGACGCCGAGCGCCGTGCAGCCCAGCAGCAGCACGATCAGAATGATCGCCACAACGTTGTTGTGCTTCTTCGAGCGCCTCGGCCTGCCCATCGGCGTGCAGCGGCGCTGTCGGTAATACTCCTGCGCCGGGTCCTGCTGCGGATATGTGGAACTGTCATCATAAAGGCCGGAACGGTCGTTATCCTCAAAGCTCATTATGACACCTTCTTTGCATCTGTCATTTTCCCCTTTGGAGCGCTTTTCGCTCCGTATATGCTACAGTATACCCGCCATTCCGGCGGGAATGTTGAATATTTCGTAAATTCCGTGCTCAGTGCGCCGCCGGGATCGTAAATTCGAAGGAGGTCAGCCCGTTCTGGCTGGTCGCCCAGATATCGCCGCCGTGCGCGCCGACGATGGCCTTTGCGATATACAGCCCGAGGCCCCAGCCCTCGCGGTCTGCCGAGCGGCTCTTATCCGCCTTGTGGAAGCGATCGAACAGCAGCGGCAGCTCCTCCGGGTCGATGGTCGGGCCGGTGTTCTGCACCGCGACATGCGCCTTCGCGCCGTCGGGATACAGCCGCAGCGTCAGCTGTCCGCCCTCCGGGCAGAACTTGATGGCGTTGTCCACCAGATTGTAGACGACCTGCGTGATCGAATCGCGCTCCGCTCTTGTCCAGAGCGCCCGATCCGGCAGATCCACATTGACCTGAAGCTTCTTGGCGTTGATCTTCTGCTCGAACGCAATGAGCACGTCACCCAGCACGTCGCTGAGGTCGAAGCGGATCTTGCGCGACTCGTCCACGCCCTGCGCCTGAAGCCGGGAGATGTCCAGCATATTGCGGACAAGCCGCGACAGCCTGCGCACCTCGCTGGAAACGATCTGCATATAATGCTTCTGCTTTTCGGGCGGGATCGTCCCGTCGAGCATTCCGTCGATATAACCGCCGATCGTCGTCATCGGCGTTTTCAGCTCATGGGAGACGTTCGCAACAAACTCCTGACGGCGCTGCTCCGATTTTTCAAGGCTCACCGCCATCGAATTGAACGCCTGCGCAAGGTCGGCGATCTCCTCGGCGCTCTTCGCCGAGATCTGTACGCGCGTGCCGAGGTCTCCGTGGCCGAACCTCCGGGCCGCCTCCGCCATCTGGTGCAGCGGGCGGACCTGCGAACGCGAAAGGAACGAGGTCGCGATCAGCGCCAGCACCAGCACGAAGATGGCCGCGTAGACGAACAGCACCGTGCTGCGCGACATGAACGAGGAGACCTGCCGCATCGGCGCGGACACGACGACGAAGCCGATCAGCTCGTCGGTAGAGTCGGAAACGATGGTCGAACCGGCGACGTAGCGCTTCTCGCTTGCGTAGATGTTCTGAAGAATGCCCGACTGAAACGCCCGGCCGCCTTCGCGCACCTGATCGCAGAATTCCACGTCCAGATGCTGTCCGATGTGGCCGCAGGTGAACTGCTCGCACGAGCACAGCAGCACCCGGCCATTTTCGTCGCAGATCAGTGCCTCCGCGTCGCCGATCCGGGAGATGAACGAAAGGCTCATCAGGAAGCCCCAGTTGTCCTCCAGCTCACCGGCGGAGTTATACGCCCGGGCGAGATTCGCCACGGCGTCCGCGTCCGCAAGCAGCGTCTGTTCCTTTTCATCCTCCACATACGAGCGCATCAGGAACCAGAAGGATACGCCGGTCACGAGCATACAGACCAGCAGCAGCCCGGCGATCAGCGCATACTGCCGGCTGAACGTTGTTTTCATGCTTACACGACCTCGAATTTATAGCCGACGCCCCAGACGGTTTTCAGCGACCACTGCGTGGAAACGCCCTCGAGCTTTTCCCGCAGGCGCTTGATGTGAACGTCCACCGTGCGGCTGTCGCCGAAATAATCAAAGCCCCACACCTCGTCGAGCAGCTGATTGCGGGTATAGACGCGGTTGGGAGACGATGCCAGATGGTACAGAAGCTCCATCTCCTTCGGCGGCGTTTCCACGCGCTTGCCGTCCACGATCAGCTCAAAGGCATCCAGATCGATGATGAGCTTGTCGAACACCAGACGGCGCTTTTTCTCCTTGCTGCCCTCGCCCTCCGACGTGCGGCGCAGGACGGCTTCGACGCGGGCAAGGACCTCCTTCATTTCAAAGGGCTTCGTGATGTAGTCGTCGGCACCCTGCTTGAGGCCGGTGACCTTATCGGTCGTCTCGCCCTTCGCCGTGAGCATGATGACCGGTGTCTTGGAGTCCTGCCGGATGGTGCGCAGAACGCCCCAGCCGTCCATCACCGGCAGCATGATATCGAGCAGCACCAGGTCCGGCTGGAACTTCCGGAACTGGTCGATGCCCTCGCCGCCGTCGTTGGCGATCACGGTCTGATAGCCCTCGTTGTTGAGATAGAGCTGCAAAAGCTCGGAAATATTGTGGTCATCCTCGACGATCAGGATCTTTTTTGCCATCGTACATTCTCCTTCTCTTCTATCGTTTCCGCGCGGAGCCGCCGCTCCTTCTCCCCTTCGGGAGCCGCACCGGCTGTCGGGGGATATGCCGTGCCCGCAAAGCGCTCCGCCCGGAAAAGCATATGTATCCCTGTCAACTGTCGTTATTATAATCCATCCTCCGGCCGATGCGTGAACATTTTGTAAAAAGACGGATTTTCCGGCAGGGAATCATTTTTCCGCTTCCAAATTCCCGTTTTTGTGCTATGATATACATGCAATCAAAATTCGGATCAATGACAGGAGACACGTCATGGAATATACCCCAAGGATCAATGACAATGCGCTGGCCGCCCGGGCCGCCGCAGCCGGCAGCATGGTGCTGCTGAAAAACGTCCGCAGCACGCTCCCGCTGACGGCGGAGCGTGCGGAGCCGCTGCCCATCGCCGTGTTCGGCGTGGGGCAGATCTATACCGTCTGCTGCACCGAGGCCATGCAGCCGTGGCGCAGAGTCTGCGTTCTCGACGCGCTGGCCGCAAGTGAGCGCGTAAAGCCGGACGGCCTTCTGGCGCACAAATACCGCAGCTGGTGTCTGGAGCACCCGGCAGGCGACGAGCTTCCGCTTTCCTCGCTCAGCATGGACGAGCTGGCGGAGCACAGCGCGGCGGCAGTCGCCGTCATCACGCGCACGCCCGAGGACTACCGTCCGCAGCTCACCCGGCAGGAGCAGGATATGCTTCGCACGATCTGCGCCGCCTTCCCGCGCACCGTTCTGGTGCTCAATACGCCGGGCTATATGGAGCTTGGCGAGTTCGCACAGCTGCTTCCCGCGATCGTGTTCATGGGCATCGCCGGGCAGGAGGGCGGTCACGCGCTGACAGACCTTCTGACGGGCCGCGTCATGCCCTCCGGCCGTCTGGCGCACAGCTGGCCGGAAACGCTGGCCGAGTTCGACGAGGCCGCGCAGGCGCTTGACTGCTTCAACGGCTACCGCTGGTTCGATTCCTTCGACCGTCCCGTTCTCTACCCCTTCGGCTACGGCCTCGGCTACGGCAAGTCGGAGCTTGTCTCCGTCTCGATGGGCCTTGACGGCTGCGACGTGGTCGTGACCGCAGAGGTTCTCAACTCCGGCGAAAAATACCCGGTGCAGGAGGTCGTTCAGGTCTATTACTCCAACCCGGATTCCGAACGCACCGGCGCGATCAGCTGCCTTGACTGCTTCCAGAAAACGCGCCCGCTCGACCCGGGCGAACGGCAGCTGCTGACGCTCCGCTTCCCGGTAACGGAAATGGCCGTTTTCCGTGAGAGCGCCTCCGCCTTCGTGCTGGAGGAGGGCTATTACGATATCCGCGTCGGCACAAGCAGCCGCAGCACCTACATTGCCGGCTCCATCCGCTTGACCCGGAGCGCCGTCGTGCAGGCCATCGCTCCGATGCAGATGCCCGCCTGCAAAGATCGTGTGCGCTCTGGCGCGGGCTTCACTTATCCGGAGGAGCAGGAGGAGCTTTCCGCAGCGCGCCGCCGCGCCATCCGCTTCTCCGACCGCAACCTTCCCCGGCGCAGCCGCAGCCGCGGCAAGGAATTCACCGGCTGCCGCCCGGACGGCAAGGAGCATACCCTTTCCGACGTGATGCACGGTTGGTGCTCGCCGTTCCAGCTGATCGCCGCAATGGACGATCACAGCCTGCGTGAGCTGGTCTGCGGCTTCGGCGCGGCGGAGCCTGACGTTCCCGGCGCGGTCGGCGCTTCGCCCGCGATGGAGCGCTACGGCATTCCGAAGCTGGACATCGCCGCCGGAAGCGACGGCCTGCAATTGCAGCGCGAGATCCGCGATGAGGAGACGGACAAGGTCGTCCGCCGCCAGTACTGCACCGCGTTCCCGTCCGCAAGCCTGCTGGCCTGCTCGTTCGATCCGGAGCTGATCCGCTCCGTCGGCGCGGGCATCGGCCGCGAAATGGCGGAGTACGGCGTGGATCTCTGGCTGGCTCCCGGCGCAAACCTTCTGCGCACCCCGCGCCAGAGCGCGTTCAGCGAATGCTGGTCGGAGGACCCGGTCGTTTCCGGCCTGTGCGCCATGGCGCTTGCGCGCGGTGCGGAGAGCTACGGCGCGCCCGTCCTGCGCAGCATCGGCGCCTCGGAGGGCGAGCTTTCCCAGAGCGCGTTCCGCACGCTCTACGCGCTTCCGTTTGAGATCGCGTGCAGCGCCTATCCCGCCGTCCTGATCCCCGACCGGCCCGTGAGCGGCATGTTCCCGGGCGAGGACAGCCCGCTTGCCAGCTCCATGGTCGTCGATTGGAAGTTCGGCGGCATGTTCCTTGCCGACAACGAGCGCTACGATCAGGAGCCGACGCGCATCACGCTGGAAAAATCCGCGCTGCGGATCGTAAAGGTGCTCCGCAAGTCCAGAAAAGCCAAAAAGCTCTGAGATACGCTCCGGCAGTACATAAATAAGGACATAAGGCCCTCACCGGATATATCCGGTGAGGGCCTGCGTATCAAATTGCCGCACAGCGCAGTATCCTGCGATTTGGACAGACCAAAGCGGAGCGCCTTGCGGCGCTCCGCTTTTCTTCTTACGTTGACCTTTCTATCAGCCCAGCTTCTGCTCCAGCGCAGCCAGCTTCAGGCAGGTGCAGAACACATCCATTGCCTGCTCCAGCTCCTCAACGGGCGGCAGCGACGGCGCAATGCGGATGTTGGAATCCTGCGGGTCCTTTCCGTAGGGGAAGGTCGCACCCGCGCCGGTCATGACCACACCGGCCTCCTTGCACAGCGCCAGCGTGCGCTTCGCAAGGCCCGGAGCCGTATTGCAGGAGACGAAATAACCGCCCTTGGGGCGCTCCCACGAAGCAATGCCGAGCGGGGCGATCTGCTCGTCCAGATGGCGCAGGACGCACTCGAACTTCGGCTTCAGGAACGCCGCGTGCTTCTTCATCAGCTCCAGCGTGTGCTCCTTGTTTTTCAGATAGCGGACATGCCGCAGAGCGTTGACCTTATCATAGGAAATGGTCTGGATGGAGAGCAGCTTCTCCATATACTTCTGGTTGTCCACCGAGGTCGCCATGACCGAGAAGCCCGCGCCCGGCAGCGTGATCTTGGACGTGGACGCGAACTCAAAGACCATATCTGGATTGCCTGCCTCGCGGCAGAGCGTCAGGATGTCCTCGAACGGCACGAAATCGCCGTCAAATTCATGGACGCAGTAGGCGTTGTCCCACATGATCGTGAAGTCCGGCGCGGCGGGCTTGAGCGCCGCCATCCGGTGAATGGTCTCGTCGGAATAGATGATGCCGTCGGGGTTCGAATACTTCGGCACGCACCAGATACCCTTGACTGCCGGGTCCTTGACCAGCTCCTCCACCATGTCCATATCGGGTCCGGTGGGTGTCATGGGGACGGTGATAAGTTCGAAGCCGAAGGACTCCGTGACCTTGAAGTGGCGGTCATAGCCCGGCGCCGGACAGAGCCACTTTACCGTGTCGAGCTTGCACCACGGCTTTTCCGAGTGCAGCAGGCCGTGCGTATAGGCCTTGGAAATGGTATCGTACATCAGTGTCAGGGACGCATTGCCGCCGATGAAGCATTCCTCCGGCCTGCATCCCAGCAGCTCCGCCCAGAATTCCTTTGCGCAGCGCAGGCCGGTCAGCTCGCCGTAGTTGCGGGCGTCCACGCCGTCCACGATGCAGTCCTCCGGCGTCGTCAGGACAGTCAGAATGTCGGAGACCATGTCCAGCTGCGCCTTGCCCGGCTTGCCGCGCGCCATGTTCAGCTTCAGATTCTTCTCCTTCAGCGCCTCAAATTCCGTCTTGACGGAGACAAATTCCTGTTTCAGTTCTTCCGTTGTGCGATCCTTATAAGCAGCGCTCATCTCTTTAGCAACCTTTCCACATTTCTTTTTCTTGCGGGTCTCTTTTATCAGTATACCATCTATCTGGGAAAAAGCAAGTATGAATAAATACCCGCCGCAAAATGCGGCGGGTATTTGTTGATTTTTCACAAAATCTTTGCGTGCTGGTAATTTACTTAGCAGCTTTCTCCGCCGTGCGGCCTTCCCAGTGGTTGACGCAGACAGCGCAGGAAGCGTCGCCGATGACGTTCAGGGAGGTACGGCCCATGTCGAACAGACGGTCAATGCCGTAGATCAGGCCAATGTAGGTCGGGTCGATGTTGACGGACTCGAGCACCATCGCCAGCATAATCATGCCGGCGCCGGAGGTACCGGCCGTGCCGATGGAGGCAAGGGTCGCGGTGACAACGATCATAATCATCTGGCTGAAGTTCAGATCCACGCCGATGCACTTGGCAAGGAACACAGCCGCAACGCACTGATAGATCGCGGTGCCGTCCATGTTGATCGTCGCGCCCAGCGGCAGGACGAAGGAGGAAATGTCGTTCTCAACACCCATCTCGTCGCAGCACTCCTTGGAGACCGGCAGAGAAGCGACGGAGGAGGTGGAGGTGAACGCAAAGATCGCGGCGGGAAGCACGCCCTTGAAGAACTTCAACGGGCTCATCTTCGCAAACACCTTGACGGAGAGCGTGTAAACGAGCACGACATGAATGATGTAGCCGATGTATGCCGCCAGCAGAACCAGACCGAGATCGCCAAGGATCTTCGGACCCTGGTTGGAGACGACCCAGGTCATCAGGCAGAAAACGCCGATCGGGGAAACCGCCAGAATGAAGCTCATGACCTTCTGCGTGACCTCGTTGAAGGACATGACCACATTCGCGGCGGGCTTGCCCTTCTCGCCCGCGACCAGAATGCCGCAGCCGAAGAAGAGGGAGATCACAATGATCTGGAGCATGGAGGACTGCAGGAGCGGATCGATGAAGTTCGACGGGAAAATGCCCTTGATGGTGTCAACAATATTGGCAGTCTTTGCCTCATAGGCCGCATCCTCGGCCATTTCCAGAACGCGGAAGGAGCCCTTAAAGAGGTTGGCAACAACGAGGCCGATCACGCAGGCGATCGCGGTCGTGCAGAGGAAGTAGACAACGGTTTTCCAGCCGATCTTGCCGACCTTGCCGATGTCGCCCATGGAAATCACGCCGTCCATGATGGAAAGCAGAACCAGCGGTACAACAATGTACTTCAGGAGGTTGACGAAGATATCGCCGAAGGGCTTGATATAGGACGTTGCGATCTCATTTGCCCGGTCTACGCCAAGCACCGCCCACATGATTGCACCGACGACAATGCCGAGCACCATGCCGAGCAGGATCTTGAGGCCAAGACCCATTTTCTTCTTTTCTTTCATAATCCTTTCACCTCATAACTCTCTTTCCGGAAGTCTCTCACCACATCCCGGTATACCTGATTATAACAGCAGCGTTAAGAAGTGTAAAGAAATATATCGACTTCGTTAAAAATTTATACAGATTTTCAGAAATATTGCTTTCTGTTTTTGTTAATATGACGAATGTTTTTTCACTCTACTGTCTCATATCCGCAGAATCGGACGGCTGCGCGGGCCAGCTCCTCCGTCGGATCGACAAACGGCCCCTCCGCCGGGAGCGACTGCGCGACAATGGGCAGCTCCGTGCAGCCGAGGATAAAGTAGTCCGCGCCGCGTGCGCGCAGGCCCTCCAGCAGCTGCGTCCACCGCTCCGCCTCCGGCGCCAGCGGCTTCGACGCCTTGACCACATCATAGATCAGGTGCATCAGGCAGTCCTTTTCCGCCTCGTCCGGGATCAGATAGCGGACGTTCTCCGCCTCCAGCGCCCGGGCATACAGTCCCGTAGCCAGCGTTCCGCGCGTGGCCAGCACGGCGGCGCACTTTCCCGGATGCTTCTGCGCGCACGCCTTTGCCGTCGCGGCCAGCATACTGATAAACGGCGTCCCGGTTTTTTTCTGAAGCTCCGGCAGGAAATAATGCGCCGTATTACATGGCATGATGATGCAGCTCGCGCCGCATTTTTCGAGCTTTTCCAGCGAATCCGTCATCTGCGGCAGCGGGCTTTCTCCGCCGGAGAGAATGGCGGCCGTGCGGTCGGGAATGCGCGGATTGTCGTCGATGTAGACCCGCACATGATCCCCATCCTTTTCCGCCCTGGTCACGAGTACGATCTTCCGCAGCAGGTCCGCCGTCGCCAGCGGTCCCATGCCGCCAAGAATTCCGATGCTTTTTTCCATGCTTCCTCGCTCCTTTATCTTTAGGCAGCACCGCGCAATTGCGTCTTCGTGCTTCGGTGGATCTTTTCCGCCAATTCTGCGGTTTGAAAACTTCGAAATACATACAGTATTCCTTCACTTTTCGAACCTTGACTTGACGGAAAATCTCTCACCGAATCAGCTTGTCGAATTGTGCGGTGTTGCCTTTATTTTGTAATCAGCTCGTAGACGACCTTTACGGCCAGCAGGATCAGCACGATCACGACCGTTGGCCGCACGATCTTCGAGCCGTTCTTGATGGCAAGGCCGGAGCCGACATAGTGTCCCGCGATGGAGGTCACCGCGCCGATCAGGCCCAGCACCAGAAATACCTGCCCGCTCCGCAGGGAGGTCACAAATGCGCCGATGTTCGAGGACAGATTGACGAGCTTGACGTTGCCGCCCGCCGTCCGGACGTCCATCTTGGCCAGATTGCAGTAAATGAGCAGCAGGAACGTGCCCGTGCCCGGGCCGTAGAAGCCGTCATACGCGCCGACGACGAATGACGCCAGCCATACGATGGCGCACTGCTTTCTCCGGTCGATCTCGCCGCGCTCCTCCGGAAACTGCCGCTGCCGCAGCACCACGAACGCCACCACCGGCAGCACGATCAGCAGCAGATATTGCAGATAGACCTCGTCGATCATCAGCTGGATGCTCGTCCCAACAAAGGATCCGACCAGCGCCAGCGCGACCGACGGAATGCCCAGCTTCCAGTCGATGTAGCCGTTTTTGATGAAGCGCGCCGTGGAAACGGCGGTTCCAATGCCGGAGGAGACCTTGTTGGTGCCCAGCGCCATGTGCATCGGAACGCCCGCCAGCAGATACGTCGGCACGGAAATGATCCCGCCGCCGCCCGCGATCGCGTCCATAAAGGAGGCGAGGAACACGCCGACCGCCACGATCAGCGCCATTTTTACCGTCAGCACCATCTCAGAGCGCCCCTTCCATCATTTTATTCAGCACCCACGCCGCGCCGTTTTCCTCATTGGACGGCGCGATCCACTTTGCCTTCTCCCGCAGCCGCGGGTCGGCGTTGCGCATGGCGACCGCCGCGCCCGCATAGGCCAGCATCGACAGATCGTTGCAGCTGTCGCCTGCCGCTGCCACATTCTCGCGCGCGACGCCGAGCATTTCCGCCAGCCTCGCAAGGCCCGTTCCCTTGTCCACGCCCTTCGGCGTCAGCTCCAGATTGTCCGCCGCCGAGTCGCCGGACTCGCACGGAATGCCCTCAATGGCCTTCCAAGCCGCGTCGCGCTCCTCACGGGAAAGGAACACGGCAAAAATTTTCTCCACCGCGCCGTGCCCGCCCGCCGCATAATTCAGGTAGTCGTCCACCGGCGTATAGAAGCGCTCAAAATGCGGCGCCCAGACGTCGTCAAAGTGCTTGGCATACTGCCCTCTCCACTCCGGCTGGACGGCGATCCGATCGACCGTAAACACCGACGCCAGCACACGGAAGCGTACCAGGCGGTCAACGAGCGCCTTGCTGATCTCCGGCGGGAAGCAGTCCTCCGCGGCCACGCGGTTTTCGTGCAGATCCCAGATGCGCGCACCGCTGCTTGCGATCAGATAGCGCACCTCCGGCAGCGCCTCGATCACATCGACGCACTCCAGCCGGGTTCTTCCTGTGCAGAAGGCGACCTGAATGCCGCTCTCGATCGCTCTGCGCACGGCCTCCCGCGTCTGCTCCGTAATGGTTTTCCGGTCCGTCAGCAGCGTGCCGTCCAGATCGAATGCCGCAAGCCTCTTCTTCATATCCCATCCTCCGCAAAATTCGAATATTTTCTGCCTGTATTTTACCAGTAGGGCCATTCAAAATCAAGCTTGCCGCACTGCGCCGACCCCCGAAAAAATGCACAAAAACAGCCCCGGCATGGTGTGTGGGATGCCGGAGCTGTTTTTGGGTTTGGCTTGCGCCGCGGGAAAAAATGTGTTATACTGTAAAGAGATTTTTTCGGATGACATTGCATCTCTTTTCTGTCCATACTATACAGCGTGCGGGCCGAAAAGTCACCCTACCATCCGTTTCCCGGGGTCAACTGAAAGGTGAGCCGCACTCTACCGGGAGTAGAAAAGCCTGATATATCAACACTTTTCAGAAGGAGGCCCTCTCTTGAAGGTCGATGAAGCCACACTGCGCAGAACCATCTCCAAAAACATTGCCGCCTACCGGAAGGCCCATAAGGACACACAGGCCGGGCTTGCCGAGAAGCTGAATTATTCCGACAAATCCGTCTCCAAATGGGAGCGCGGAGAGAGCGTCCCGGATATCTATATCCTGACGCAGATCGCCGACCTCTACGGCATCACGGTCAGCAATCTGATCGGCGAGGTCGAGCCGCCGAAGGCCTCCAAGCCGACGTACCACATGTTCATTCTCCTGCTGTCGGTCTCGCTGGTGTTCGCCATTGCTGCCGTCCTGTTCAGCGCCTTTCTCATTGCCGAGGTGCCCTTCCGCGCATGGCTGTTCTTTGTCTATGCCGTCCCTGTCTCCGCCATCGTCTGCATCGTTTTCACGAGCCTCTGGTGGGGTATCTGGCAGCAGGGCGTTTCCATCTCCGTGCTGATCTGGTCGCTGGGTGTCTGCCTCTACCTTTCGCTTCCGCTGCCGAATCTGTCGCTTCTGTTCATCGTCTGCGCCGCGCTTCAGATCCTGGTGCTCCTGTGGGAGCTGTTCCGGAAGTTCCGCAAAAAATAGCGTCTCTGCGCCTCCGACCGAGGGCGGAGGCGCTTTTTGTCCTTTTTATTTGGAATAATCCTTGAATTCATGCAGAGGCTGTTGTATAATACCATATTATTATTTTTGAGAAAGGAGTTCGCCATATGAGCAAGCTCACCATCCCCGCCGGTTACCGGCCGCCGCTGTCTGTCTACGAATTGCAGCGTGCAATTGAATTCATCAAAAGCAATTTTCAGGTCAATCTGAGCAATGCACTCAATCTGCGCCGCGTATCCGCACCGCTGTTTGTCGAGGAGAGCTCCGGCCTCAACGACAATCTCAACGGCTATGAGCGCCCCGTCAGCTTCGACATCCCCGACGTCGGTACGGAGGCGCAGGTCGTCCATTCGCTTGCCAAATGGAAGCGTCTGGCCCTGAAGCGCTATCAGTTCAACCCCGGAAAGGGCCTCTTCACCGACATGAACGCCATCCGGCGCGACGAAGAGACCGACAATCTCCATTCCGTCTACGTCGATCAGTGGGACTGGGAAAAGGTCATTGCGCGCGAGGACCGCTGCGAGAGCTATCTTCGCCGCTCCGTGCGCGACATCGTCGGCGCGATCTGTGAGACGAACGACGCGCTGGGCGTGGCATTCCCATGCCTGCACACGAAGCTCTCGCGCGACGTATTTTTCATCACCACGCAGGAGCTGGAGGATATGTACCCGGACAAGACTCCGAAGGAGCGTGAAAACGCGCTGCTGCGTGAGCATCCCACCGTTTTCCTCATGCAGATCGGCGGAAAGCTCCGCTCTGGCAAGCCGCATGACGGCCGTGCGCCGGACTACGACGACTGGTCGCTCAACGGTGATATTCTGATGTGGAATTCCGTTCTGGAATGTGCCTTTGAGGTCTCCTCCATGGGCATCCGCGTGGACGCCGCGTCGCTCGACCGTCAGCTGACGCTGGCTGGCTGCGACGACCGCCGCAGTCTTCCCTTCCACAAAATGCTTCTGAACGACGAGCTTCCGCTCACAATGGGCGGCGGCATCGGCCAGAGCCGTCTGTGTATGCTGATGATCGGCACCTGCCACATTGGCGAGGTGCAATCGAGCCTCTGGGACCGCGAGACCGGCGAGGCCTGCCGCAAAGCCGGAATTCTGCTTTTGTAATCAACACTGTAATTATCGCCCGCAAGGGCTTGAGAGAGAGGATAATTTATCATGGAACAGCTTATTTCCGTCCGTTCTCTTTTCAAGGATACGGACGCCTACGCCGGTAAGGAGATCAAGGTCGGCGGCTGGGTGCGCAATCTGCGCGCCAGCAAGAACTTCGGCTTCATCAACCTGTCCGACGGCACGTTTTTCTCCCAGCTTCAGGTCGTCTACGGCTCCGAGCTTGCCAATTTCGCGGAGATCTCCAAGCTGAACATCGGCGCCGCCGTGATCGTGACCGGTACGCTCGTTCTGACGCCCGACGCCAAGCAGCCGTTTGAGCTTCAGGCGAAGGAGGTCTATGTCGAAGGCCCGTCCACGCCGGACTTCCCCATCCAGCCTAAGCGCCATACGATGGAGTATCTGCGCACCGTCACGCATCTGCGTCCGCGCACCAACACCTTCCAGGCTGTTTTCCGTGTCCGCAGCCTGATCGCGTTCGCCATCCACAAGTTCTTCCAGGAGCGCGGCTTCGTCTACGTCCATACGCCGCTCATCACCGGCTCCGACTGCGAGGGCGCGGGCGAAATGTTCCAGGTCACGACGCTTGATATCAATGACCCGCCCAGAACGGAGGACGGCAAGGTCGATTATTCCAAGGACTTCTTCGGAAAGCCCACCAATCTGACCGTCTCCGGCCAGCTCAACGGTGAGACCTTCGCCATGGCCTTCCGCGACATCTACACCTTCGGCCCCACTTTCCGCGCCGAAAACTCCAACACCACCCGCCACGCCGCCGAGTTCTGGATGATCGAGCCGGAGATCGCGTTTGCCGATCTGTCCGACGATATGCGTCTGGCTGAGGATATGATTAAGTACATCATTTCCTACGTTCTGGAGAATGCGCCCGAGGAGATGAGCTTCTTTAACCAGTTCGTGGACAAGGGCCTGCTGGAGCGCCTGCACCACGTCATGACCTCCGATTTCGGCCACGTCACCTATACCGAAGCCATCGAGCTTCTGGAAAAGCACAACGACAAGTTCGACTATAAGGTCTTCTGGGGCTGCGACCTCCAGACCGAGCATGAGCGCTACCTCACCGAGCAGATCTTCAAGCGTCCGGTCTTTGTCACCGACTATCCGAAGGAGATCAAGGCGTTCTACATGAAGCTCAACCCCGACGGAAAGACCGTTGCGGCCATGGACTGCCTCGTTCCCGGCATCGGCGAGATCATCGGCGGCAGCCAGCGTGAGGACGATTATGACAAGCTGCTGGCGCGCATGAACGAGCTTGGCCTCAAGCCCGAGGATTACAAGTTCTATCTCGACCTGCGCAAGTATGGCACCGCCCGTCACGCGGGCTTCGGCCTCGGCTTCGAGCGCTGCGTCATGTATCTCACCGGCATCTCCAACATCCGCGACGTGCTCCCGTTCCCGCGCACGGTCAACAACTGCGACCTGTAATCCCCCTGTATATGCAAAAGATCCGGCAGAGCTCCTGCCGGACCTTTTCCTATTCATGCGCATGTGTCAGGCCGTCCCGGCACACGCTTTTATTTTGCGCTTCGCGGCGAAGCGGAGAAGAGCTTTTTATAGGCCCTCGCAAACGCGGAATAGTCCCGGAAGCCGCAGGCATAGCAGGCCTCCCCCACCGGCACGCCGGCCGAAATGCGGTCGCGCGCCAGCATCAGGCGCTTGGTAACGACGTAATTGTGGATGGTGTAGCCGGTCTCCTCCTTGAAGCGGCGCATCATGTGGTACTTGCTGATATAAAACTGCCCCGCCAGCTCGTCGATGCTCAGCTCCTCCGTCAGATGCGCGGACAGATACTGCAAAATGGCGACGACCTTCTCGTCGCAGGCCGTGGAGCGGATGGCCTCCAGCCGGTTTTCCTCCATGCCGCGCCGGACGCCGATCAGAAACTGCAAAACCAGAGCGCGCTCCAACAGCGTCCTTCCGAACGCCTGCAACGGCTGCTCCCGTTCCAGTGCCAAGAGCGCCCCCAGAAGCGCACGGCGTTCCGCTCCGGGCCGGAGCACGAACATAAATTCAGCCTGTGCCTTTGCAAAGCATGCCTCCAGATCGCAGTCCGGCGTTCCCGCCGTGCGGAGGAACTCGGGAGATATGTAGAGAATGATGCGCTCATACGGCGCGCCGGGCGCGATCTCCGGCCTGTGGATGCAGCCGCTCGGGACCAGAATGAGGTCCCCCGCCTCGAGCACATAGCTTTTGCCCTCGATCCCGTAGGAGGCGGAGCCGGAGAGAAAGGCAATGATCTTATGGAAGGTATGATAGTGCCAGTCCACCGGCGCGGTCATGGCCTCTTCCAGATGGAAGAGCCGGAAATCCTCGTGCAGATATCCGCGCTGCTCATAATTCTGCTGCTCCATGCAAAGCCCTCCTCTGACTTTTCTGATCTCAGTATAGCACAAATTGCGCACTTTGTGCAAGCATCTATGGAAAAAGCGCCGCCTGCATCCGCAGGCGGCGCTTTCCTTTTCGTTTCAGCCGGTGAGCGTCAGGACGCCGAGCGCCATCACGAACATCACAAGACTGAGCAGCAGGAACACGATCATTCCCGCGTTGAGATACGCCGCGCGGCGGCACTGTCTGCGCGGAAGCTCCTCCGGAGCCGGGAACAGGACGAAATGCCGCGCCCGCCGCAGCAGATAAATAAAGCCCCAGATGGTGAGCGCCAGAATGCACAGCCCATAGACCGTGACGACCAACTCCGAGCCGGAAAGCGCTTCCGCCGCGCTCTCCACGCCTTCGACCAGCGAGTCCGCATTTTCCGCAGCACTTTCCGCCTCTGAGAAGCCGGGCAGGAAATTCGGCAGGGAGCCGATGAAATTGATGCTCATATGCAGCAGGATCGTATACCGCAGTCTTCTCGTGCGCGTATAGACATAGGCCAGCAGCACGCCCAGCGCAAAAGCATAGAAAAACTGATAGAAATTCATATGGAACAAGCCGAAGGCAAGTCCGGAATAGAGGATCGCCGTCTTTTCGCCATACTGGCTGCACCGGTCGATGATCTGACGCCGGAAGAAAAACTCCTCGCCGAGCGGCGCGATCAGCAGTGCGGAAAGCGTCATCAGTGGCGCGTTTTCCTCCGCAAGCAGATCCAGCATGTTTTCCGCAAGTCCGCCGGACAGGCCGTTGGAGACCATATTGCCGATCAGGCTGCCGATGTAAAGCAGCGGGAAGCAGATCAGCAGCAGCTGGAAAAACGTCTTTGCGGAAAGCAGCAGCGGCTCCGGCCTTTCCGCCGGGGCCCTGCGCAGGATCAGGAGCGCAAACGGCATTCCGAAAAGATAGATCGGCAGGAAATTGGACAGCAGGAAGTACCACCATGTGCCGCTGACGTCGTGTCCGGCGGAGGCAAGCACCGCGCCGAGCAGCGCGATCAGAACGGCTCCGATCTGCGCGCCGACCTCCAGCACAACGAGGCTCCATCCCAGCCGGAGATAGCTTTTTCGGGCGTGCATGAGCGATAAGGTTTCCTGCGGCTCCATAGTGCGTCCTCCCTGCGTGTTCCGGCCCCTCGGGCCGATTCGGGAAAATTCCCGTCAAGACCATGATACCCTGCGTTCCCGCGCGTGTCAATGCCGCGTTTCCGAATGCAGGAAAAATGCCGAAAGCGGGACGGAAAAACTCCGTCCCGCTTCGCGTATGCAGTTTTTATTCCTCGTCGAATTGCCGCAGGCCCGCGACCTCAGAGATCGGGAGCGTGAAGCAGATGGCCCCGGCCTTGGTGCCGGTCCCCGCGTTCTGGCTGACCGAACGCATGATCTCCGCCTTCTGCTTGCTGGAGGCGACGATGTAGACCATGTCCTTTTCCTGCGCCAGCGAGACGCCAAGGAATTTTTCGCTGACGGCTGCACCGGTGCCCTTTGCGTGCAGGACGGTGCCGCCTCTGGCCCCGGCGGCGCGCGCCGCGTCCATGACCAGCTCCGAATAGCCCTCGTTCAGAATGACGACGATCAGTTCATATTCAAAATCCATGTCCGGTTTTCCTCCCTCCAGAGCCTTTCCGCCCGTCAGATAGGCCAGCGTCCGCCCGCCGGCCACGCTCTTGAGCGGAATGGCCATCATGATCCCGTTGCCGGGAATATCGATGTACAGCTTCAGCTTGGCCTGCCGCATGAGCCTGCGGACGCCTGCGGCGTCGGTGACTGTGCTGACGACGGCCTTTTCGCTGCGGTCAAGGTTGTGCAGCGAGAGATGCTCGCTGGTGGCTGTGCCGCGTGCCAGATTCGTCAGCACCATCGGCATGTTCAGCTCCTTGCAGATATCCAGCAGCGTCTGCGATTTTTTACGTTCGGTCACGCCGATCATATAATAAAGCTCCATTATGCGACCTCCCAAAGCTCGATCACGTCGTCGTCTGCGTACTGCTCCATGAGCGTCTCACCAGCCGTGCTGCGGCGGCTCTTGACGACGTAGATCACGCCCATGATCTGCACGGTAATGAGCGGCATCATGGCGACCATGGCGACCAGACCGAAGGCGTCGGTCATGACGTTTCCGCCGACGGCGACGCTCGCGCCCATTGCGAAGGGCAGCATGAAGGTCGCGGTCAGCGGGCCGGAAGCCACGCCGCCGGAGTCAAACGCGATGGCCGTAAAGGTCGGCGGGACGAAGAACGCCATGACCAGCGCGATGATATAGCCGGGGATCATGAAATACAGGATGGGAATACCCGTCAGCACGCGCAGCATCGCAAGACCGTTCGCCGCCGAGACGGCGATCGAAAGGCTCAGGCCCATCGCCTTCGCGGATATGGCGCCCGCGCTCAGCTCCTCGACCTGCTTGTTGAGCACATGGACGGCAGGCTCGGCATTGATGATAAACCAGCCCATCAGCATGGCCAGCGGAATGAGCAGATACTTTGTCCACCCGTCCGCCAGCGCGCCGCCGAGCACATAGCCGAGGGACGAGAAGCCGACGTTCACGCCGGTCAGGAACAGCACCAGGCCCACATAAGTCAGCGCGATACCGACCAGGATCCGCTGGAACGGGCGCTTTTTGATGCGGAGCGCAAAGAACTGGAACAGCAGGAAAAAGACAAAGATCGGCAGCAGCGCGACCGCGACCTCCGCGAGGTAGGTCGGAAGCTGCGCGAGGTACTCCGTACCGATCTCCCGGGTCGTCTCAAAATCGCTGACAAGGATCTCCGAGGCGGTGCTTCCGCTGTTATCGTAGACAAAGCCGAGGATCAGCACCGAAAGGATCGGCCCGATGGAGCAGAGCGCGACCAGACCGAAGCTGTCGGATTTCGCGTTCTCGTCGCTCCGGATGGAGGCCACGCCGACGCCGAGCGCCATGATGAACGGCACCGTCATCGGGCCGGTCGTGACGCCGCCGGAGTCAAACGCGACAGAAAGAAAGTTCTGGTCGGAAAAGGCGGCCAGAGCGAAGATCACAGCATAAAAGAAAACCAGAAGCCACTTCAGTGGGATCCGGAACAAAATGCGCAGCATACTGATCGTCAGGAACAGTCCGACGCCGACGGAGACGGTGACGATCAGAACGGTCGTGTCGATCTCCGGAACGTTTTTGGCCAGCACCTGCAGGTCCGGCTCCGCAATGGTAATGATTACGCCGAGCACAAAGCTCAGGATCAGGATCACGCCCAGCTTTTTTGAGCGCGTCATCTGTGCGCCGATGTGGGTGCCGATCTGTGTCATGGACAGATCCGACCCGACGGTAAACAGCCCCATGCCCAGAATAATCATGACCGACCCGATCAAAAATGACAGCATCAGGCCGCTGCTGACCGGGATCAGAAACAGACACAGCGCCGCGACGATCAGCGTGATCGGCAGCACAGAGGCAATGGACTCGCGCATTTTCTCGATAATTACATTTCTCTTCGGCAATTGCATCCTCCTTCACAGCTGGAAAATATTCTATAAGATCAGTATACTGTATATTCGCCCGGATTCAAAGTTAAAAATTGTGAACATTTTTCTTTTTTGCGGAAAATGGCTTTTTTCCGCAGACGAAGCTCTGAAAAACGCAAAGCCGCTCTCCCGTGCAGGAGGGCGGCGCGGCTGTGAAAATTTCCTCAGCACTCCCGCGTACTGACCGCCGCGCGGTAGGCGCGCACCTCCGGGATGGTCTCGCCGTCGATCTGGAGCGGCTTCGGCGCGTCGAATTCCACCGCGATTTCCCGTCCCGTCAGAACCTCCACGACCTTTTCCTTTTTGACGTGCTCACCCTTGAAGATGGACGGGAACACCATGAGCGCCTGAAGCTTCCGCGGGCTGTGGTAGACCATGACCGACAGCTGCTTCGGCTGCGCAAGGCGGTCCTGCTGCGGCGTCGGGATCATGCCGCCGCCCGCAAGCGGATTATACAAAATGTGATCGTTCATGTCCTTCCTCTTTTCCGCACGCCGCAGCGGAGCCTTCTCCGCAGCAAGCGCGCCTTCTGTGTTTTGCCCCATGGCGCAGCCGGAGGTGCCTGTTTTTTTATCCTATAAGGCCCGCCGCAGCGCGGCAATGGCTAAAACACACGAAATGTGGCGTTTTGGGACAAATGCCCGCAAATGTGGCATTTGGTAACACTGCGGCAGAAGTTGTCCGTTTTCATCGGCCCGTGTCCGTGCTATACTGGCCCGTATAAAAGGGAGGTGGCTGCTGTGCGCTCTGTTGCACCCATGAAAGCGGCGAAAATCGGATATCTGGTCATTTCCGGCCTTTTGTGCGCGATGGGCATTCTGATCATCCTGCACCCAGAGACATCCATGCATACGATCGGCATTCTTTGCGGGCTGACGCTGATCGTGTTCGGCGCGATCAAGCTGGTCGGTTATTTTTCGAAGGATCTGTTCCGGCTGGCGTTTGAAAACGACCTGTCCTCCGGCATCCTCATGCTGGTGCTGGGGGCCAGCCTGCTGCTGCACACGGAGGGCTCGCTCTCCTTCTTCTGCACGGTGCTCGGCATTCTGATCCTGACGGACGGGCTTTTCAAGGTGCAGATCGCCGTTGAGGCGCGGACGTTCGGCATCCCCCAGTGGCCGCTGCTGCTGGCTGCAGCGTTCGTGACGGCGTGCTTCGGCTGCGTGCTGATCTTCCGGCCGAGCCTTCAGGTGCAGCTGATGGGCCGTCTGCTCGGCGTGTCGCTGATTCTGGACGCGATCCTGAACACGATCACCATGCTCACGACGGTCAAGATCATCCGCAGCCAGCGTGCCGCCGAGAAGGAGGTCCCATGCGTGTGATCGGATGGCTCCTGCTGGGGCTGCTGGCCATATTTGCGGCCTACTGTCTGCTGCTGGCCGTCAGCGCGCTGCTGGTCAGCACAAAAAAGGAATACCGGCACGACTCTCCGTTCTATCGCTGGCTGCTGGACAGCTCCATCCGGTTGGCCGTTCCCATCCTTCGCATCCATATGGATGTCCATGGCCTGGAGCTGCTGCCGCAGGGCACGCCGGTCTTTTTCGTGGGCAATCACCGCTCGAATTTTGACCCCATCCTCACATGGTACGTTCTGCGGAAATACCGGATCGGCTATCTCTCCAAGGCCGAGAACTTCCGCATCCCGCTCTATGGCCGGATCATCCGCCGCTGCGGCTGCACCGCCATCGACCGGGAGAATCCGCGCAACGCCGTCGTGACGATCCGCGCCGCCGCAGACCGCCTGCAAGCCGCGGAGGGAAGCGTCGGCGCATACCCGGAGGGTACGCGGAACAAGGCGGCAGTCGGGCTTCTCCCCTTCCACAACGGCCTGTTCAAGGCCGCGAAGTGGGCGCATACGCCGATCGCAGTGCTGGCACTGGACGGGACGGAAAAGGTCGCAAAAAATTATCCGCTGCGCTCCACGCGCGTCACGCTGAGCGTGGCGGGCGTTCTCACAGCGGAGGAGGTCGATGCCATGAGCACGGCGGAGATCGGCGCGAGGGTGCGCGCGCTGCTGGAGGCGGCGCTTCCGGAAGCGCGGTCCCAAACCTTTGAAGGAGCAGGCATATGACGGAGATCATTGCGCGGCGGCAGTTCGCGCCGCTTTATATCTGGCTCGCCATCGGCGTTCTGGTGCAGTTTGGCTGGGAGGCCGGATTGCTGCTGGGCGGCATCCGCAGCGCGGGCTTTGCATCCTTCGGCGAAAAGCTCCGTACCCTGACCGTCAACTCCCTGCTGGAAACGAATCTCGGAATGCCATATGTCTACGCCATCTTTACGGCGTACTCCGCAAAATTCACCGAGCAGCTCCGCAGGCGCGCTCACCCGCTCTCCTTCTCCGCGCGCATCGCGGAGAATAATCGCGAACGGCCCGGCCGGGCGCGCTGCGCCTCCTGAAATATCAACAGCCGGAGATGGGAAACCCTCTCCGGCTGTGTTTTATCTGTTTATTCCGCTCTTTCGATCGTTCCGCCGCCGAGAACGACGTCCCCATCGTACAAAACAGCGGCCTGTCCGGGCGTAACGGCTCGCTGCGGCTCGTCAAAGTCCACCCGCGCCCAGCCGTCCGGCAGCGCCGTCACCACCGCAGGCTGCTCCGTCTGACGGTAGCGCGTCTTGACGCGGCAGCGGATGGGCGTCTGCGGCGCTTCGCCGGAGATCCAGTTCATCACCGAGACCAGCGCCGTGCGGCTGAAAAGCTCGTCCGCACCGCCCAGCACGACGGTATTCTCCTCCGGACAGAGCGCGCAGACGTACCGCTTCTCCGACTGCCCGAGGCCGAGGCCCCGGTGCTGGCCGACTGTATAGCGGATGATGCCGCCGTGGCGGCCCAGCACATGGCCCTGCCGGTCTACAAAGTCGCCCGGCTCCGATTTTTCGCCGGTCAGGCGCTCGATGGCGGCGGCATAGTCGCCGTCCGGCACAAAGCAGATGTCCTGACTGTCCGGCTTGTGCGCGTTCCAGAAGCCCGCCTCCTCCGCAATGGCCCGCGTCTGCGTCTTGGGGAGCGCTCCGAGCGGAAAGAGCGTATGCGCCAGCTGCTCCTGCGTCATGGTATACAAAACGTAGCTCTGATCCTTGGACGCATCGAGCGCTTTCTTGAGGATGAATTTTCCGTTCTGCTCCTCGATGCGCGCATAATGTCCGGTCGCCACATGGTCGCAGCCCAGAAGCCGCGCGCGCTCGAACAGCTTGTCGAACTTCATGAAGCGGTTGCAGTCGATGCACGGATTCGGCGTGCGGCCATGACGGTAGCTGCTAACAAACTTGCCGATGACCTTTTCCTCGAAATCCTCCGAGAAATTGAACACGTAGTAGCGCATCCCCAGCCTCGCGGCGACGCTCCGCGCGTCCTCCACATCGTCAAGCGAGCAGCAGGTGTGTCCGCGCGGGATGCCCGCGTCCTCGTTGGTATAGAGCTTCATCGTGCAGCCGGTACAGCAGTTCCCCGCGTCGGCAAGCAGCTTCGCCGCGACGCTGGAATCCACGCCGCCGCTCATGGCGACCAGAATGTTCATAGCTTCCCCTCACAGACCTCGGGCCGGCGTTTTCGCGCCGGCCCGTAAAATTAAGGAACCTCTGAATAAATCCCCGACCGCGGACGACGGATCTTTTCCGCCAATCCTGCGGTTTGAAAAACGAGAAATACATACAGTATTCCATCGTTTTTCAAACCTTGTCTTGACGAAAAATCTCTCGCCGTCCACAGCCGCTGATTTAATCAGAACTTCCTTAAGAGTTCTTTTTACTCCGCAAACAGCGGCGTGGACAGATACCGGTCGCCGGTATCCGGCATGAGCACAACGATGGTCTTTCCCTCGCTGTCCGGGCGCTTGGCAAGCTCGATGGCCGCCCAGAGCGCCGCGCCGGAGGAAATACCGACCAGGACGCCCTCCTTCCGGCCGACCAGCCGTCCGGTCGTGAACGCATCGTCATTTTCGACCGGGATGATCTCGTCATAGACCTTCGTGTCAAGCACCTGCGGCACGAAGCCGGCGCCGATGCCCTGGATCTTATGCGGGCCTGCAACGCCCGTTGAAAGCACCGCGGAGGTTTTCGGCTCCACCGCGACCACGCGGATGGCGGGGTTCTTCGACTTGAGATATTCGCCCGTACCGGTGATGGTGCCGCCGGTGCCGACGCCCGCGACGAAATAATCGACCTTACCGTCCGTGTCCTCGTAGATCTCCGGGCCGGTCGTCTCAAAATGTGCCCTCGGGTTGGCCGGATTCACGAACTGCCCCGGAAGGAAGCTGCTCGGGATCTCCTTTGCCAGTTCCTCCGCGCGGGCGATGGCGCCCTTCATGCCCTTCGCGCCCTCCGTCAAAACCAGCTCCGCGCCGTAGGCCTTCATGAGCTGGCGGCGCTCGACGGACATGCTGTCCGGCATGACGATGATAATGCGGTAGCCCCTTGCCGCCGCGACGGAGGCAAGGCCGATGCCGGTATTGCCGGAGGTCGGCTCAATGATGACGGAACCCTCCTTCAAAAGGCCCTTCTTCTCCGCATCGTCGATCATGGCCTTTGCGATGCGATCCTTGACCGAACCGGCGGGATTGAAATACTCCAGCTTGGCGAGAATTTTGGCCTTCAGGCCGAGTTCCTTTTCAATATGCGTAAGCTCCAGAAGCGGCGTTCTGCCGATAAGCTGATCTGCGGACGTATAAATTTTAGACATAATAATTTCTCCTCTGATGGCTTCATCTGTGATCTCCGTACTCTGCGTTCCAGCGGCGACAGTGGCCGGTGGCGCAGGTACAGAAGAGGATCTGATGCTTCATCCGCTTTCCGCCTCCATTTAGCTACCGTTGTGGTAGGTTTATTATGTTATAGCGCTTTGCCTGCCGTTTGTCAATTGTTTTTTCATTCATACATTGCGCACAACGCCGGACGCGGACACATTTTAAAATTTGTTCACGTTTCCGTCTTTACATTAGTTCGTTACCATGGTAAAGTACTACCATGCTAATTTACGACACAATGCGTCACGTTCAATGGAGGAAACGAATATGAAAAAGCTGCTTGCCCTGACTCTTGCTGTGCTGATGCTTGCCGGTATGGCCGCCTGTACAAAGGCCCCCGCCGCGGACACCGCGTCCGATCTGGCGTACATACAGCAAAAAGGAACGCTCGTCGTCGGCATCACTGACTTTGCGCCGATGGATTATCAGGATGCCTCCGGCGAATGGATCGGCTTTGACGCCGACATGGCGAAGGCCTTTGCCGAATCGCTCGGCGTGGAGGTGCAGTTCGTGGAGATCGACTGGGACAGTAAGATCATGGAGCTGGACGCCAAGACCATCGACTGCGTCTGGAACGGCATGACGCTGACCGGCGAGGTCACGGAGTCGATGAGCTGCTCGAACGCCTACTGCAACAACACGCAGGTCGTGGTCGTGCCTGCGGACAAGGCCGCGGATTATCAGAGCGCCGACGCCTGCAAGAGCCTGAATTTCGCCGTCGAAGCCGGCTCCGCCGGTGAGGCGGAGGTGGAAAAGCTCGGCGCAGGTTGCACGCCGGTCAAGGATCAGGCGACCGCGCTGATGGAGGTCGCCGCCGGAACGGCGGACGCCGCCGTGATCGATGCGCTGATGGCCGGAGCCATGGTCGGCGAAGGCACCGGCTATGAAAAGCTCGCCTATACAGTCAGCCTCAACGCGGACGAGGGCGAACAGTACGGCGTCGGCTTCCGCAAGGGCTCCGATCTGACGCAGAAGCTCAACGAGTTCTTCCAGGCCAGCTTCGCCGACGGCTCCATGCAGAAAGCTGCCGAGACCTACGGCATTCAGGCCGCGCTCTGCGCGCAGTGACCGTCTGCGCTCTGACGCAGGCCCCAACCGGAAACAGCGCTTCCCCGGCCTCACCCGCCGGGGAACTGCCGCGCTTTCCGGGCTTATCAACGCTCCGAAAGGCAGGACACGCCGATGTCTCTTTTTGCTGAACAGTTTCCCGTCGTCTTTCAGGCCCTGAACGAGGGCTTTTTGCAGACGCTCAAGCTCTTTTTCATCACACTCGCCGGAGCCATCCCGCTGGGCCTTGTGATCTGCCTCGGCTCCATGAGCCGCTTCCGGCCGCTGCGCTATCTGGTGCGGCTCGTGATCTGGGTCGTGCGCGGAACACCGCTGATGCTCCAGCTGCTCATTATTTATTTCTTTCCCGGCCTCGTTCTGAAAAACAACATCTGGGGTCAAGGCGAGCTTGGGCGCTTTGCCGCCAGCTGCGCGGCGTTCGTTTTCAACTACGCCTGCTATTTTTCCGAGATCTATCGCGGCGGCATCCAGTCCATCCCGAAGGGCCAGACGGAGGCCGGGCAGGTGCTCGGCATGACGAACAGCCAGATCTTCTTCAAGGTCAAGCTCCTTCAGATGCTCAAGCGCATCGTCCCGCCGATGTCCAACGAGGTCATTACGCTCGTCAAGGATACCTCTCTCTCTCGCATCATCGCGCTGCAGGAGGTCATCTGGGCCGGGCAGGCCTTCATGAAGGGCAGTCACGGCATTCACGGCGCCATCTGGCCGCTGTTTTTCACCGGCGTCTATTATCTTGTGTTCAGCGGCCTGCTGACGCTGGGGCTGGGCTGGCTCGAGCGGAAGCTCGACTATTTCAAAGCGTAGGGAGGGCCAGATATGCCGATCCTTGAAGTTCAAAAGCTCCGAAAGAGCTTCGATAAAAATACGCCCGTGCTGCGCGGGATCGATTTCTCTCTGGAAAAGGGCGAGTCTGCGGCCATCATCGGCTCCTCCGGCAGCGGCAAGACGACGCTCCTGCGCTGCCTCAATTTCCTGACCGCGCCCGACGGCGGCCGCATTCTCGTCAACGGCGAAACGCTCTTTGACGCCGCCGACCCTTCCGCCCGGCGCGAAAGCGAGATCCGCCGGAAGCGGCTGCATTTCGGCCTCGTTTTCCAGAATTTCAACCTGTTCCCGCAGTATACGGCGCTCCAGAACGTGATGCTTGCAAGCGAGCTTCTGGCGAAGGAGCAGCCGGGCTACCGGCAAAACCGGCGGGCCGTCCACGAGGAGATCCGCTGCCGCGCGGAGGCGCTTCTCACGCAGGTCGGCCTGCGCGAAAAAATGTCGCTCTATCCGCACCAGCTCTCCGGCGGCCAGCAGCAGCGCGTCGCCATCGCACGGGCGCTGGCGCTTGACCCGGACGTGCTGTGCTTTGACGAGCCGACGAGCGCGCTCGACCCGGAGCTGACCGGCGAGGTGCTGCGCGTGATCCGCGGCCTTGCCGACCGGCGCATGACCATGGTGATCGTCACGCATGAGATGGCGTTTGCCCGCGATGTGGCCGACCGCGTGATCTTCATGGACGGCGGCGTGATCGTCGAGCAGGGACCGGCGCGTGATGTGATCGAGCGCCCGCAGGAGGAGCGCACCCGGCAGTTTCTGTCGCGCTACGCGCAGAACGCGGAATAATATTCATTCTGTATGCATAATGCAGCCATGTGGCGGCGGACACTTCGGAGGCGTCCGCCGCCGTTCTTTCATTGAATTCCGCTCGTTTTGTAGACAATGACCGCAAATACGTCCTTCTCCGCAAAAATGTTGTGCATTTTACCGTGCAAAAAGAAGTTGATTTTTATGCAGCTTGAATGTATACTTATAAGCACAAATTCGAAACACCAATGGAGGATACGAAAATGAAAAAGCTTTCCGCACTGCTTCTTGCAGTCATTCTGGTGCTGAGCCTTGCCGCCTGCGCCTCTACTGCCAAAAATGACGAGCCAGCTCCCGACGCTTCCGAAGCCGCCAAGCTGACCATGGCGACCGAAGCCACCTTCCCGCCGTATGAGTACTACGACGGCGACGCGATCGTCGGCATCGACGTTGAGGTCGCGCAGGCCATCGCCGACAAGCTCGGCATGGAGCTGGAGGTCACGGACATCGCGTTTGACTCGATCATCCCCGGCATCCAGACAGGCAAATATGACATGGGCATGGCCGGCATGACCGTGACCGACGAGCGCAAGGAGCAGGTCAACTTCTCCGACTCCTACGCCACCGGCGTACAGGTCGTCATTGTCAAGGACGACGGCCCCATCACCTCAGTCGATGATTTGTTTGCGGACGGCGCCAACACCGTCGTCGGCACGCAGGCCGGCACCACGGGCTTTATCTATGCCACGTCCGACATTGAGGAAGCCGGTCTCGGCACCGTCAAGTCCTTCGGCAAGACGACCGACGCCGTGGAGGCTCTGAAAAACGGTCAGGTCGACTGCGTCATTCTCGACAACGAGCCTGCAAAGGCGCTGGTCGCGGCCAACGAGGGCCTGCACATCCTCGACACGGAATACGCCGTTGAGGATTACGCCATCGCCATCGCCAAGGAAAACACCGAACTTCTGGAAAAGGTCAACAAGGCGCTTTCCGAGCTGACCGCTGACGGCACGCTCCAGAGCATTGTCGATAAGTACATCGGCAAGTAAGCGCTTCTTCCGCAGCGCCGACCGCTGCAAAACGACCCGAAAATACCCTGCGACGGGACGAAGCCACGCTTCGTCCCGCCGCTGTGTGCTGAAATAGAAAAGAAGGGAGCGTATCCGCCATGTCAGACTGGCTCAAAAAGGCCGCAGACGATTTTGTCACCTGCTTTCTCACCAAGGATCGCTGGAAATACATTGTAAAGGGCCTTGGAAACACCATTCAGATCGCGCTGGCCGCCGTTCTGCTCGGTATCCTGATCGGCACCATCGTCGCCATCATCCGTTCCACCCATGATAAGACGCATGAAACGATGCGTCCCGGCCCGGGGCGCGTGCTTCTGAACATCGCCGACTTTCTGTGCAAGGTCTACCTGACCGTCATTCGCGGTACACCGGCCATGATCCAGATCCTCATCATGTTCTTCGTCGTTTTCTCCACCGCGCGCAACGGTACGCCCGTCGCCATGCTGACCTTCGGCATCAACTCCGGCGCCTACGTCGCCGAGATCATCCGCGGCGGCATCATGGCCGTGGACGAGGGCCAGAACGAGGCAGGCCGGTCGCTGGGCCTCAGCTTTGCGCAGACCATGATCTATATCATCATTCCGCAGGCGCTCAAAAACGTTCTGCCCGCGCTGGCGAATGAGTTCATCGTGCTTTTGAAGGAGACCTCCGTTGCCTGCTATGTGGCCGTCAACGACCTCACCAAGGGCGGCGAGATCATCCGTTCGCAGACCTATATTCAGGCCATGCCGCTGCTGATCGTGGCGGCGCTGTACCTGCTCATGGTCGTGTTCTTTTCTCATCTGGTAAGCAAGCTTGAAAGGAGGCTGCGCAGCAGTGACCACTGACGCTCTGATCCAGGTCCGGGACCTGAAAAAGCATTTTTCCGGCGCGTCCGCCATCAAGGCGCTCGACGGCGTTTCCACCGATATCCGCAAGGGTGAGGTCGTCGTCGTGATCGGCCCGTCCGGCTCCGGCAAATCCACGTTCCTGCGCTGCCTGAATCTTCTGGAGGTACCGACGGGCGGAAAGATCCTGTTCGGCGGCGTCGATATCACCGACAAGCGCTGCAATATCGACCTTCACCGGCAGAAGATGGGCATGGTGTTCCAGCATTTCAACCTCTTCCCGCACATGACCATTCTGCGAAACATGACGCTTGCGCCCGTGAAGCTGCTGCACAAATCGCAGGAGGAAGCGGAGGCGCAGGCGCTGAAGCTCTTGCAGCGTGTCGGTCTCGGCGACCGGGGAAACGCCTATCCCGCGCAGCTGTCCGGCGGGCAAAAGCAGCGCGTGGCCATCGTCCGCGCGCTCATGATGGAGCCGGAGGTCATGCTCTTTGACGAGCCGACAAGCGCGCTCGACCCGGAAATGGTCGGCGAGGTTCTGGAGGTCATGAAGGAGCTGGCAAACGACGGCATGACGATGGTCGTCGTCACGCATGAGATGGGCTTCGCCCGTGAGGTCGCCAGCCGCGTTCTGTTCATGGCCGACGGCAAGCTCGTCGAGGAGGGCACGCCGGAGGCGATCTTCACCCATCCGCAAAGCCCGCGCCTTCAGGATTTCCTCGCAAAGGTGCTCTGACCGTCCAATAAAAAGCAGCGCCCCGCCTTTTGTATCTCTGTTGGTGCGGGCAGCGGCAATTGCCTCTCCCCTATTGTCTCAGAGCGTAAGCTCCTCGGCCTCCACAGGCTTCTGTGTCCCGATCAGCACGCGGCATTTCTGTGTGAACGCCGTGACCTGCTCCGGGCAGCGTCCGATGTAGCGCTCCGGGCGAAGCTCCGCGCGGATCTCCTCGGCGGTCATGCCAAAGGCCGGATCTGCGGCCAGCGACGCGACCAGATCCCAGCTCTCGCCGTTTTTCATCCGCGCCGTCGCGTCCATGGACGCCTCACGAATCACCTCGTGCAGCTGCTGGCGGTCGCCGCCGCGCTTGACGGCGGCCATCATCAGATTTTCCGTCGCAATGAACGGCAGATAGTCGGAAACGAGCTTTGCCACGATCTTCTCGTTGACGTGCAGCCCCTTCGTCACGTTCTGCATGACGCGCAGGATGGCGTCCACAGCAAGGAAGGACTCCGGGAGGGAGATGCGGCGGTTGGCCGAGTCGTCCAATGTCCGCTCGAGCCACTGTGCCGAGGCCGTCATGGGCGCGTTGGCCGCGTCGGCCATGACGTAGCGCGCCAGAGAGCAGATGCGTTCACAGCGCATGGGATTGCGCTTATACGGCATGGCGGAGGAGCCGACCTGCGAAGTCTCGAACGGCTCCTCGACCTGACGGTCGTGCTGCAAAAGGCGGACATCGGTCGCAAACCGGCAGCAGCTCTGCGCAATCGAGGACAGGACGTTCAGGATGCGGCTGTCGAGCTTGCGCGGGTAGGTCTGGCCGCACACGTCATAGAGCCGGTCGAAGCCGAAATCGGCGGCGATCCGGCGGTTCATTTCGTCGATCTTCGCGCTGTCGCCGTTAAAGAGCGCGAGAAAGCTGGCCTCGGTACCGGTCGTGCCGCGGCAGCCCAGGAAACGGATGGCAGAGAGCACGTCGTCCAGCTCTTCCATGTCGAGCATCAGATCCTGAAGCCAGAGCGCGGCGCGCTTGCCGACGGTCACAAGCTGCGCGGGCTGGTAGTGCGTATAGCCGAGGCAGGGCATGGCGGCGTACTTCTCCGCGAAATCGCAGAGATTCGTCATGACCGCTGCCAGCTCTCCGCGCAGATAGCGCAGGCCGTCGCGGTAAAGAATGAGGTCGGCGTTGTCGGTGACGTAGCAGCTCGTCGCGCCGAGGTGGATGATCCCCTTTGCGCCGGGGGCCATCGCTCCGAAGGCGTGGATGTGCGCCATCACGTCGTGGCGCAGCTCCTTTTCCTTCGCGGCGACCACGTCGTAATTGATGGGGCTGACATTGGCGGCCAGCTCCTCGACCTGTTCCTCCGTGATGGGCAGGCCGAGGGTATGCTCGGCCCGCGCGAGGCTCACCCAGAGCCTGCGCCACGTTTCATAGCGCATGTCCGGCGAGAACAGGTGCAGCATGTATTTCGACGCATAGCGCGCGGCCAGCGGGCTTTCATAGGTTGGCTTCATGGGACGACCTCTTATCTGTAGATGATCTCGTCGCGCTTTGCGCCGACGGAGACATAGGAGATGTGTACGCCGATGGACTTTTCGATGAACTCGACATAGTCGCGCGCGGCCTGCGGCAGGTCCTCATATTTGCGGACGCCGGAAATATCGCAGCCCCAGCCGGGAACGGTCGTCAGGACGGGCTTTGCATCGCCGATGACGGCGGTGAAGGGGAACTTGTCGGTCTTTTCGCCGTTCAGCTCGTACTGGACGCAGACGGGGATCTCCTTCATGTACGAAAGCACGTCGAGCTTCGTGAGCGCGACCTCGGTCGCGCCCTGAATCTGACAGCCGTAGCGCGTGGCGACCAGATCGATGGGGCCTACGCGGCGCGGGCGGCCCGTAGAAGCGCCGTATTCGCCGCCGGCCACTCGGAGCTGCTCCGCCTCCTCGCCGAACCACTCCGCCGTGAAGGGGCCTTCTCCGACGCAGGTGGAGTAGGCCTTGACGATGCCGACCGTGCGGTCCACATGGCTGCCCGGAATGCCCGCGCCGACACAGGCATAGCCCGCGTTGGAGGAGGAAGAGGACGTATAGGGGAAAATGCCGAAATCAATGTCACGCAGCGCGCCGAGCTGGGCCTCAAACATGATGTTCTTGCCGGCCTTCTGGGCCTCGTAGAGGTAGGAGGTCGTGTCGCAGATGAACGGCGCGAGCTTGGAGCCGAATTCCTCACACCACGCCAGCATGTCCTCTAGCTTGTAGGCTTCGGCGCCGTAGACGTTCTGGATGGTCAGATTCTTCCACTCCAGAATGGAGGCCAGACGCTTTTTCAGGTACTCCGGATACAGCAGCTCACCCATCATAACGGTCTTTTTCTGATACTTGTCGGAATAGACCGGCGCGATGCCGCGCAGAGTGGAGCCGTATTTTTTGTCCTTCAGGCGGGCTTCCTCCAGACCGTCCAGCGCACGGTGGAACGGAAAGACGATGGTCGCGCGCTCGGAGATCTTGAAATTCTCCGGCGTGATGGGCACGCCCGCCTTCTGAAGCTCGGAGATCTCTCCCCAGAGGCTCTCCAGATCGATCACAACGCCGTTGCCGAGGACGTTCACAACGCCGGGCAGGCAGATGCCGGACGGGATCAGATGCAGCGCGAACTTGCCGTATTCGTTGACGATGGTGTGGCCCGCATTGTTGCCGCCCTGATAGCGGCAGACGATGTCATATTCTCTGGCGATGAGATCGACCATACGGCCCTTTCCCTCGTCGCCCCAGTTGATCCCAACGATCGCACAATTGCTCATAACAGATGCTCTCCTTTTCTTCCCGCGTCTTCGGGCGGGATGGCTCAATATTTCGAGAGTATTATAAGCATCCAGACGGCATAAGTAAAACAGTTTGTGGAAATGGCGGACATTAATATTAGTTATGCAAGTACAGAGAATGAACGTCTGTCTCTGCTCCGTGGACAGTTTTGGCACACGCATGCGGCAAGCTGCACAAACGCAGTGTTAAAATTTATTAATTTTTGCTGAACAAGGTTTTTGCGCTTTACTTTTCGACTTAAAAGCTTTACTATATAAAAGTCAGGAAATACATCTATTAAGAATTCTGAAAAGAGAGGGATCGCTTTGAATAATCGAAATAAGCGTTCAGACCCGGGCAGTGATCTGTACCGCGCGATTCTGACGCTGAAAACTGCGGAGGAGTGCTACGATTTTTTTGCGGATCTGTGTACCGTCTCCGAAATGAAGGCAATGGAGCAGCGCTTCGAGGTCGCAAAGCTCCTCAATGAAGGCCTCATTTACAATGACATTCTCGAAAAGACCGGCGCAAGCAGCGCCACCATCAGCCGCGTCAACCGCAGCCTGAACTACGGCACCGATGCTTATCACACCATCTTTGACCGGTTGGACAAGGAGGAAAAGGCGTGAGCGCGTATGAGTCGCTGGCGTTTTCCTACGACGCGCTGACCTACGACGTCCCCTACCCTGAGATCGCAGCTTTTTTTGAACGAGTGCTCAAGAGATCCGGTGTTGAGGCCCAGACCGTTCTGGATCTGGCGTGCGGCACCGGATCGCTGTCCCTGCTGCTGGCGCAGAAGGGCTACAGCGTGCTGGGCGTTGACTGTTCGGAGGAAATGCTGACGGTGGCCAGCGAAAAAAGCATGGAGCTGGCGCTTTCGGAGCCGCCGTTCTGGATCTGCCAGAAAATGCAGCGGCTGCGGCTGTCGTACCCGGTGGACGCGGCGGTGTGCAGTCTGGACAGCGTGAACTATGTGACGAAGCCGTCCGACCTTCAGGAGGCGTTCCGGCGCGTTTTCGCGGCGCTGAAGCCGCATGGGCTGTTCCTGTTCGACATCAACACGCCCTATAAGCTGCGCGGGCTGGACGGCCAGGTCTTTCTGGACGAAACGGAGGATGCCTACTGCGTCTGGCGCACGGAATATTCCGAAAAGCGCCGTCTGTGCCATTACGGCATCGACCTGTTCCAGCGCGACGGCGACGTCTGGCTGCGCAGTCAGGAGGAGCATACGGAATACGCCTACACGCCGGAGGAGCTGACCGGATATCTCCGCGTGGCTGGCTTCCGGAATATTCAGGTCTACGGCGACCGGAAGCTGCGCGCACCGCGCGAGGACGAGCTGCGCATCTGGATCGCGGCAGAAAAGGAGTAATTGCAAACATGCACGATCATATCGTTCGGGCCATCACTGGCGATGGCTATGTCAACGCAATTTCGATCACCTCCCGGGAGATCGTGGAGTGTGCGCGGAATATGCACAAGACGCTGCCGACGGCGACGGCCGCACTGGGCCGCCTGCTCTCGGCGGCGGCAATGATGGGAAATATGCAGAAGGTAGAGGACAGCTCCATCACCCTGCAAATCAAAGGCGGCGGGCCGCTCGGAACGCTGCTGGCCGTCTCGGACGCGCAGGGCAACGTGCGCGGCTGGGTGGAAAACCCGCAGATCAGCATGCTGGAAAAATACCGCGGGAAGCTGGATGTCGGCGCGGCGGTCGGAAACGACGGAATGCTGACGGTCATCCGCGACCTGCGGATGAAGGATCCGTATGTGGGCAGCGTGGAGCTGGTCTCCGGCGAGATCGCAGAGGATATCACGCAGTACTTTGCCCAGAGCGAGCAGATTCCGACGGCCTGTGCGCTTGGCGTGCTGGTAGATGTCGATCAGAGCGTGCGCGCGGCGGGCGGCTATATCATTCAGCTTCTGCCGGGCGCGCCGGATGCGACGATCGATCAGATCGAAGCCGGTATCCGTTCGGCCGGAAATGTGACGGCGCTGCTGGATTCCGGGATGGATGCGGAGCAGCTGCTGAAAAAGGTTCTCGAAGGCTTTGACGTGGAGATCCTGGAGACGGCTCCGGTGGAATACCGCTGCTACTGCTCCCGCGAAAAGGTCGAACGGACACTGCTGACACTGGGCCGCGACGAGCTGGAGCAGATCGTCCGCTCCGGCGAGACGCTGCATGTCGATTGCCAGTTCTGCGACAAAATATACGATTTTACCCCCGAAAACGTGCAGGAGATCCTGAATCGAGCCTGAATAAATTTATTCATGTTTTTTTCGAAATCCGCTTGACAAATGGCCGTTTCATGTGTATAATAACACCCGTCGCTGAGAGATACAGCGACGGTGTGGAACGGAAGGTTAGCTCAGCTGGGAGAGCACTTGCCTTACAAGCAAGGGGTCACAGGTTCGAGCCC
>OMBO01000212.1_pt1 | contig 54904 bp, 38 predicted proteins | sample 1644901 | NCBI WGS metagenome assembly OMBO01 (sample SAMEA103958144, study PRJEB25191) | human gut metagenome | reverse complement strand
CGCACGCGCCGCCGGCCGTCGGGCCTTTTTCGAGGATATGGATGCGTTCGCCCTTCATCTGGCCGTCGCGCACCAGATAGCAGGCAGCCGTCAGAGCTGCAAGGCCGCTGCCGACGATGTAGGCCGATTTTCCGTCTACGCCCTCGGGCTTCTTGGGACGTGCAAAGGCTTCATAGTTACCGCTCGAATAATACATATCATTTACCTCCTGTAGATTTTTCCGTTCATCACATTATGTTTTCCTTTTGATGGTCAAAGCATACTATTTTTACCGAAAAAGTTCAATAAACAGAAAAGCGCCTGTGATAAGCTTTTTATCACGGGCGCCTGCATTGTATGAAATTTTATCATTCGCGCGGGTTTGATGAAACCGTCTCCGCCGGTTTGTCGATCCGCAGACGCTCGAGCGCGGCGGCGACGTTCCCGTGGATCACGGCGGCAAGGCGGTCAACGATCACAGCGGGATCGGCCTTCATGTCATTTTTGATCCAGTCGAGCATCAGCCCGACAAAGGCATATTTATAGACGGTGGCGATGAAGTCCTGATCCTCCTCGCGGACGGACATGCCCGCCGCCTGCTCGTGAACGACGCCGATCAGCAGCTGATAGGTCAGCTTGTAGAGGTAATTTTCGACCTGCTCGCGGCTGATCGAGCGGTAGACGTTCAGGATAAAGGCCCTGTTTTCCTGCACGGCCTCGAAGATCTGCAAAAGGCCCTGCTGCCATGTGTCATAGGTTTTCTTGCCCTCGAGCGCCTTGCGGGCGTCCTCCTCGCACGACCATTCGATCAGGTCGTAGATGTCCTTGAAGTGATAGTAGAAGGTCATGCGGTTGATGCCGCAGTCGTCGGCAATGTCGCTGATGGTGATCTTGCTCAGCGGCTTTTGCAGCAGCAGATTTTTGAGCGACTGCTCCAGTGCGCGCTTTGTAAGGTCGGACATAATTTCCTCCTTTCGCAGCCTCCGGCGGGAGCGCTGCGGATATACGGCTGCTATGCAGCGCCCGGAAACAGTCATTGCGGTACGATGATGCGGACGGCCTGCCGGTTGACATGGATATCCACGGCCTTGCGGTCGCCGCCGTATTCTCCGTCCACCGTCCACGCGACCGGCTTGTCGAATTCAAAGCGGATGTGGTCGGTCTGGCGGGTGATGAAATACTCGTTCTGGAAGCTGCCGCGCAGCAGGCATCCGGCGGCATTCGAGAAGTCAATCAGGTTTTTGAAATCCCGAACCAGAATGACTTCGGACCTTCCGTCGTTGAGGCTGATGTCCAGATCGGTCTTGGGCCGGAAGCCGCCGACACTGGCCGTGCTGCACACGAGCCCGTCGAGCACGTCCGCCTCCACCGTCTCGCCGTCGCAGACCATGCGCATATGGATGGGCTTGACGTCGTTCAGCGCACGCACACCGGCCAGCAGATACGCAAGCCTTCCGAGCGCACGCTTGTCAGCCTGCGGCGTCTCATACGACACGTCGGTGAAAAGCCCAAAGGCCGCCACATAGGTGAACCAGCGGTCTGTCCCAAGCGAACCGATGTCGATGGCAAACTCCCACCCCTCGACGATGGTTTTCGCGGCCTCGATGGGATTGAGCGGCAGGCCCAGCGTAAAGGCCACATCATTGACCGTTCCGCTGGGGATATAACCCAGCGGCGGGCGGATCTCCTCCGGCAGCTGCATCAGGCCGGAGACGGCCTCGTTGAGCGTGCCGTCTCCGCCGGTGCAGACGATCAGATCGAACTGCGCACCGCGCGAGACGATCTCATGCGTCAGGTTTTTCGGGCCTGTGGTCGGGTGAACGGTCACGTCATAGCCGCCGGCCGAGAAAATTTGCAGCACGTCCATCAGGCTGCTGCGGATGGCGGCGTGACCGGCGTTCGGGTTGACAAAAAACAACATTTTTTTCTTCATAATTACCTCAACATGTAAAATACACAAGGCGGCGCCGCGCAATGGATATGGTGCGGCGCCGCCGTAAAATAATTACGCAGCGTAATGCGGTTTTCCGCCAGGGATCTCCGGAATTATTCGGCAGCGTTCTCCGAGGCTGAGGGCTTCAGCTCCAGAATGCCTGCGTTCGACAGGTCGGATGTCACGGGATAACGGGCGCAGATCTCGTCGAGCAGTGCGGACGCCTGCTCGTTGAGGTAGGCCTCCTTCACGACGGACTTCCAGTAAAGCTCATCAGACACACCGGACATATACATGATGTGATAGCCGTAGGAGGTCTTGATGATGCCGTAGTCAGCGACGTTCCGGTCCTCCGCGAAGCACCAGTCGTTGAACTCCGTGACCATCATGCCGGGATAAACATCCTCATAGAGGCCGCCATTGGTGTTGCTGCCGGGGTCGGTGGAATACTGCATGGCCATCTCTGCGAAGGATTCCTCGGTCTTTTCGCCGGATTCCCACTCGGCAAGGATGCGCTGAGCCTCCTCTTCCGCAGCGGCCCATGCTTCCTCGGTGTATTCGCCGTTTTCATCCTGCCCGGACGGGGTGATGAGAATGTGGCGGACGCTGATCATGTGCGTGTCGTCCTTCTCGATGCCCTGCGCAAGGTAGTCGTCGGCGTGCTCGTCATAATAGTCGCTGAGCTGCTCGTCGGTGCATTCGATCTGCTCGACCTTCGCGTTGAGATAGCCGGAGGCGATCATGCTCTTGCGGACGAACTCCATATAGGCGTCCAGCGTGGTGTTCGCGCCGAAGGCGTCCTGAACGATCCGGTCGGCGTCGTCATAGCCGTAGTTGGCGGCGCTGGATTCCAGATTCTCGCGGATGGCGGTGAGTTGGTCCTCGGAATCTGCGTCGAGCGTATAGCCGTTCGCCTCCGCCTCCTGGCAGACGGCGGAGACCATGCCGAAGCGCTGGATGGCCGCATTCAGGAACGTCTCCTGCCAGGTATCGGTGTCGTTGTAGAGCTGCTCGTCCAGACCGAGGCTCGTATCCATCAGATAGGACAGATACTGGCCGTACTGGCCGGCGAAGGAATAATACTGCTCCCAATAATAGTAGGCAAGCCCGCGGTTATCGAGCGCCCAGTCTCCGCAGTTGGCGACCACAAGGTCCAGCACCTCGTCCGTCGCCTGCTCGGCGGTCATGGTGTAGGAGGCATAGCCCTGCGCATTCCGGTGCGCGATCACGCCGGTGATGGGCTTCGTCTCGGCGGGCGTTTCCTCGGGAGTCTCCTCGGGCGTCTGCTCCGGATCCTGCGCGGGCGTTTCCGCGTCGGCGGACTGGGAGAAGTCCGGGTCGATCTCGTCCGGGACATTCTTGTTCTTGATGGCCTGCGTGATAAAGATCGCGGCGACGGCCAGCACGGCCACGACAGCCGCCAGCGCAATGCCGAGCGCGGCCTTCTTCTTCGGCTGCTTCTCCGGCGCGGCTGTGGGCTGCACGGTCTCCTCGGAGGCTTCCTGCGTGCTCTGCTCCGCGGTCTCCGCCTCGGGCGCCTCCACCTCAGCCGGCTGTGCGTTCTCCTCGGCGTCCTGTTCCGGAATATCGTTCACGTCCTGTTCGGACTGCTCCGGCTGGAAGCCGTTCTGATTTTCTTCCATGATGTTCCTCTTTCTGCGGCGCACCGCGCCGCCTTTTTTCGCGCGTTCCGCCCTCCGGTCGGCCCGGATGCGGCCGCGCATCTGCTGTAAACCGGCGCGCAGACCCCGCACGCCGGAATTTATATTCTAGTGTACCACAGCGCGCGGCCTTTTTCAATCGCCGCCGTGCCGCAAGAGCTGAACATTTTGTGAACGCGGACGGAAAAATACGCGGTTATCTCTGCACGGCGCATAGTTTTCGTTGAAAAATGTCGGCGCTTCTGGTATAATATAAAATCACCAAAATATCGGAGGTAGCGCCTTGGAACGGAAAACCGCCGAGATCTCGCCCGAGCTGCTTCGCGCGCAGCGGGAGATCTGTGAAAAAATCAAAGAATACTGGCTTGCGCAGGGCGTCACGCCCCGGGCCTTTGTCGATACCTACGGCTGTCAGCAGAACGAAGCCGACTCCGAGCGCATCCGCGGGATACTGGAGACGTGCGGCTACGGCATCGTGGACGAGGAGGAGGGCGCGGACTGCATCGTCATCAACACCTGCGCCATCCGCGAGCACGCAGAGGACCGCGTGTTCGGCAACGTCGGCGCGCTGACGCATACGAAAGCCCGCCATCCGCGGCAGAAGATCTTTCTGTGCGGCTGCATGATGGGCCAGCCGGAGGTCGCCGCGCGCATCAAAAAGAGCTACCGCCATGTGGACGGCGTTTTCAATCCCCACCATCTGTGGCGTTTCCCGGAGCTGCTGTATACCGTGCTCACGACGGGAAAGCGCGTCTTTGCCACCGAGGACTCCGCCGGAGCCATCGCGGAGGGCCTCCCCGTCGTCCGCTCGAACAACCTCAAGGCGTGGGTCTCGATCATGTACGGCTGCAACAATTTCTGCTCGTACTGCATCGTGCCGTATGTGCGCGGACGGGAGCGTTCGCGCCGTCCGGAGGAGATCGTCGCCGAGGTCAAGGAGCTGATCGCGGCGGGCTACAAGGACATCACGCTTCTTGGCCAGAACGTCAATTCCTACGGCAAGGATCTCGGCCTCGGCGTCGATTTTGCCGACCTGCTGGGCGAGCTTGCCGAGCTTCCGGGCGAATTCTGGCTGCGCTTCATGACGAGCCATCCGAAGGATGCGACGAAGAAGCTCTTCGACACCATCGCCTCCCATGAGAAGATCGCCAAGCAGTTCCACCTGCCGTTCCAGTCCGGCAACGACCGTGTGCTCAAGGTCATGAACCGGCATTACGACTCGGCGCAGTACCTCTCCCTCGTCGATTACGGCCGGAGCCTCATGCCCGGACTTGTGCTGACCAGCGACGTCATCGTCGGCTTCCCCGGCGAGACGGAGGCGGAATTCGAGGATACCATCCGCCTCATCGAGCGCGTGCGCTACGACGCGCTGTTTACCTTTATTTTCTCTCCGCGTCCCGGTACGCCTGCGGCGAAAATGGACGATCCCACGCCGAAGGAGGAAAAGAACCGCCGGTTTGACCGGCTGTGCGCCGTACAGAACCAGATCTCGCAGGAGATCCATCAGGCCTACGTCGGAAGGACGATGCACGTGCTGGTGGACGGCAAGGACGGCGAGCTGCTCACCGCCCGCACCGAGGGCGGACGGCTGGTGCGCATGAGCGGGCCGGACTGCCTGCTCGGGCAGTTCGCGGACGCAAAAATCACCGGGTGTACGACCTGGAGCCTCACAGGCGAGAGCGTTCTTTGACGGCACATCGTCATCTTTTCTGCGCCGGATGGCGCAGGATTCGATTCGCGGACATACTTTTTTCTGGCTTGTCAGAAAAGAGTATGCAAAAAAGAGACGCTGGGGTACGAAATAGCGCTTACGCGTCTGGAAAAGCATTTTGCTTCTGCGTGCCCTTCACCGATAGCGCGTCCCGTAAGGAACGCCCTTCGGGCGGCCGTCTGATCGGGTCTCCCGAGCGCACGACACGCCGTGCAAGTCGTTTCATCTGCGCCCGTTGAATATTTGACGTATGAAATTTGAGGTGTTCCCAATATCAAGCGGCTTGTAGGGGCGGACGCCCCTGTCCGCCCGATCTCACCGCAGAGTATTTCGATGACCTCGCCGGTCTGTCCAATACGCATCTGCATCGCGTTTTGTAAATCCGAAAATAAATTCCGCGCAAACCAAGCCCCGGGGAAAATCCAAGGAAGGGGGCCGCAGCCCCCTTCTTGGTCGTTTTAAGGGGATTGCAAAGGGGGAAATCGAAATCCCCCTTTGCCGTTTTCTTTTTACCGCCAGCGGCTTTTTCTTTGCCGCGCAAAGAAAAAGGGGCTGAACATTGCCACTTCTGACAAGCCAAAAAAAGTATGCCGCCGGAGGCATCCGTCGCATCCGAACGCTCCGTGCCGCACCGGCAAAAAAGCAGTGCCATTCTGGCGCAAAACCATGAAAGAGGGTAAGAAAATGGCTGAACTGACGCCCATGATGCAGCAGTACCGCGAGATCAAGTCGCGCAATCCCGACTGCCTGCTGTTTTTCCGTCTGGGCGATTTCTATGAAATGTTTGACGAGGACGCGAAGCTTGCGTCCAGAGAGCTGGATCTCACCCTCACGACGCGCGACCGCAGCAAGGAGAAGCAGGATCAGACGCCGATGTGCGGCGTTCCCTTCCATTCCTCCGACAGCTACATTGCCCGGCTGGTCGCCAAGGGCTACAAGGTCGCCATCTGCGAACAGATGGAGGACCCCGCGCTGGCGAAGGGCCTCGTAAAGCGGGACATCATCCGCATCGTGACGCCCGGCACCGTGACGGAAAGCTCGATGCTCGAGGAATCCAAGAACAACTACTACGCCTGCATCTACAAAAACGGCGAAAGCTGGGGCGTCTGCTTCTGCGACATTTCCACCGGCGCGTTCTACGCGACGAGCGCGAAGGGCGCGGACGCGGAGGAGGCCGTTTGCAGCGAGCTTGGCAGCTTCGCGCCGGTCGAGGTGCTGCTTGGCGGCGGCGCGGATGAGGGCGAGATGCTGAAGAGCGTTCTGAACGACCGCCTGCACTGCTGCATCAACCACGGCGCGGACGCGGCGTTTTCCTATGACGCCTGCGAACGGCTCATGTGCGAGCAGTTCGGAAAAAGCACGTCCCAGCTCGGGCTGGAGGCGGAGCCTGCGGTCGTTTCGGCGGCGGGCGCGCTGCTGGCGACGCTGCGCGATTCCCAGAAAAACGCGCTCCCGCACATCCGGGAGCTGGAATTCTATCTGGCCGGGCGCTTTATGGGCCTCGGTCTCGCAGCCCGGCGCAATCTCGAGCTGACGGAGACGATGCGCTCAAAGGAGAAGAAGGGAAGCCTCCTGTGGGTGCTGGACAAGACCAGCACCGCCATGGGCGGACGCCTGCTCCGGTCGTGGATGGAACGGCCGCTGCTGTCTCCGGCGCTGATCGGAAAGCGGCTTTCCGCCGTGGACGAGCTGGTCAAAAAGAACATCGACCGCGAGGAGCTGATCCTTGCGCTCAAGGACGTGACCGATCTCGAGCGCGTCATCACGCGCATCGTCACCGGCACGGCCAACTGCCGCGACCTTGTTTCGCTGGCGCGCGGCACCGACCGCCTGCCGGAGATCCGGCAGCGTCTGTCCTCGATGGATTCGGCTATGCTCAAGGTGCTCTGCGAGCAGCTCGACACGCTGGACGATCTGCGCGATCTCGTCAACCGCGCCATCGTGGACGATCCCCCCTTTACCGTCCGCGAGGGCAAAATGATCCGCAAGGGCTACAGCGAGGAGGTCGATCACCTGCGCGACGTGCAGGAAAACGGCGCGTCGTGTATGCTCGAGATCGAAGCGAGGGAAAAAGAAAAAACCGGCATCCGGAACCTGCGCGTGCGGTATAACCGCGTGTTCGGCTACTCCATCGAGGTGGCCAAGGGGCAGGTCGATATGGTGCCCGACTATTATATCCGCAAGCAGACGCTTGCAAACGGCGAACGCTACATCACGCAGGAGCTGAAGGAGCTGGAAAACACGATCCTGACCGCAAAGGACCGCATTACCTCTCTGGAATTCGAGCTGTTCACGCAGGTGCGCCAGACGCTGGCCGACGCGGCTCCGCGCGTGCAGCAGACGGCGCGGGCCGTCGCCGCGATCGACGTGCTGGCGGACTTTGCCGCCGTGGCCGTCCACAACCACTACTGCCGTCCGGAGATCGACCTCTCCGGTGAAATTTCCATCACGGAGGGCCGCCATCCGGTCGTCGAGCAGATGCTCAAAAACGCGCTCTTCGTCCCGAACGACACCCGTCTCGGCGAGGAGGGCTGCCGCGTCGCCATCATCACCGGCCCCAACATGGCCGGTAAATCCACCTACATGCGGCAGGTCGCGCTCATCACGCTCATGGCGCAGATGGGCTGCTTCGTGCCCGCCAAGTCGGCCCGCATCGGCGTCGTCGATCAAATCTTCACGCGCATCGGCGCGTCGGACGATCTGGCCTCCGGCCAGTCCACGTTCATGGTCGAGATGTCGGAGGTCGCTGACATCCTGAAAAACGCGACCTCACGGTCGCTGCTCATCCTCGACGAGATCGGGCGCGGCACATCCACCTTCGACGGCATGGCCATTGCCCGCGCGGTGCTGGAATACGCCGCCGACCGCAAGCGTCTCGGCGCAAAAACGCTGTTTGCGACGCACTATCACGAGCTGACCGACATCTCGCAGGAGCTGTCCGGCGTGCAGAATTTCAACATCGCCGTCAAGAAGCGGCAGGGCGACATGATCTTCCTGCGCAAGATCGTTCCCGGCGCAGCTGACGACAGCTACGGCGTCGAGGTCGCAAAGCTCGCGGGCCTGCCGGACCGCGTCGTCTCCCGCGCGCGGGAGATCCTCAAGAAGCTTGAGACGCAGGCGCCGCAGGCCGCGCCGAGACCCGCTCCGGAGGACGACGCGCAGGTCTCAATGCTCGACATGGGCGCGGGCGAGCTTCGCCGCGCGCTCGAGGCCGTCACCGTTGAGACGCTCACACCCATCGAGGCGATGAACGTACTCTATAAGCTCAAGCAGATGCTCTGAGCGTCCACGCGGCATATTTTTTCGGAAAGGAGCGCCGGTCATGGCGAGAAACGCCAATACGCGCTATTTTAACGCGCGGCTGACAAAAGCGGAGATCATTGCGGGCTGGTGCTACCTGCCGTTTTATCTGGTCCTGCTGAGTGTGCTGCTCCAGCACCTCTTCCGGGCGCTTCGGATCCCGCTCGATTCGATCGTACTCAACATTGCATATTTTTCGGTCAATCTGGCCGCCGTCCTGCTGATCTTCCATAATTTCCTGCGCCAGCGGTTTTTCGGCGAAAGCTTCTGGGAGTTTTTGCAGGCGTGCATTCTCGGCTTTGTGTTCTATCAGGCGGGCACCTGGGCGGTGCAGTTCGCCGTGACGAAGCTCGGCGGCACGCTGGAGATCTACAACAACGACACCGTCGAGGGCATGGTGCTGCAAAACCGCTACGTCATGCTCGCCATCTCCGTTGTGCTGGCCCCGGTCATCGAAGAAACGCTGCTGCGCGGACTGGTGTTCGGCTCCATCCGCGCGGCCTCACGGCCCATGGCCTATATCACGTCCATCTTTATTTTCACCATGATGCACAACTGGCAGTATTTCGGACTGTATCCCTTCGGGTCGATGCTTCTGAGCTGCCTTGCCTATGTCCCGGCGTCGGCGGCGCTCTGCTGGACCTATGAAAAAGCGGGCACCATCTGGGCGCCCATCACCATTCACGCCATCATCAACGCGATCTCCTTCGGGATCGTCGTTCTGCCTTAAGCTCCGCTGAGCGGAGCCGTGGAAACGGAGGTGCTTCCATGCCGAAGATCCAACAGCTTGACGCGCATGTCGCCGACCTGATCGCCGCGGGCGAGGTCGTGGAGCGTCCGGCCTCCGCCGTCAAGGAGCTGGTCGAAAACTCGATCGATGCGGGCGCGTCGTCCATTACGGTCGAGATCCGCGACGGCGGCATGACCTTCATCCGCATCACCGACGACGGCTGCGGCATGGAGCCTGCCGACGCACGCATCGCATTCCTGCGCCATGCGACCAGCAAGCTGCGCACAAAGGACGACCTCGCGGCCATCGGGACGCTGGGCTTCCGCGGCGAAGCGCTGGCGGCCATTTCGTCGGTCTCGAAGATCGATCTGCTGACCAAGACGCGCGAAAGTGCCGCCGGAACGGCGCTCTATCTGGAGGCGGGTGTCATCCGCTCCGAAGAGCCTGCCGGCTGCGCGGACGGAACGACCATTCTGGTGCGCGACCTGTTCTACAACACGCCCGCGCGCATGAAATTCATGAAATCCGACATGGCGGAGGCCTCCGCCGTCTTTGCCGCCGTCCAGCGCGAGGCGCTGGCGCACCCGGAGATCTCCTTCCGCTTCCTCAAGGACGGCGCCGAGCAGCTGCACACCTCCGGCGACGGCGACCGCAGGGCCGCGATCTATCAGATCCTCGGGCGGCAGCTCGTGAACGATATGGTCCCGGTCGAGAGCCGGTGGGAGAAAATTTCCGTCAGCGGCTTCGTCACAAAGCCGACCGCGACGCGCGGCAACCGCAGCTTCCAGTATTTCTTCGTCAACGGCCGCTTCATCAAGTCGCGCACGCTGAGCGCCGCCGTGGAGGAGGCCTATAAAAACCAGATCATGGCCGGTCGGTTCCCGGCCTGCGTGCTGGAGATCGAGCTTCCCGTGCAGGCGGTGGACGTGAACGTCCACCCCGCCAAGACCGAGGTGCGCTTCCTGTCCGAGCGGAGCGTATTCGACGCGGTACACTACGGCGTCCTCTCCGCGCTCAACAAGACGCCCGGCGCGCCGGAGATGCGGCTTCCCGAAAAGAAGGCGGCGCAGGCCGCCGTTCAGCCGCCTCAGAACGATTTCTTCAAGACCATGACGGCGGAGGCGTACCGCGCGTCCTCCGCAGCGCCCAAGGCGCCGTCCTTTGCCTCCGACGTGCAGCTTCCGAAGCGCCCGCAGCCGCCTGCGGAGCAGTCAGACATACCGGAGCGCAGCGCTGTGCCGGAAAAACCGGCCCCCGCGTTCAGCACACTCCCGGCCGCGCGTGCGGCACGGCCCGTCAGCGTGTTCCCGGACGATCTTGAGGCTGCGCTTTTCGGCGGCAGCGAGTCCCGGATCGAGACGAAGCCCGCCGCGCCGGAGCCTGCCTCCGAAGAGCCGGAGGAAGCTGCGCTTCCGCCGTTTGCTCCGGCGGAGCCGGAAAAACCTCGAGTGCCGATCGAAGCCGAGTTGAAAGAGGCAGCGCCCGCTGCATCGGAAAAGGCAGAGCCTTCCCAGCCCGACACGCCGCCGGAGCAGGATGCGATCCCGCTCCGGGAGGAGCCGTGGCACATCATCGGCGAGGTGCTGGACACCTATATTATTGTAGAAGAAAAGGACGCCGTGCTTTTCATTGACAAGCACGCCGCGCATGAGCGCATCCTTTTTGAAAAGCTCAAAAAGCAGAACGCCCCCGTCATGTCACAGCTGCTGCTTGCGCCGATCCCAGCGCCCTTGAGCCGGGAGGAGGCCGCCGCCGTGCTGGAAAACGCCGCGCTTCTGGAGCAGTACGGCTTCGGCGTCGAGGACTTCGGCGACGGCACGGTGCTTCTCCGCCGCGTTCCGGCTGACATCGCTCCCGAGGACGCCGGGGCCGGTCTTGCCGAGCTTGCCGGTCATCTTCTCGAGGGCCGGACGCTTGCGCCGGAGTCGCTCCGGGACGAGCTTCTGCACACGGTCGCCTGCAAGGCGGCCATTAAGGCGGGCTATCACACCCAGCCGCGTGAGCGCGAGGCGCTGGTGCGTGAGGTGTTGACGCGCGACGATCTCAAATACTGCCCGCACGGACGGCCCATCTGCATCACGCTGACGCAGAAGCAGTTAGAGAAGCAATTCAAGCGCATCTGACCTACGGGCTTGTCTCTCACCGCATTCCTTCCGTTCGGAAGGCTCGGAATACCTCATGTATGCCGTCGCCCTCCAAACGTCGGCCTGCGGCGAGATCCCGCGCCCGGCGGGCGTGCCTTTTTCCACATCTCTTATTCGGAAGGCTGGGAATTGCCTTCACAGAATGCGGCTTTTCCGCATTCCCCTCGGACGAAATGCCCGGAGGGCAAAACAGGCCGCGAAGCGGCAGAAAGGAGGCCCGGAGGGCATGAACACCTGTGACCGTATCGTCTGTGTCGTCGGCCCGACGGCCTCCGGCAAGACGAGGCTGGCCGTCGAGCTGGCCAAACGGCTGGACGGCGAGGTCGTTTCCTGCGACTCCATGCAGCTCTACCGCAGCATGGATGTCGGCACGGCCAAGCCGACCGCCGGGGAAATGCAGGGCGTCCGGCACCACATGCTGGACGTCGCGGAGCCGGACGAGGATTTTTCCGTGGGGCGCTACGTCGAAATGGCGGACGCCTGCGTGCAGGACATTCTTTCGCGCGGAAAAACCGTCATTCTGGCAGGCGGCACAGGCCTGTACGCAGACAGCCTGATCGCCGGGCGGAGCTTCGCGCCGTTCCCGGCGACCGGAAAGCGCGAGGCGCTCGAAGCGCGCCTGCGGCAGGAGGGTGTGCAGGCGCTGCACACGGAGCTTGCCGCGGTCGACCCGGAGACGGCGGCGCGGCTGCCGCTTGGCGATGCGCGCCGCATCCTGCGCGCGCTCGAGGTCTATCAGGAGACCGGCAGGACCATCACGCAGCACAACGAGGAGACGAAAAGGCTCCCGCCGCGCTACCGTCCGGTCTGGCTCGGCATGACCTTCCGCGACCGCGCCGACCTCTACGCGCGCATTGACCTGCGCGTGGAGCGGATGCTCGAGCAGGGGCTGGTCGCCGAGGTGGAGCGGCTGCTGGCGCGCGGCGTCCCGGACACAGCCACCGCCATGCAGGCCATCGGCTACAAGGAGATCGTGCAGGCGCTGCGCGGCCAGACCACGATGGACGAGGCTGTCCGCCTCATTCAGCAGCGCTCGCGCAACTACGCCAAGCGCCAGCTGACGTGGTTCCGGCGCAATCCGGAGCTGCACTGGCTCGAGCAGACGCTGCCGCTGGATTTTTCCGCGACTTTTGCGCAGGCCCTCCTCCATATTCCTTTTTTCGCGCCGTCGGAATGCTACGATATGGGTATCACAAAAAGAAAAGGAGCCGATACCCATGTCACATTCCGAAAATTATCAGGATCAGTTTTTGAATCAGACCCGCAAGAGCCGCACGCTTGTGACCGTTTTTCTGATGAACGGCTTTCAGATGCGCGGCGTCATCACGGGCTTTGATGCGTTCGTGATCCTGCTGCAATCCGAGGGAAAGCAGCAGATGATCTATAAACACGCGGTATCGACGATCATCCCGTCGGTGCCGGTCACCCTGACGCAGGAATGAGCCTTCCGGCTCCCTGCGCCGCAAAGGAGCCGCTATGAAACAGGGCAAGCATTACACGACCGTCATATTGTGGATCCTGCTGATCGCGATCGCAGCCTATTTCGGCTACAGCGTCGTGACCTCCATCCACCAGCCGCTGACCACCGCGACGGTGATGGAATATGAGGCAGGCTCCGGCTATTATGCGGCGGGCTTCGTCGTGCGCGACGAAACGGTGATCGAGTCGGAATACGGCATCACCGTTCTGACCGCGAAGGAGGGCGCGCGCGTGGCCGCCGGAGAGCCGGTCGCCACCGGCTACCTCACCGGCGACGCGCAGGACCGCCAGTCCCGCATCACCGAGCTGACCAGTCAGCTCGAGCAGCTGAATTACGCCTACCGTTCCTCGTCCAGCATCGCCGATCAGGCCGCGCTGGATTTGGAGATCGTCAGCGACCTGACCGCGTTTTCCCGCTATGTCAGCCGCCGGGACATGAACTCCATCGCCGACCTTTCGCCGGAGCTGAAGGGCCTTGTCCTGCGCCGAAGCTCCGACGAGAGCGCGACCACCGTCATCGCCGCGCAGATCACCGCGACCCAGAACGAGCTGGAATCCCTCCGCAGCGAGGCTGAGCAGGACACCCGCACGGTCGCCGCGCCGTCGGCCGGATACTTCTCCGGCACGGTGGACGGCTATGAGTCCGTGCTCACGCCGAAGCGGCTGGACAGCCTGAGCGTGCAGGACTACAACACGCTGGAGCCGGAGGCGATCCCGGAGCATACGGCGGGCAAGCTCATTTCCGGCAACACCTGGTACTATGTGACCGCCGTCCCGTCGGGCGAGCTTGGCGAGCTTGCGAAGGGCGACCGCGTCAAGGTCACGTTCGCGCGCGACTTTTACGACGAGATCGAAATGACCGTCTCCCGCATCAGCGAAAATCAGGCCGGCTTCCGGCTGCTGGTGTTCTCCTGCGACCGGTATATGCAGAATGTCACGCTCCTGCGGCAGCAGTCGGCGGACATCGTCTTTGTCTCCCACGCAGGACTGCGCGTGCCGAAATCCGCTGTCCATGTGGATAAAAACAGTCAGCCGGGCGTCTATGTGCTCGAGGGCGCGACCGCTGTCTGGAAGCCCATCCAGATCCTGCACGACAACGGAGAGAGCTATGTGGTCGAGTTGGACCGGACGTCCACCTCGAACCTCTGGCCGGGCGACGAGGTGATCGTCGGAGCAAAAAATCTTTATGACGGAAAGGTGGTCGGATAAGGATGCCGAACATTGCAGAAAATATCAGAGCGATCCGCGAAAACATGGCACAGGCCGCGAAGAGCGCGGGCCGTGCGCCGGAGGAGATCCTTCTTTGCGCCGCGACAAAAATGAACGATGCCGAAGCCGTGCGCGAGGCGGTGGCGGCGGGCGTGGACTGCTGCGGTGAAAACCGCGTGCAGGAGCTGGTGCAGAAGCTGGCAGAGGGCGCCTATACCGGAAAGCCCGTCCATTTCATCGGGCATCTGCAAACCAACAAGGTCAGGCAGGTCGTCGGGAAGGTCGATCTGATCGAATCGGTCGATCGGACGGAGCTTCTGGAGTGCATCGAGAAAACGGCGGAAAAAGTGGACGTGATCCAGCCCATCCTGCTGGAGGTCAACATCGGCGCGGAGGAGAGCAAATCCGGCTTCACTCCGGCGCAGGCGATGGAGATCGCCGCCAAAATGGCCGAATTTTCCCACTGCCGCCTCCGCGGACTGATGGCAATTCCGCCCGTCAGCACCTACCCGGGCGAAAATCGAAGATATTTTGCCGAAATGCGCAACCTTTTTGTTGACATAAGCAAGAAAAAATACGATAATGTAGCCATGGAATGCCTGTCGATGGGGATGAGCGGCGATTACGCCGACGCCATCGCAGAGGGTGCGACGATGATCCGCGTCGGCACCGCAATTTTCGGCCCGAGAAATTATAATGTCTGACAGACACAGATATTGGAGGATACAAGATTATGGGATTTATGGATGAACTCAAGAAGCTGGCAAAGCCCTACAGCGAGGATGCGGACGACGATTTCGACGAATTCGACGACGACAACAGAAAGCCGAATTACAGAGCCGACCGCGCGAACAGGACCTCTTCCGCTCCGGCGCCCGCCGCTTCCAGTTCTCTTTTCGACGATATGGACGACAGCCTCTCCGGCACCTCCTCCCGCCGCAGCTCCGGCGGAAGTAAGGTCGTCAACATCCACGCGACCACGCAGATGCAGGTCGTTCTGGTCAAGCCCGACCGCTTCGACAACGTTTCGGACATCGCCGAGCATCTGCGCAGCAAGCATGCCGTCGTTCTGAACCTTGAGGCGACCAACAAGGATGTCGCCCGCCGTCTGGTCGATTTCCTTTCCGGCTGCGCCTACGCGCTCGACGGAAAGATCAAGAAGATCGCCATCAGCACCTACCTCATCACGCCGTACAACGTGGATATCCTCGGCGACGTGGTGGACGAGCTGGAAAACAACGGCCTTTATCTGTAACGCCGCCAGGAGGAAGAATACGTCATGTTTACACCGCAGGAAATTCAGGAGCAAACCTTCTCGAAGGCCGTTTTCGGCGGCTACGATATGCAGCAGGTCGATGATTTTCTCGAGCCGCTGACCGAGGATTATATCACGCTCTATAAGGAAAACGCCGTTCTCAAGTCCAAGATGAAGATCCTTGTCGAAAAGCTTGAGGAATACCGCACGCAGGAGGAGGGCATGAAGCGCGCCATGGCCAATGCCCAGCAGACCTGCGATAAAATGATCGCCGAGGCACAGGCCAAGTGCGCCAGCATGATGAACGACGCGCAGGGCTCCGTCCGCAGCCAGACCGCCGGCCTCCAGCAGACGCTGGCCGAGGAGGAGGAGCGCGTAAACCGCGCCAAGCAGACCGCGCAGAACTTCATCAGCGTCGTCGAGCAGGACATCCGCGGCCATCTGGAGCTGCTGGAAAAGCTCAAGGCGATGGACCTTCACGTCGAGGAAAAGCCGAAGCAGCCCGTGCGGGAGAAGCCCTACGACTGGAGCAAGCAGGAGCAGCCGCCCATGGTCGTTCCGTCCGCTCCGGCGCCCACGCCCTCTGCCTCGGACATCGCTTCGGAAATTTCGGAGAATCTGGAAAAGCTGGTCGGCTCCGAGCCTGCGCCCACACCGCGCACCGCTCCGGCCCAGAGTGCGCCGTCCCATCCCGACAGCGCGACCATCAAGTTCACCGATCTGAAGTTCGGCAAGAATTACGACCCCACCTCTGTCTGAGTCCGGCCTGCGCCGGAACGGCAGAGAAACGCGCCGCCCTATAAGAGTGCGGCGCTGTCATAGAAAATATGCGCTGATAAGGACGAGTAGGTCGCTCCAACGCGCGCAGAGAGCTGCCGGACGGTGTAAGGCAGCGGCGTGAGCGGCTGAATATCCCCTTGGAGCATCCGACCGAACGGAAACCAGTAGGCTCGGACGGGCCCTCCCGTTACAGGGGCAGAGTGTCCGCGCACCGCGCGGGAATTCAGGTGGTACCACGGCATCCCGCCGCCCTGAGCATCGCTCAGGGCGGCTTTGCATTTTTGCTTGGAAATAACGATTTTCGGAGGAAAACGGTAATGGAATACAAAAAGACACTGAACATGAACAAGTCCGGCTTTCCGATGCGCGCAAGCCTGCCGCAGCGGGAGCCTGCGATGCTCGAGCACTGGTACGAGATGGATCTGTACCACGAGCTGCTGAAAAAGAACGACGGAAAGCCGCTCTTCGCCCTGCACGACGGCCCTCCGTTCTCCAACGGCGGTCTGCACATGGGCCACGCGCTCAACAAGTCCCTCAAGGACTTCATGATCCGCTCTGCGGCCATGCGCGGCTATTACACGCCGTATATCCCCGGCTGGGATAACCACGGTATGCCCATCGAGTCGGCGATCATCAAAAAGAACAAGCTCAACCACAAGGCCATGCCCATCCCGGAGTTCCGCTCCGCCTGCCATGACTTTGCCCAGCATTACATCGACGTGCAGCGCGAGGGCTTCAAGCGCCTCGGCGTCGTGGGCGACTGGGACCATCCCTATATGACCATGGACAAGGGCTTTGAGGCCGAAGAGGTCAAGGTTTTCGGCGAGATGTTCAAGAAGGGCTACATCTACAAGGGACTCAAGCCCGTCTACTGGTGCCCGAAGGACGAGACCGCGCTGGCCGAGGCGGAGATCGAATATCAGGACGATCCCTGCACGACCGTCTACGTCAAGTTCAAAATGCATGACGACCTCGGCAAGCTTCCAAATCTTGACCACGACAAGCTGTTCTTCGTGATCTGGACGACCACGATCTGGACGCTGCCCGGCAACCTCGCCATCTGCCTCAACCCGAAGGAGACCTACGTCGTCGTCAAGGCTCCGAACGGCGAATGCTACGTCATGGCGGAGGCGCTGACGCAGAAGGTCATGCACATCGGCGGCTTCGACAGCTATGAGATCGTGGAACGGCACGAGGGCGCGTTCTTTGAGAATATGCTGGCCGACCATCCGTTCCTGCCCAAGACCTCGCGCCTGGTGCTGGCGGACTACGTCACGATGGATTCCGGCACCGGCTGCGTCCACACCGCGCCCGGCTTCGGCGCGGATGACTACCAGACCTGCCGCCGCTACGGCATGGAGCTGATCGTTCCGGTGGACGATCAGGGCCGTCACACCGCCTACGCCGGCAAGTATGCCGGTATGAAGACCGACGAATCCAACCCCGTGATCCTTGCGGACATGAAGCAGTCCGGCGCGCTGTTTGCCTCGGAGGAGATCGTTCACTCCTATCCGCACTGCTGGCGCTGCAAGAGTCCGATCATCTTCCGCGCGACGCCGCAGTGGTTCTGCTCGGTCGAGTCGTTCAAGGACGCCGCCTGCGACGCCTGTGACGACGTGCGCTGGGTCCCCGGCTGGGGCATTGACCGCATGAAGGCCATGATCCGTGAGCGCGCAGACTGGTGCATCTCCCGTCAGCGCCGCTGGGGCCTTCCCATCCCGGTGTTCTACTGCAAGGACTGCGGCAAGCCCATCTGCAATGACGAGACCATCGCCCGCATTTCCGCGCTCTTCGGCGAATTCGGCTCGAACGTCTGGTTCGAGAAGGAGGCCGACGAGCTGGTCCCCGAGGGCTTCACCTGCCCGCACTGCGGCGGCAGGCACTTCGAGAAGGAGACCAACACCCTCGACGGCTGGTTTGACTCCGGCTCGACCCACTTTGCCTCCATGCAGAAAACGGAGGGCTTCTGGCCTGCAACGGTCTATCTGGAGGGCCTCGATCAGTACCGCGGCTGGTTCCAGTCGAGCCTGCTGACGGCCGTCGGCGCGCTGGGCAAGGGCGCTCCGTTCAAGGAGTGCGTCACCCACGGCTGGACGGTGGACGGCGAGGGCAAGGCCATGCACAAGTCCCTCGGCAACGGCGTCGATCCGGCGGACGTGCTCAAGAAGTACGGCGCGGATATCATCCGCCTGTGGGCCGGCTCTGCCGACTATCACGTCGATGTGCGCTGCTCCGACTCCATCTTCCAGCAGCTGAGCCAGAATTACCTCAAGTTCCGCAACACGGCGAAGTTCTGCCTGGACAATCTGGTTGATTTCGACCCGAATCAGCTCGTCGCGCCGGAGGATATGCCGGAGCTGGACCGCTGGGCCATCACCCGCCTGAATGCGCTGCTCGAGCGCTGCGAAGCGGCCTATCAGAACTATGAGTTCTTCACCGTCTCCCACGCCATCAACGAGTTCTGCGTCGTCACGCTGTCGAGCCTCTATCTCGACATCATCAAGGATCACCTCTACTGCGACGGCAAGGACAGCCTCCAGAGAAGAAGCGCCCAGACCGCGCTCTGGCTGATCCTCGACGCCATGACCCGCGAATTTGCGCCGATCCTCGCCTTCACCTGCGACGAGATCTGGCAGCAGATGCCGCACCGCGACGGCGACGATCCGCGGAACGTCCTGCTGAATCTCATGGTGAAGCCGTATGAAGGCTACGCGCTGAGCGCGGAGCAGATGGCCGTCTGGGATACCGCCATCCGCGTCCGCAGCGACGTCAACGGCATTCTCGAGCTGGCCCGCGGGGACAAGCGCATCGGCAAGAGCCTCGAAGCGCACGTCACGCTCTCGGCGCTGGACGCGCCGGCGGCGGAAGCGCTCAAGGCTGTCCGCGGGATGAATCTGGCGGAGCTGTTCATCGTCTCCAACGTCTCCGTCGCGGACGAGAAGTCGAAGGAAAACGCCGTGACCGGCAGCGGTACGAACTTCCCCGGCCTCGTGATCGAGGTCACGGAAGCACCCGGCACGAAGTGCCCGCGCTGCTGGATGCACTCTGAGCAGGCGGACGCAGAGGGCCTCTGCCCGCGCTGCGCCGAGGTCATGAAGTCGCTCGTCGATGTTGAGCTTTGATCGGATATCAGGCTATAAGTAAAACGAAGGCGCTGCCCGAAAGAGCAGCGCCTTTTGCGCGCGTAAAAAATATCAGGGGCCGCGTCCGTAAGAACGCGGCCTCTGCTTTTTGCCTTATTCCGGCTTCTCCAGAAGGTTGGTCATGCTCTTGAGGCTGATCGCCAGCGTCGAGGCGTTGTGCAGCAGCGCGGACGTTGCCGGCGGCAGAATCCCGATCACGCCCAGAACGATCAGCATGAGGTTGAAGCTGACGATGAAGCGGTAGTTGCCGTGGATACGGCGCATCAGCGCCTCGCTCAGCCGCCGCAGCGTGACCAGCTCGAACAGATCCTCCGACGCGATGGTGATGTCCGCCACCTCGCGCGCGATGGCTGCGCCGGTTGAAATGGCGATCCCGGCGTCCGCCTCCGAAAGAGCGGGGGAGTCGTTCACGCCGTCGCCGATCATGACGACTGTGCGCCCGGCCTCCTTTTCGCGGCGGATGAACGCCGCCTTATCCTCCGGGAGGACCTCGGCGTAGAAGTCGTCCACGCCGACCTCCGCCGCGACTGCCGCGGCGGTCTTTTTATTGTCGCCGGTCATCATGACGACCTTCCCGATGCCGCATTCATGCAGCGCGCGGACGGCGTCCCGCGCCTCGGCACGCAGCGGATCATAAATGCAGATGACCGCCGCGAGCCTTCCGGCGATGCAGAGATACAGATGCGAATACTGCGCGGGCAGAGCCGCGAATTTTTCCGCGTCCTCCTCCGGGACTGTGCAGCCCTCGTCCTCAAAGACGAAGTGCGCGCTGCCGATCAGGACGGTCTTTCCGTCCACCATGCTGGAAATGCCGTGCGCCACAACGTACTGCACCTGAGAATGGTATTCCTCGTGGGACAGGCCGCGCTTTTTCGCTTCCTCGACCACGGCGTTCGCCATGGAGTGCGGGTAATGCTCCTCCAGACACGCGGCAAGGCGCAGCATCTCGCACTCGTCCTCGCCGCCGAAGGTCACGATCTGCGCAACCGACGGCTCCGCGTAGGTCAGCGTGCCGGTCTTGTCAAAGACGACCGTGTTGGCCTTGGAAACGGCCTCCAGGAAGCGCCCGCCCTTGACGGAAATATGATAGCCGCTGCTCTCGCGCATGGCCGAAAGCACCGCGATCGGCATGGCCAGCTTGAGCGCGCAGGAGAAATCGACCATCAGAACGGCCAGCATCTTCGTGACGTTCCGCGTCAGAAGATATGTCAGCGCCGTTCCGCCCAGCGTATACGGCACCAGCCGGTCGGCAAGACGGGAGGCCTTGTCCTCCGCGGTGGATTTCAGTTTCTCGGATTCCTCGATCATTTTGACGATCCGGTCATAGCGGCCGCCGCCCATCGCCTTTTCCACGCGGACGACGCATTCGCCCTCCTCCGCGACCGTCCCGGCGTAGACATAGCTGCCCGGCCGCTTTGCCACCGGCATGGATTCGCCGGTGATGGACGCCTGATTGACCATCGCCTCGCCCTCGGAGACCTTTCCGTCCAGCGGGATCAGGCAGCCGGTGCGCACGACGATCTTGTCGCCCGCCTGCACATCGCCGATGGGGACGAGCAGCTCCGTATCGCCGGTCTTGCGCCATACCTTGTCCACGTTCAGCGCCATGGCTCCGGCGAGATCGGCGACGGACTTTTTGTGCGTCCACTCCTCCAGAATTTCGCCCAGCCGCAGCATGAACATGACGGAGCCTGCCGTGGCGAAGTCGCCGCGCACCATCGAGACCGTGACTGCCGTCGCATCGAGCACGGCGACCGTCAGCTTCCCATGCCAGAGCGCGGACAGGCCCTCCTTTATGTAGCGAACGGAGCGGTATAGCGCGATCGCCGTCGTGACCGGCGCGGGCAGAAAGAGCTGGGAAAAAACGCGGCGCATCACCGTCATGGCGAGCTTGTCCTCAAACTCGCGGTTGAGCGCGCGCGGCGTGCGCTCCGGCACACGGCCGTTGGCCTCTGCCGCGGCAAAGGAGAACGCTGCCAGCGCATGGATCACCGCCTGACGGCTGCTTTCGTAGACGATCACGGCGTCCTGTGTCCGGTCAAAGACCTTGGCCGACGATACGCCCTCGACTGCCAGCAGCTCGTATTCCAGCACGTCCGCCTCATGCAGCGACATGCGTCCGCACAGCAGATGCACCCGCAGCCGCCCGCGCGTTTCATGCAGAATTTTACATTTCATGCTTCTACCTCCAAAGGAAAGGAGAGCCGCGCATCGCAGCTCTCCACAGCCGGATCATTCTGTGGCTGCCTCTTCGCAGGAGGCGTCGTCGATGACCTGCGCGGCTTCATCCTCCGCACGGCGGTCATTGATCTCCTTCGCGCCCGCGTAGACATCCTCCGCGTTCTCGCGGATGTTGGTGACGGCCTGCATGACGCAGTCCTTTGCGCGGAGCACCGCAGCGGTGCAGTGCGTGTAGACCTTCTTGGCGTCCTTGCTGCCGAGCAGCTTGATCCCGGCGGTTCCGAACAGAACGCCGGCTGCAAACAATCCGATATGCTTCATAATGAAACCTCCATTTATATTTTGTGTTTGCGCCGGATGGCGCAGATGCAAAAAGTTAGATGCACTTAACCTTGGCATACATCAAAACTTTCCTTTTTTGCACATCAATTATAGCATGAAGCTTGCAAAATGCAACCCGTTTCGGCAAAAAACTTGCGCAAAAATACAAAAGCCGCAGCCCATCGGGCTGCGGCTTGGCAGATCGCTTATTTGTTCAGCAGTGCGTTTCCGGCCTTGTAGATATCGCCTGCGCCGACAGTCAGGATCAGATCGCCCTCCCGCGCATTTTCGCGCAGCCACTGCGTCAGCTCCGGCAGCGAGGGGCAGTAGACGCTGCCCGGAATGGCGTTCACCAGATCCTGCGAGGTCACGCCGACGGTGTTCTGCTCACGGGCGGCGTAAATGTCAGTCAGAATGGCCACGTCCACGCCGCGCAGCTCCTGCACGAAGTCGTTGAAGAGCGCCTTGGTGCGCGTGTAGGTATGCGGCTGGAACGCGCACAGGACGCGCCGGTAGCCCATCGTCTTGACGGTCTCCAGCAGCGCGTGCAGCTCACGCGGATGGTGCGCGTAGTCGTCGTAGATATCCGCGCCGTTGTAGCGGCCCTTGTATTCCAGACGCCGTCCGGCGCCGGTGAACGCATGCAGCGCCCTTTCGACCGGCGCGGCCTCCACGCCGTAGAGCCACGCGACGGCCGCCGCGGCCAGCGCGTTCATGGCATTGTGCCGCCCGCGCACGCCGAGAGACACATGGCAGTAGGGCTTTCCGTCGCAGATCACGTCGAACGTCCGAAAATCCTCCGAGGCATTCGCCCAATGGACGCGGTTTTCCTCGCGGAAGCCGAAGCTCACATAGTCCACACCCCTGAGCGTTTCGACCGTGTTCGCGTCGTCGCCGTTTGCCACGACCAGACCGCCCTGCGGCACCAGCTCCGCAAATTCACGGAACGAATGCTCCACGTCGGACAGGTCCTTGAAAAAGTCCAGATGGTCGGCGTCCACGTCCAGAATGACCGCCGTCGTCGGGTAGAAATTCAGGAAGGAGTTGCAGTATTCGCAGCTTTCCAGAATGATCGTATCGCCCTTGCCGACCCGGTGGCAGGCGTGGAGCAGCGGCAGATAGCCGCCGATCATGACGGTCGGGTCGCGCTGCGCCTCGATGAAAATATGCGTCAGCATGGAGGTCGTGGTGGTTTTTCCGTGCGTACCGGCCACGCAGATCGCGTTTTTGTAGGCGCGCATGATGTAGCCCCATGCCTGCGCCCGTTCGAAGATCGGGATACCGGCGGCACGCGCCGCCGCGATCTCCGGATTGTCATTGTGGGCCGCCGCCGTGCGGATCACGCAGTCTGCGCCGGTGATGTTGTCGGCGCTGTGTCCGATGTGGACGGTGATGCCGTTTGCGATCAGTTCCTCCGCAGCCACGGAGGCGTTCATGTCCGAGCCGGAGATCTCCATCCCCATGCTGCGCAGCACCAGACCCAGCGGGCGCATGGAAACGCCGCCGATCCCCACCAGATGCGCCCGTTTTCCGGGCTGAAGATACTGTCCTATATTTTTACCGCTGTATGCAGCCGTCATGAAAAGCCCTCCTGTCGGGAGATTCCTGTTGCAGTTCCGAATGGAACGGTCTATAATCCAATATAAACACCGAGGTAACATTATATACTCTTTCGGGCGTAAACACAAGCGATTTTTGGGAAAAATCCATCTGGGGGGGAGGTTTGCATCCATGGAGGCGGTCAGACCGGAGAAAATCGTGAAGGGGCTGTGTGCGGCGGGCTTTCCGGCGTACTATGTCGGCGGCTGCGTGCGCGACCGGCTGCTCGGGCGGCCTGTCCATGACTGGGATGTCACGACCGCCGCCCTTCCGGAGGAGGTCATGGCGCTCTTTGAGCACTGCGTCCCGACTGGTATCCGCCACGGGACGGTGACGGTTTTTCTGGACGGCGCACAGGCTGAGGTCACGACCTTTCGCACGGAGGGCGTTTATCTGGACGGGCGGCACCCGTCTGAGGTGCGCTTTGTCCGCACGCTTGCCGAGGATCTCTCCCGGCGGGATTTTACGATCAACGCCATGGCGATGGACGCGGACGGGAACGTCACCGATCTGTTCGGCGGACGGGACGATCTGGCGCGGCGCTGCATCCGCTGCGTCGGCGACCCGGAGAAGCGCTTCCGCGAGGATGCGCTTCGGATGCTCCGCGCCTATCGATTCTCCGCGCAGCTCGGCTTTGCGCTGGACGCAGCGACCGCCGGCGCCGTGGAGCGATGTGCGCCGCTGGCAGCGGCGCTCTCCATGGAGCGCATCCGCGACGAGATGGAAAAAACGCTTTTGTCTCCGCGACCGCCGGTCCTGCGAACGATGGCGGATGCTGGCCTCCTGAAAGCAGCCGGGATCGACGCGCTGCCGGAGCTGGACTGGCTGGCGGAGCTTCCGACGGAGCCGTCCGTCCGCTGGACCGGACTAAAGGTGCTGTTTCCGGCGCTGGAGCCGTCGCAGCTCCGGCTCCCGTCGCGGCTTTGCAGCCTGATCGGGCGCGCGGCGTCGGCCTATTGCCCGCAGCTGGACCGGATCACGCTCAAGCGCGCGGTCGCCGAAAACGGCACGGAGGCTGCGGAGATCGCCGCCGCGCTCGCCGGGGAAGAGGCGCTGCTTTCCGAGATCCTCGCCTCCGGCGAGTGCGTTACGCTCGGCCAGTTGGCCGTATCCGGCAGCGATCTTTCGTGGCTGCACGGTCGGGAGGTTGGACAGATGCTCCATGCGCTGCTGGCGCATGTCCTCCGCCACCCAGAGGAAAATACCCGCGAGGCGCTTTTGAAGCTGGCGCAAAGCCCCGCGTTTTCGGCAGATGCGCTTTCAAATGCAGGATTTTCTTCGAAACGCGGAATTTCCGGTTGATTTTTTCGGCGGACGGTGCTATAATAGCTGAGCAATGGAGGCTTAGCTCAGCTGGTTAGAGCGCCTGCTTCACACGCAGGAGGTCGATGGTTCGAGTCCATTAGTCTCCACCATGATTGCCGAACACTATAGATGAAATGGAAAAAAAGCCAGTCATCTCAAGGGGTTCGGCAATTTTTTATTCTCAAAATTCTTAGGTAACTCCATAGATGAAATCGCAGCTTGCAGAGGTTCAAACAGGATTTGAGCCTCTGTTTTTCCATATTCAAGCGGATTTTCAGTGGCAGCGCCCTTTTTCAGAGGGCTGCGGCGGCTGAATTTCAGAAAAATCAAAGAAAATCTTTCACAAAGTTATGGGCGCTGGATTGTTGGTTTCACGAACCAATGACAGTGAACTGCTCCCTGTCAAGTAGACAAAGCAAGAAATAAAAACTATGCAGAGGATTCTATAACATGTAGGATTCTCTGCGTTATTATTTTGCTGAAGCTGCGATGAATTCCGCCGGTGTCATACAGCCAAGCTTTTTCTGGTACCTGTCATTGTTATAAAAGTCAATATATGCGCAGATCGTCTTCCGCAGAGTTTCGTAATCCTCGAAATGATAGAGGTAATACATTTCTGTTTTTAGGATGCCCCAGAATCCCTCCATTGGGGCGTTATCAAGGCAGCGTCCCACGCGGGACATACTCTGGCATACGCCGGCGCGTTTCATTTCTTTTCGGAAGGAACGACTGGTATATTGGACGCCCCGGTCGCTGTGCAGCAGCGGTTTTGCGTCCGGATATTTCTGAAACGCCTGCTCGAAGGTGTCCAGCACAAGAGGTGTATTATTGCGGCGGCTCAGGGAGAACGCAACGATATTCCTTCCGTACAGATCCAGCACAGCACTCAGGTATGCCTTGCTGCCAGAGCCGTATTTGAGTTCTGTTATGTCAGTCACCCATTTCTCATTCTGCCGGTCAGACGAAAACTCCCTGTTCAAAATATTTTCCGCGGTGTATTCCGCCGGGGTCTTCTTCTGATACCGCCGCTTTTTCTTCCTGCATACAGACCGCAGTCCAAGCACGCGCATAAGACGGTAGATTCGTTTCAAGTTGTACTTTAGCCCATAGCGGCGTTCCAAAATGATCTTCATCTGCCGGTAACAGGAGGTGCATTTTGGCACAATATATAGAATTTACGCCAGAACAAAAGGAACGCGCCGCAACCGTCGACCTTGAAGATTTTCTTCTCCGGCAAGGCGAAAAGCTCATCAAATCTGGCCGGGAAAAGCGGCTTGCAAGCGACCACAGCGTCACGGTGCGCGGCTGCGAGTGGTTTGATCATGCCTCGAATGAGGGTGGCCGAGCCGTCAGCTTTATACAAAAATATTACGGCAAGAGTTACATTGAAGCGATGTCCATGCTGCTGGGCGAGAGCACGGAGCCGGTTTATCCGCAGGTGAAAAAGCAGGAAGTGATCCAGCAGAAGCCCTTCGCGCCGCCCGTTCCGAACACGAATATGCACCGCGTCTTTGCGTACCTTCTCAAAACGCGCGGGCTGGATGCCGACGTGATTTCCTACTTCGCCCGGAAGAAAATGCTCTACGAGGACGCGGCGCATCACAACGCGGTGTTCATCGGCACGGACGAAGGTGGCTGCCCGCGCCACGCTCATCTGCGCAGCACGAACAGTTTCGGCAAAGCATTTCGTCTGAACGTCGAGTCAAGCGATCCGCGCTACAGCTTTCATCATACCGGCACGGACGGGAGCCTTTATGTGTTCGAGGCTCCCATTGATATGCTCTCGTATATCTCCATGAACTCGCAGCAATGGCAGGAGCACAGCTATGTGGCCTGCTGCGGCACGTCCCCAATTCCGGTGATGCAGATGCTGAAGCCCGACACAAAAATGGTATATCTTTGTCTTGATAACGATGACGCTGGGCACAAAGCCAGTGAACGAATGGCAGAGCTTCTGCATGAACGCGGCGTTATGACAGAGCGGCTTGTGCCGGAACTCAAGGACTGGAATGAGGACTTGCTCACAGAGCAGAGGGAGGATTTAGATTTAGCCCCATGCCTGAGTCTGTAACGCCGCTGATTGCGGTCGGTGTGGTGATCGTTCTGTTCATCGTCCTGCTGTCTGCTCTCACGAACAATTGCTCGCTCAACGGCATCAAGTCCAAAACCGTGGGCGACGGTCAGCACGGAACTGCGCGATGGGCGACCACACAGGAGGTCAAAAAGACGTTTGCAAACGTGCCGTTTGACGTTGCATCATGGCGCGAAGGAAAGAATTTGCCGAAAGTGCAGGGACTGATTCTCGGCAGCACACAGCGCGGCAAGCAGCTCGATGCGCTGGTCGACTGCGACGACGTGCATTGCCTGATGATCGGCGCGTCCGGCGTCGGTAAAACCGCCTTCTTTTTGTATCCAAATCTCGAATTTGCCTGTGCCAGCGGCATGAGCTATCTAGCTTTGGATACCAAGGGCGACCTCGCACGAAATTACGGCACGATTGCGAAAAAGTACTATGGCTACCACGTTTCCGTGATCGATCTTCGCAACCCGATCCGCTCGGATGGAAACAATCTGATGACGCTGGTCAACCGCTATATGGACGTGGCGCGTGAGCATCCGGACAACCTTGCAGCACGGGCGAATGCAGAAAAATATGCGAAGATCCTAGCCAAAACCATCGTCAATCCGGGCGGCGACGAGCAGGATCGTGGACAGAACTCGTACTTCTATGACGCAGCAGAGGGTGTGCTGGCAACCGTGATCATGACGCTGTCGGAGTTTATCCCACCGGACAGCGCGGGACATGACAAGCGGCACATCATGTCCGTGTTCAAGCTGGTGCAGGAGCTTCTCGCGCCCAGCGGTCAGGGCAAGAAAACGGGCTTTCAGGTCTTGATGGACAACCTTCCGTCAACGCACAAAGCCAGATGGTTCGCGGGCGCGGCGCTCAACACGTCGGAACAGGGGATGGCGTCCGTCATGTCCACGGTGCTGTCCAGACTGAACGCATTCCTCGATTCTGAGCTGGAGCAGGTGCTTTACTTCAACAGCGCCATCGACGCAGAACACTTTGCGGCAGAAAAATCCGCGATTTTCCTTGTGCTTCCAGAGGAAGATTCAACCAAAAACTTTATGGCGGGTCTGATGATCCAAAACCTCTCGCGGGAGCTGTTTTCCGTTGCAGATGAACACGGCGGCAAGCTGCAAAACCGCGTCGTGTTCTATTGCGACGAGCTCGGCACGATGCCGCCCTTTGACATTCTACCGCTGTTCTCGGCTGGTCGTTCCAGAAAACTGACGCTCGTGCCGATTATTCAAAGTCTCGCACAGCTCGAAAAGAATTACGGCAAAGAGGGTGCGGAAATTATAGGCGATAACTGTCAGGACACGATTTTCGGCGGCTTCGCGCCGAACAGCCAGACGGCAGAAACACTCTCGAAAGCGCTTGGCAGCAGGACAGTCCTGACCGGGTCTGTCAGTAAAGGCAAGGACAGCGCCAGCCGGAGCTTACAGATGGCGGAGCGTGCACTCCTCTCGCCGGACGAACTGAAAAATCTCCCGAAGGGCGACTTCATCGTGATGAAAACCGGCACACACCCGATGCGGACGAAGCTGCAATTATATTTCAAATGGGGCATTTCGTTTGAAGAACCGTATCAGGTGCCGGAACGCGCACAGCGCGAGGTCTATTATGCAGGAAAGGAGGAACTGCTGATGAATATTAAAAAGAGCTTATATGCTCAACGCCGACCGCCTGCAACACCGAAGGCAGAGGACTATATGAGCAGCTACGGCGACAAATGAGCTTCTTCGGTGAAATTTACGCCGATCCCGACCTGCCGCATCGAGCGCGGACGGTCTATATGTACCTCCGCGACCGTGCAGGCGGCGGAAACTGCTGGCCGGGCATCAAGACGATTGCCCGCGATCTGCATCTCTCGCCGCGCACGGTGCAAAGAGCGCTGAATGATCTGGAACACGCCGGATACATCCAGCGCCAGCGACGGCATCGTGAAAACGGCAGCTGCACGTCAAATTTGTATGTAATAACCGATGACAAATAGCAAAGCGGACGCTCCCCGCCAAGGGGAACGTCCGCACTTTTGCTGTCACCAGCGCCGTGACACCACGGCGCGGCTTGAAGGGCCAACTCTAGCTGAGAACCAATACAGAAAGAAGAAATCTGATTTTAAAGAGGCTGGCCTTTAGCTGCCAGATACTCGTTGCAAAGCAGTCGGTACGGCGCTTCATCCTCCTCGATCTTCGGGAAGCGTCCGACGGGCGGGTTGAAGCGGTTATCCGTATTATCGTCGTTGCACTGGCTGACCTCGCCAAGCAGGACGGGGCCGGTGCCCTCTTCCACGGCAAAGTCGTGGTACATCCCCTGCGTGACCCAGAGGCTTTCGCCCGGACGCAGCCGGATCTGCGTGCCCGCGGGGACCATGCGCTTGAGACCGTCGCAGTGGACCTCCACGTCGGACTCGTAGTCAATTTCTTCGTTCGGCAGGCTGTTGTATACGCGGATGAGGCAGTTGCCGCCGCCGCGGTTGATGATGTCCTCAGTTTTGAACCAGTGGAAGTGATTCGCGGCCATCTGGCCCTCTTTCAGATACAGCAGCTTCTCCGCGTAGACCTTCGGATATTTTTCCGGCTGCGTGCGGCAGCCGTTGCGGATGGTGATAAGAGAGAACCCGAATTTGTCAAAGTTACCGAGGCCGTAATCAGTAATATCCCAGCCGAGCATACAGTCGCGGACTTCATCGTACTCGTGACCCTTTTCCTGCCACTCCTCCGGGGTAAAATTGCAGAACGGCGGCAGATAGCACTTGTATTTCGCGCACATGGCTTCAAGTTCTTTTAGTGCTTTGTTAATTTCAGAGCGTTTCATTTTTATGCTCCCGTTGATAAAGCAATCAAAGCAGATTACGTTCTAATTGCAATGTGTCCAGCCCGAACCGCACAAACGCATAATCCTCCCGATATCCCCCGCTTTTTCCGTTGTGCCAGCTTCCGTAGAGCGAAAACAGCGTCGGATCGACGAAAAGCGGCTCAGGCTCCGCTGCGTTGTGGTGCGGGCCCAAAAGATTGCGGTTGCTTGCCATCAGCTCCAGTTCCAGCACATTTTCACCCGGATGCAGATACGGCGAAAGATCAAGCGTATCGCTAAAAAGCAGCGTTCCGGCTTTCTGCCCGTTTACAAATACGCGCGCATACTGGACGCGGCCCGCACAGCGAAGCTGCCAGTTCGTGTTCTGCACAGTGATCGTGCGCTTCAGGCGCATGGCCCCGTGGAAGAACGGGAAGCCCTGCACCGTAATATCCTGCAAGTCAAGGTCTGTGGCCGGAGCACAGAGACGGAAGCGGTTGCCGAATCGAACGCCGTTTTCACCCGCCTGCCAGCCGGAATCCGGCCGCACGGAGAAGCTCCCGAACAGGTACATGGCTTCGATATTCGTCTCATAGCTGACACAGTTCATGAGCGTCTCCGTGACCTCGCCGTTTCCGTAATAGAAGCCGTCGAACACGTCATAGGTCTGCTGCGACTGGAAATAGTCCAGCTCTAAAACGATCTCGTTTTCACCCTTTCTGGCAAGCGCGGCAATGTTTCCACGCACAAACGAGCGATCAAGGACCCCCTGACCGGTCAGGCTGATTTCCGTGCCGTTCACAGATAGTTTTGTGTGTTGGAGCGTTTCCAACTCCAATGTCAAATCATCCGGCAGGTGATCTGCCGCAAACGCATAACGCAGCCAGATCTTCCGGTTCGTTTTCTCCCGCAGCAGGCGCTCGGAGATATACGGAACCGGCAGCAACTCTGTATACATCTTGCCATCATAACTCAGCGCCGCCTTGTCCAGCGTCAGGGTGTTCTGTACCGGCGCGGACAGCATCCATTTCCCGCCCAGCTCCATTGTCTCGGCAATGGGGCTTTTCTGCGCCTGTGGCATCGCGGAATCGTTCTGCATGAGAAGCACAGACTCGCCGGGGGCAAGATACAGCTTTGCTGCGATCCCGTCTGTCGTCTTTTCAAAAGCAACGGATTTCGTTTTATGTGTCAGCAGATCGTATGCCTCCACGCCCGCAAACGGAAGTATTACAGACATGTCAGCTGTGTACGTCTCAGACAGATTGACTGCAAACAGGAAATTTCCATTCTCCGCAAAGCGGAGCGTGCAGCGCACGTCGCGGTTTGCCTCCGGCAGAAGCGCACGTTCCCGCACAAGCTCGTCCCACGTCAGGTTACCTTGCAAGAAGCTGAGATCAGCAATTTCGCCGTCGATGCGCGTGGGCTTCCGTCCCGCCAGCATCAGCCGCCCGCCCTGCGAGAGATAGTCCTTCAAAAGCGCGGCGGTACTGCTGTCCAGCGTGTCGCAGTCGGGAATCACAACGAAGGAATAGGTACACTGTCCAATGGTCAGCCTGCCGTCCTTGACGCTGCCGTACTTCTCCATCAGCCGCTCGTCGCCGTAGTGATGGCCGATGCCAGCCACGCCGAAGCGCTCAATGAGCACGTTGAACGGTTCGCCAACGCTGCGCACGGATGCTTCATCGTTCGCACGGTCAAACGTCAGATAGGCCGAATGTATCGGATGGAGAATCAGCACATCCGCCTGTTCGCGGCTGTTGGCAAGCAGATAGCCCAGTTCCGTGAAATAGTCGTCGAATGTCTTTAATTCATCCGTCCACGGATTGTGCTCCGAATAAAACGCCGGATAATCCCGCTTGCGCTGGCCGCGGATGGAATACGGGTACAGATGCTGGCACATGAGGTTTACGCCGTTCACATACTGCCATTCGGCGATGCGCTTGAGTTCTTTCGGCGTCACGTCCCAGCCCGCACAGGCAAACGTCTCCGTCAGCACCTGCTTTTTGCCAAGCTGCTGCGCGGCGGACGAAACCTGCCGCGGGGCCAGCTCCGTGCCGATTCTGCGTCCCAGCCAGTCCACGCCCGGAATGCTCTCATACTCGTAAAACGGCATCACACCCGCACAGCACCACATCTGCGTGTAAAGCTGGCTCTCCTCGACTGTGTGACCAGTCAGACGGCAGTTGTGTTCTATGCACCAGCGGTAAACGCGACCCATGAAGTTTTCGGTATAGAGTACATTCATCAGCCGCCAGTAGCGGAAACGGAAGCCGGGCGCTTCCTCGCAGTCCACAAACAGCGCGCCCAGCAGATCAAGAACATCTGCGCGGTAGGCTTTTTTGTACTCTGTCAGCAGCACCGGCGTGTAGGCTGTCTCATAGCGAAAATACTGCGGCTCATCGGTGAAGAAGCCCGCGATGCCATTGCCGAATTCCGCACCGAAGCGTTCAAAATACTTCTCGTGCGTCAGAGCAAGAAACGCATCCGTGATGCGCGGGTCAAGGATATCGACCGTGGAGGAATTCTGGCAGTCGTAGACGCAGAGATACTCTGAAATGCCGTTCGCCGCGCCGGTGACGCGGCGAATATGACCGTTTTCCAGCGTGTAAACGCCAAGCGCGGCAGCATCAAAGTCCGTTTTTCGCTCAAAGCGCAGATAGTGCGCCCAGTTTTCCGGATTTTCCAGCAGCTTGCCGCCGGCGAAGCCGCTCGGCCAGCCGTTTTCATCGTAGCACCACGCCTGCATCCCGCGCTTTTTCGCCTCGTCAACGGATGCCTCCACCGCACGAAACCAGTCCTCGCTCAGATACTCGGTTTCAAGTCCGCCCCGCGCGTGCATAAAGAATCCGCCCATGCCCGCGTCCTGCATCGCACCAATCTGCCGCCGCAGCTCGTCCGGCTCTAATTTGTCGTTCCAGCTCCAGAATGGAACAGGGCGACAAAAGACTGAAATCAGGTCAGTTGATTTCATTGTTATAGGCCTCCTTTGTGTCCGCTCGGTTCAGACGGTTTGCGCGATATTCACTCGGCGTAACTGCGTAGTGGCGCTTAAATACGGTGTAGAAATAGTTGGAATTTCCGAAACCGGTTCGTTCTGCAATTTCACTGATCGGCACGTCGGTCTGCGCCAAAAACTCCGTCGCCTTATTCAGACGCAGACGGCGCAGATAGGCCGAAATGCTGCTGCCGGTGGCAGCCTTGAAAATATTCTGAATGTGCGACGCGGACAGACCGACATGATCGGCCAGCGCATCAATATTCAGCTTCGGATCGGCATAATTGCGCTCGATATAGCCGATGAGCGCGTCGATATAGTTGCTACGGTTGTCAATGCTGGCAAATGCACAGGAGATATCCTGCACCAGATCCAGAAACAGCCGCTTGACTGCGCGGGAAGATTCCGCACGCAGAGCCTCCGTGCGGAAGCGCGAGGAGTTATATTCCATCGTCACGGCATAGGCACGCTTGAACGTTGCGATATATTCAGAAACGCCTGCAATCAGCAGATCCAGCGTATACGGCACATCCGCTGTCGGTTCGAACCATGCGTCAAAGAAGCCCGCAAGCGCTGCAGCGGCATCGTCAAAGCGCTGGGTGCAGAGAGCTTGTACTACCTCACTGCGGATCTGCTCTGCCTGTGCCTTGCCAAAGGCCGGACGTGCATCCAGCTCTGTGCGGGAAACAAAGTGACCGGCGGGATAGAAATACAGCAGATCCAGCCGCTCGTTCAGTGCGCGGTAGGCCGCGGGAAGCTGATCGACGGCGGTCAGTCCGCTCTGCCAGACACCGGAGACAGAAAACTGTGCCGCGTCAGAGAATGCCGCGCAAAGCTTCTGCGCAAGCGCCTGCGCATCCGCCCCATCTGGCTGCTCACAGACAAGGAGGAACCGCCCCTGCAGCATATCGACCAGCTCATAACGCGATTCCTGCGCCAGCGCCCTTTCCAGCTGCTCCTGCAAAAGAAAAAGTGTCCGACGATACGGCGTGTTTTGTCCGTTGTCCGGAAGCTCCCGCTGCCGGAGCTGGAGCAGGAACAGCGCAAAGCCGGAATATTGCTCCAACTCGATGCCATTGTCGGAAAATTGCCGCCCGATGACAAAATCGCTGCTTCGGAGCGTAAAAAAGCTTCGGAGAATGGCGTGCTTGATATAGCTGTAGTTTTCGGCGTAGCGTTTTTCCGAAAGCGCGTACTGCTTTTGCAGCGCGGCGTATTCGCGGTTGATGCGGACCGTCAGATAGACGGAGATCAATACGGCGAATACCACGATGCCCAGATAGAACAGCAAAAACCAGCGCGTCAGCGCACGGAGCTGTGATGAAATGGCCGAGTCGCTGATGCAGCTGATAAAATACAGGTCTGTATCGGCAGAGCGCGACCATGTGCAGATCGCATTCGCCTCCTGCACGACCATTTGGCCGCTTTCTGCGTCCCCGCCCAGCACAGCTTCGATCACGGCATCCGTCTGTTCCTGTTCCAGCAGCGTCATGCCGCTTGTGTAGGTCTGTCCGTTTGCATCCACGATCAGAAGCTGACGCTCCGTGCCGTTTGCCATACCGTAGCCGAGCTGCATCAGCCGCTCGGCACTGATATTCGCAACAAAGAAGCCATTATAGCGATTGAGCGAGGTTCTGACCGGCAGAACATAACTGAAAACGGTTTTGTCGGAGGACGTGCTGCGGTAGCGAAGTTGGCGCATTGCCGGCTTTTGCGTCACACGGGACACATCTGCAAGATTCCGAACGAACGCTGCGTCGAAAAAGTCATCCAGTGTACCAAATGATAACTGATAGGTGTTGCCATTGGCGTAGGCATAACAGATACAGTCTTCCTCTGCACAATAAATGTATACAGAGTCCAGCCATGACGACGCGCGCGTATAGTTTTGCAGCAGCTGCATGGATTGAATGACCGACAGGCTTTCTGTATCCATGGAGTAGATTAGCTGCAAAAGTTTCGGATCGCCGTTGAGTTGCGTGAGCATGGACGAAGCGGTGTCCTGCATGATGGAGGCGGAATAGCTGACGTTCGAGACAATATCCTGCTCTGCGAGATAGGACTGTTCCAGACTCCGTTTTTTGACGTTCTGATAAATGAGCAGAAAAACGAAGGATACCAGCAGCAGGCAGAAAACTAGAATGCCGCTGAGTACCTTAATAAAAAAGCTGTTCTTTCGATCGGTCGGAATATTGGACTTGATTAGCCGCACGAGTTGTCCTTCCCCCCCTCTTCATGCAGAGCATTGCAACTATGCAGTTTCCACAAAGCGGATGGTGAAAACTATTTGCATACCTAAAAAATATCACAATCCCAACGCACATTTCAACATAATCATAAAAATTCAAAGTCGCGCTCAAAAATCAAAGTCCGCTTTCAGGGCAATTCAAAGCAATCGTGAGAATTCAAAGATTACAAATGTGCACCTCGCCACTATACTGAATTTAGCGAAAACGACAACGAGAAGACAGAGGTGGTTTGTATTGATGAAAGCAGAAACGAAAAAACAGGAACCAGGCACAATCCGCAGACGGTCTTCTTATAACCGGAGCTTGCGCAAGGATAACCGACAGCTGTTTTCCATGTGCGTGCCGGGCATCATTCTTCTGGCGCTGTTTGCGTATCTGCCAATGTTCGGTCTGGTGCTGGCATTCAAGAATTATAAATTCAATCTTGGCATCTTCGGAAGCGAATGGGTCGGGTTCAAGAATTTTGAGTTTTTCTTCACATCCGGTACCTTCGGACGGCTGATCCGCAATACGCTGGGACTGAACCTGCTGTTCCTGCTGTGCAACACGGTCATCACCGTTCTGCTGGCGCTTCTTTTATATGAGATCAACAGCCGCCACGCGATCAAGGCGTTCCAGACGGTGATCTTCCTGCCGTTTATCGTTTCATGGGTTGCCGCGTCGTATGCGCTCTACGCAAACCTCGCCGACGTCAACGGCATTGTCAACGGAATCCTGACGTTCTTCGGAAAAGAAACGGTTTCATGGTACACAACGCCAAAATGGTGGCCCTACATTCTGCTTGTCTGCTATCTGTGGAAGAACATGGGCTACGGCATTATTATTTATTACGGAAATCTGCTGTCGATCGACAAATCCTATTTTGAAGCGGCGCAGCTCGACGGCGCAACGCGCTGGCAGGTCATGTGGAAGATCTCGTATCCGTTCATCCGTCCAATCGTGACCATGTTCTTTATTTTGTCGCTTGGCCGGATTTTCAGCGCAGACTTTGGTATGTTCTATTATCTGACAAAGAACTCCAGTATGCTCTACAGTGTGACGGACGTGATCGACACCTATGTTTACCGCGCACTGCGCGTGACTGGCGACGTGGGTATGTCCACGGCCATCGGCCTGTGTCAGTCGGTTGTCGGCTTTATCATTCTGGTCGTAGCAAATAAGGTCACGAAAAAAATCAACGGAGAGGGGACGCTGTTTTAATGAAAAAGAAAAACCGTATTGGAACAGTGTTCATCTATCTGATTTTCATCGTGCTCTGTCTTGCAATTCTGTATCCGTTTCTCTGTGTGCTGTCCGTGTCGCTTTCCAGTGCCGAGGACATCAAGCAGTACGGCTTCCGCGTGGTCCCGAAGCATCTGGATTTCTCCGCCTATTCCTATCTGTTCCGTGACAGTAAGATGCTCTGGCAGGCTTACGGCACCACGATTTTTGTCAGCGTCGTCGGAACGGCTATCGGCTGTCTGGTCACGAGTTTGTATGCCTATGCAATCTCACGCACAACGTTCCGCTGGCGCGGTGTGCTGTCACTGTTCGTGACGTTTACGATGTTTTTCAGCGGCGGCATGGCGGCGCAGTACATCACATATGTCAAGCTGCTGAATCTGAAGAATTCCATCTGGGTACTGATTCTGCCGGGCGCGTTTTCCGCGATGAACACGATCATCATGCGTGCCTATTACGAAAAACTCCCCTACAGCATGATCGAATCTGCCAAAATCGACGGTGCAAGTGAGTACCAGATCTTCTGGCGCATGATGTTCCCGCTTGCAAAGCCTGCGTTGGCCACAATCTGCCTGACATTGTTCGTCGCCTATTGGAATGCTTACTACGAGGCCATGATGTATATGGATACCGGCAATTATGTGACGATTCAGCTGCTTTTGCAGCGTATGCTGGAAAAGGTCGACTTTCTCAAGAATAACGCGTCTACGGGGCTGCTCGGCGCAGAAGCCGCAAAGCTTCCAGGCGAGGCCATGCGTATGGCAATGTGCGTGCTGACAGTCGCGCCGATGCTGCTGGTATTCCCGCGTTTCCAGAAATATTTCGTCAAGGGTATGGCAATCGGATCTGTCAAAGAATAAAATCATTGACAGAACGGTATGACATAATAAAAATGAAAAGGAGAAACACAAATGAAAAAGTTCCTCGCGCTTCTGCTGGCAGCCGTGATGGTGCTGGCAATGTTCACCGCCTGTGCCAAGACGGAGACCAACACTCCGGCGACCGACACGCCCGCCGAAACTCCTGCGGACAAGCCCGCCGCAAACGAAGAGAACACTAACACGGAAGCTCCGGCTGAGACGCCTGCCGACGACGATCCCTTCGCAGAAGAAGTCACGCTGCACTGGGCATTCCCCGCGCTGCAGGACAGCTTCCCCGGCTTTGAGGCCATCAATGAGAAACTCAACGAGATCACAAAGGAAAAAATCAACGCCAAGATCGAGTTCGAGATGATCCCCCTCGGCGAGTACACCGAGAAGATGAACATGAAGTTCACGGCTGGCGAGGAATTTGATATCTGCTTCACCGGCGCATGGAACCCGTATCTGCCCGCCGTTGCGAAGGGCGCTTATGCCGAGCTGACGCAGGACGTTCTGGATAAGTACGCTCCTGACGTTGTCGCTGATCTCAACAGCGCTGTCTGGGATGCAATCCGTGTAAACGGCAAGCTCTACGGCATTCCGCTTCAGCAGATCTATGTCCGTCAGACCGGTATCCGCTTCAACACCGAGCTTCTGAACAAGTACGGCTTCGATCCCAGCACTGTCAAGACGCTCGACGATCTGGACGAGTATGCTGCGACCATCAAAGCCAGTGAGCCGGATGCCGTTGTGATTTATAATTACGGTCATCTTATTTATGAAAATATGGTCAACTATCTTGGCTATGATGTGATCGTTTCCAATACGACGCCGGGTGTTGTTTACTATGCTGCCGAAACTCCCGTTGTCTTCAACCAGTTTGAGTCTGAAGAATTCAAGGCTCTGTGTGAAAAGATGCGCGAGTGGAATCTGGCGGGCTACTTTCCGACAGACGCCGTTACCGGTGCTGACTCTGTAGGTGAGAATGACATCCGTGCGATCGACACCGACCCGGCGCACAAGCCCGGCGGCGACATCACCGAAGGTCAGCTTCGCGGCTATGACATCACCGGCATTGCCTTCGGCGACTGCGCCATGACGACCGGCGCTGTGCAGGCGACGATCACCGCTGTCTCCGCAACCTCCAAGAACGTCGAGCGCGCTGTTGCGTTCATCAACCTCCTTGACTCCGATCCCGAAGTCCTGAACCTCATCTGCCACGGCATTGAGGGCACGGACTATGAATTCGTCGGCGACAAGGCTGACGGCCTCATCAAGCCCATCAGCGACTATCCCGGCATGCTGAGCTTCCTCGTCGGCAACGTCTTCAACGAGTACTACACCGACGCTTCTCAGGTCGGCACCTGGCCGGAAACTGCCGAGATCAACGCCAACGCGCAGGCCTCCTGCATCCTCGGCTTCGCATTCGACTCCGAGCCTGTTGCAACCCAGATCGCGCAGTGCTCCGCTGTCGCCGAAGAGTATCTGCCCGCTCTCAACTGCGGCGCAGTCGATGTTGACAGCACGCTCGAAGCGTTCAACGCCGCTCTGAAGGACGCCGGCGTTGACCAGATCATTGCCGAAATGCAGTCCCAGATCGACGCATGGCTGGCAACCAAGTAAATAAACGACCCCATCAGGATTTTTAGTCTGACTGACTGAAGGACGGGCAGGATGAGCCATCTCATTGCCTCATCCTGCCCGTTTTGTATGCAAATTCTTTGAGGATGGAGAGATTATGCCATGAAAAAAGCAATTTCCCTGTTCCTGGCGCTTGTCATGCTTGTCAGCGTATTTGCCGGGCTCGGCATCACTGCCTATGCCGCAGATGCGCAGGCGCTCTGGGTCGATCCGGTCAACGGCAGCGACAGCGCTGCCGGTACGCAGGTTGCCCCCTTCCAGACGATTGAAAAGGCAAAAGCCGCTGCTGCAGCGCTGAGTGCAGGCGGTGATGTGACGGTATGGCTGCACGGCGGAACCTATCGTGTCAGCAATGCGATCACGTTCACCTCTGCCGACTCTGGCAAGAACGGCCATGTCATCACATATAAGGCCGTTTCCGGCGAGGTTCCGGTCATTTCCGGCGGCACGCCCATCACCGGCTGGACGATATATGACGCACAGAAGAACATTTATGTCGCCGACGTTCCGGCTGCGGCAGTCAATTCGCGTCAGTTCTATGTGGACGGCGAGCACCAGACCCGCGCCATGACGGAACAGTCTCCCACAGACTGGACGCTGTTCGGCACAAAGGGTTATATGTCTCCTGCCGTTACGACGCAGGAAGCAAATGAGTATCTGGTTCTCGATCTCGGAAAAGTACGCAGTGTCAACTATCTGACCGCATATTCGTCCATACAGGCGGATAAAAACGGCCGTGCGGCCGGATTTCCGCAGGACTTTACAGTTGAAACCTCAGAGGATGGCACAGCTTGGACGGTGCAGTGTGAACAAACCGGATATGAGTCGCCTGTGGTTGCTACCGCTGCAACATTCAACTTTGCACCGGCTCAGGCACGCTATATTAAGCTAAATGCAACAAAGCTCGGCACTGCGAGCAGGACGAACCCTGGCCGGTATATGTTGGCCATTTCCGAACTGGAAACGGGTCTGAAAACCGGCAGCAATACAGATCTCTCGGAGGTTGTTGTTGATTATGACACCAACCTGATGACTGCTGTTGAGGTTCTGGGGCACAACGAAAATCATGACTGGAACTGGCTGAATCAAACCGGCTATGGCAGCGCGAACCTGTTTGACAACAATCCGGACACCGTCGTTACAACAGGCGGGTATTATCGCCAGCAGATCGAAGTCGAGGGCGTTTACCCATGGCTCAGTACAAATATCAGCCAGAACGGACAGAACGCAGAGATTGCAGCAATTCGAATCGCGGTTGACGCCATCAATCAACCCGTAGATTTTACAATCGAAATTTCACAGTCGAATGATCCCGGCAACACGGACTGGACAATCGTTCACAGCGAAACAGCGTTCGATTGGTCACAGAGTCGGTCGGCTGTCTTCATTTTTAGCCCGTGTGAGGCGAAAAAAGTTCGCTTGCACGCTACAAAAATTGCAAATGGCGAGGAAACGCCCGGCACAGAGAGTGACGACGGCAAGGAATACGCACTCCGGGTTGCTGAATTTGCGGCATTCGCGCCAAAGTCCGGCAGCAGCGAGCCCGCCGAAATAGACTACACGACAAATTTGCTGCACCCTGGATGTGTAGAGGGCATCTTCCATAACAACCCCAACAAGGAATCCTATAACTACGATGAAGTCGGAACATTCCCGCTGGACGCGCTGGTAGACGGCAATAGCAGCGCCTATAGCTTTATCACCTCCAAACCGTATCAGCCGGAGTGGCTGCTTGGCAACGGCGGCAGCCTGTCGCCATGGGTCGAGGTTCGTCTGACAGACAACGGCTCTGCCGTGCAGCTTGGTGCGGTGCGTGTTGCCGTTCGTCCGCGTGTTGTGCCGAATGACTTTGAAATCCAGACTTCTGTAGATGGTGTGACATGGAAGACAGTTGTGAACGAAGACAACTACGATTGGAGCGAGGAAAAGACCGCTGCTATGTTCACGTTCCAACCGCTACAGGCTGCCCGCTTGCGTTTTGTCGCGCACAATCTCGAAAAGCTTGTTGAGGATGAGAGCTACTACTTTCAGCTCAGCGAGTTGGAGGCGTATGGCGTAGCGCAGACGATTTCGGTTGATACGTCGAACGATTTGCTAAAGCCCGGATGTGTCAGCCCGATTTATCAGATCAATGGCGGCGCACTACAGGATTACACAAACTATACATATCCGCTGAATAATCTTGTTGACGATGATGTGCAGACATTTATCTCTTCGGACAGCCTCCTGAGGCCTTGGCTTGCTGCAAACGGCGGTGAGCTTGCACCGTGGGTAGACGTTTCAGTGACAGATGACGGAACAGCAGTGACGGTTGGCGGCGTGCAGATCAGTATTCAAGAGACCTATAATAAACCGGTTGACTTTTCCATTCTTGCTTCCGAAGATGGTCAGAATTGGACGACGTGCAGGCAGTTGAAAGGGTATGACTGGGGCGAAACAACCTCTCGGTTGTTTACATTTGCACCGGTTTCCGCCAGCAAATTGCGTATTCAGGTTCGCGATCTGGATGGACAGCAGGAGGGGTTGCCGCTTTATTTCCGACTAACTGAACTGGAGGCTTATGCACCGACCGATTTCATTGACATAGGGCGCGTGATTTATGTGCAGGTGAGTAGCAGTGAAACGTGTACGCCATCCGGTATTGCGGCGCTGCACGATAACAGCGATAAGACCTATGCCGCAGAGCATGCCATCAACGGAATGTACTATGATAATCTGGAGCATCTTGGTTACGCTGTTCCGGAGAGTTTTGGATTGAAAAACTTTAAAAACACTGCGGATATTGAGATCAACATCCTGCGCTGGTGGCAGCACCGCATCTTCCGAAATAGCGGTGTGTCTGCTGACGGTACGGAGATCTATCTTGATACGGATTGGCTCACATCGCTCCAAAGCACGGCCTATTCCGACCGCATCACATGGATAGAAAACGCGTATGAATTTATCGACCAGCCCGGCGAATGGTATCTTAACCGCAGCGAAAGCAAGCTTTATTATAAGCCAGACGGAAGCATGGATGGCAAGTCGGCGACTCTGCCGGTGACGGAGCAGCTCCTGGTCTTTGAGGGAACCGAAAATATCACATTTGACGGTGTGAAATTTGAAGATACTTCTTGGCTGACGCCGAATGAAATTGGCTACAATGATGCACAGTCCGGTACGTATGCCCAGCACAATGGCGTTTGGGGAGATGTACCCGGCGCGATTGAAACACACGCGGCAAAGAATATCACCATTACAAACAGCGAACTGCGCAATCTTGGCATCGGCGGTATCCGCATCGGCAATGGTAGTTCTGATTGCGCCATTACAAACAGTGCAATCCACGACATTTCCAGTTCCGGTATCTTTATCGGCAATAACACCGGCCATAATCATGGATATTGCGATCCGGGCACGGATGTAACAGGCGTTGTTGTGCGCAATAACTATATCACGCGCACTGGTCTGGACATCTTCGGCTCAAGCGCCATCTGTGCGCTGTATACCTCTGATACCGTGATTGACCATAACGAGGTCTGCTACACAACGTATACCGGTATTTCGCTTGGCTGGGGCTGGGACTGGAAAAACGCTCCCTGCTCCGGAAACAACACCGTTTCCAATAACTACATCCATGATACCGGCAAGACCATCCATGACGGCGGTAGCTTCTATTCGCTTGGCCTGCAGGAAGGTACAAAGGTGTTTGGCAACTATCTACACCACCACAGCGATGGCCTGTATGACAAGGACGGCGGCCTGTATACCGATGAAGGCTCGACCGGTATGGAACTGTACAACAACGTTGTCGGCGACGGCGTTTACTGGTGGCAGAAGATCTGGACGACCAACATCAAGGACTGCTACTGGCACGACAACTTCTATTCTGTGAACCGTTCCTGGGACAGCGGCGTAAATATCCGTCAGGAGAACAACACCTATGTTGAGGGCGGTGATTTCAGTCAATACCCCGCTGCACAGGCTATTATCAACAATGCGGGTCTAACAGATCCAAGCGTGAAAGACGGTGTCCGCATGGGTATTGCAGAGAAGCACAATGTGACATTGATGCAGTATCCGGACGGCGAGGCATACTACTTTGAAAAACCAGCCGGCCTGCTTACATTTACAATTCCTAGTCAGATCGGCAACACGCAATATGACAAGCTGGCGCATACCGCAAATATTCTCATGCCGGAAAGCACTGACCGCGCATCGCTTGCCGGTAATTTTACGATGGCTCCCGGCTTCACCTGCGACAAGGCCTCCGGCAGCCGCCAAAACTTCACATCTCCCGTTGTCTATACGTTTACTGACGGCACAGATACCATCGCGTGGACGGTCACCGTCACCTGCGATGTAACGGCGGATGGCCCGCTGGTCGGTACGGAAACGACGCTGGACGCGGCCATCGCCGCACGCAGCGACTGGACACAGGAGCCTGCCGAGGCTGAAAACGGCGGTGCGCTCTTTACGCCGGCCAAGAGTTTCAGCGCCTATATTGGCGACCGCATTGCCAACGATGCTATTTTGGAGTTTGATATGCAGTCCGCTCTGGATGGAAACGACTGGACGGGGTATGCCCTGCGGATGCAGGACCCATATTCCACGCTCGGTACGATGTACCACATTGTATTCAAGCAGGATGCCATTGAGCTTCAGAAATGGGTAAACGGGAACCGCACGATGCTGATCGGTACGATTGAGGGCTATGACCCGGTTTACGGCGATGTGGAAAACAAATTCTATACATCTGATATCCGTCATAGCATCAAGACAGGCGCGATCGATGTGCCCACCGGTGTACGCCTGTTCCTGTACATTGACGGCAACAAGGTCTTCGACGTAATTGATGCAGACGATCCTATCACAAATGACGGCTTCTTCGGCATGTATCCGATGACGCACGACATGACGCTTCTGCCGTTCTCGAACATCGATACCAGCCCCAAGCCCGATCCCATCCCCGATCCCGACCCTGATCCTGAACCGAAGCCGATTCTTCCTATACTGCCGTCCGGCGGACAGAGTGCCTGGAAGAATCCCTACCAGGATGTCACTGATTCGAGCAGTTATTATGAAGCTGTGCGCTATGTCACGGAAAAGGGCCTGATGAACGGAACCAGCGCATCTACGTTCTCTCCCGACGCGGCAATGACGCGCGCAATGATGGTCACGATCCTCTGGCGCATGGAAAAGGAGCCTGCCGCGCTGAAAAGCAACTTTACGGATCTGACGGCGGACTGGTACCGCACAGCTGTTGATTGGGCAGCAGAAACCGGTGTTGTCAACGGTGTCGGAAACGGAAAATTTGCACCGAACGCCACGCTCAGTCTGGAACAGTTGATTACCATTCTGTATCGCTATGCGGAAAATAAGGGGTATAACGTCTCGAAGTCCGCTTCGCTCGATTCGTTCACGGACGGCAGCGCTGTCAGCGCATACGCAAAGCCCGCCATGCAGTGGGCAGTCGGAATGAACTTCCTTTCCGGCAATACCCTGACCCCAGGCGCGCCTGCAAGCCGCGCGCAGATCGCACAGGTTCTGATGCTGTTCTGCAAGGCTTACATTAAGTAATCCCCATATAACCAGCTGCGCCCTGCTGTTTGCAGGGCGCAGCACCCAACTTTGCAGACAATCAGCAAAAAACTGCTGAAATGATAGATATATCTGAAAAGGAGCCATCATTATGGATAATTCCACACCGTTCCGCACGTTTGGAACCATGCTCGACTGTTCGAGAAACGCTGTGCCGAATCTGCACACGCTCAAAAAGTGGGTCGATCTCACGGCAAGCCTCGGATACAACACCCTGCTTTTATACACAGAAGACACCTATGAGGTACCGGACGAGCCGTACTTCGGCTATATGCGCGGACGTTATTCACAGGCGGAGCTGCGCGAACTGGATGCCTACGCCAAAAAACAGGGCATGACGATCATGCCCTGCATCCAGACGCTGGCGCATCTGTACGCCATCAAGCGCTGGCCGGAATACTGGCCGCATTTTGACACGGATGATATTCTGCTGGCGGGCGACGAGCGGGTGTATACGCTCATTGACCACATGTTCCGGAGCCTTGCCGCGTCGCTCTCCTGCCGGACGATCCATCTCGGTATGGACGAGGCGGAGATGTTTGCGCGCGGCCGGTATTATAACCAGCACGGCGACTGCAACCGCTCACAGGCGTTGCTTGCGCATTTGCAGCGCGTATGTGAAATCGGCGAAACATATGGCTTCCGCTTCCTGATCTGGTCGGATATGTTCTTTAAGCTGGCGACCGGCGGACAGTATTATGCCCAAAACGCTCAGATCGACGAATCTGTGCGCGAAAAGATCCCGGCAAACGTGGAACTTATCTACTGGGATTATTATTCGGCGGATGAAGCGCACTATGACGGCATGATCGAGGCACATCAGAAGCTGAAGCCCGGCACATGGTTCGCGGGCGGCCTGTGGAAGTGGACAGGCTATGCCCCGCACAACGGCTACAGCATGAATATCACAAAAGCAGCGCTTGCAAGCTGCCGGGAACACGGCGTGCAGGATGTATTTCTGACTATGTGGGGCGACGACGGCGGGGAATGCTCCCCGTTTATGCTCCTGCCGTCGCTGTTCTATGCTTCGGAGCTTGCGAAGGGCGAAACCGATGACGAAACGATCAGGGCGCATTTTGCGCAGCGCTTCGGTGCAGCCTTCGACGATTTCATGCAGCTGGATCTGCCCGGAACGCGCAACGGCCTTGACGACAACGTTCGGAATCTGGATAAATTCCTGCTGTATAATGATCCGTTCATGGGCATGATGGACAAAACTGTTTTGCCCGGCGAAGGGGCACAGTTCGGCGCTTGCGCCGAAAAGCTGGAAGCACTGCAAACGCTGCCGGAGTGGGGCTATCTGTTCCGGACGCTCGGCGCGCTGTGCCGGGTGCTGGAGATCAAGGCGGAACTTGGCGCCCGCGTCCACGAGGCATACCGCACAGGAGATAAAACAGCGCTTCGCGCCATGCTTGCGAAGCTTGACGAGACGCTTGCGCGTCTGGAACGCTTTCATGATGCCTATCAGGCACAGTGGATGCAGGAAAACAAGCCGCATGGCTTTGACGTGCAGGACATCCGGCTCGGCGGTCTGATGCAGAGAGTAAAGACCTGCCGTGCGCGATTGGAGGATTACTGCGCCGGACGGCTCGACCGGTTGGAAGAACTGGAAGCAGCGCAGCTTGATTTCTTCGATCACGGAAAGCGCTGCGCAGAGCCGGTCGCCACGCATTGGGGACAGATCGCGACAGCAAATATTGTCTATATGACGATGCTTTGGTGAAAAATATGAGTCAAATTTTAGAGCACGCAAGCTGGATCAATCCATCGGAGGATATCGGCGAAATATGCCCTGTTTTCCGAAAGCATTTTACCGCGCGCCCCGGTGCAGCAGCGAAGCTGGAAATCACCGCATTCGGCGTCTACGAAGTGTTTCTGAACGGGCAGCGGATCGGAAATTTCTTTCTGGCTCCCGGCTGGACAAGCTATCCGACGCGCCTGCAGGTACAGACCTATGATCTGACGGCGCTGCTGCGCGAGGAAAATGAACTGACCGTTACGCTCGGAAAGGGCTGGTTCGCCGGACGGATTTCTGCCGGTGTTTATCAGGCGATTGCGGACGGCCCGCGTCTGCTGGCAGCACTGCATCTGACCGACGCGGACGGCACGCGGGAATATGTGACCGACGAAAGCTGGCAATGGGCCGAAAGCCCGATCCGGTTCAGCGATATTTACGACGGCGAAACGTATGATGCGCGCGTCACACCGGAAAACTGGCGCTTCTGCCGGACGGATAGCTGCGGCAAGCAGATGCTGATCCCGCAGGAGGGCGAGATCGTTACAGAGCATGAACAACTCAAGCCGGTCGCGGTTCTGCATACGCCGAAGGGCGAAATGGTGCTCGATTTTGGACAGGAGATCACGGGTTACGCGGAATTTACCGTGCAGGCCCGTGCGGGTGAGCGCGTTCTGCTCTCCTGCGCAGAGGTGCTCGACGCAGACGGAAATTTCTATACGGAAAACTACCGCAGTGCAAAATCCAGAATCGAGTATATCTGCCGTGACGGAATCCAGACCGGCCGCGCGCACCACACGTTTTACGGCTTCCGCTATCTGCGTGTGGACGAAGCGCCGGAGGGTTGGCAGGCAGAGAATTTCACGGCGGTCTGCGTCTATTCCGATCTGCAAAGAACCGGCTGGATTCGCACGTCCGATCCGCTTTTGAACCAGCTGTATCAGAACATTGTCTGGGGTGAAAAGGACAACCTGCTGGACGTACCGACTGACTGCCCGCAGCGTGACGAGCGGCTTGGATGGACAGGCGACGCGCAGGTCTCCATCCGTGCGATCACCTGCACGTTTGATGGGAAGCGATTTTTTTCAAAATGGCTGCGCGATATGGCAGCGGAGCAGCGCGGGGACGGCGCGGTTTCCCATTTTGTCCCGAATGTCGATCTGTTTACGAAAGATCCCGCGCTGTTCTGCGGTGGCTCGGCGTGGGCGGACGCGGCGGTGATCTGCCCGTGGCAGCTCTATCAGGCTTATGGTGACAAGGAACTCCTGCGTGAACATCTTCCCATGATGCAGAAATGGGTCGAATATGTATGCAGGGCTGCCGGGGACAGCTGCATCTGGAGCACCGGTCACCATTACGGCGACTGGCTGGCGCTCGACGCCGGAGAGGGCAATTATACCGGCGCTTCCCGCAAGGAATTTATCGCAACGGCATTCTATGCGCATTCCGCACAGCTTCTGGCACAGGCAATGGACGCGCTGGATATGGACGGCGCTGCATATCATCGGCTGTTTGAAACGATCCGCGCTGCACACCAGAACGCATTCCCGGACTGCCGGACGCAGACCGAATGTGCATTGGCGCTGCATTTTGGTCTTGCGGCGGCTCCTGACCGCGTTGCCGCGCAGCTTGTAGAGCTGGTTCGGAGCAACGGGAATCGACTGACGACCGGCTTTGTCGGAACGCCGTATTTGTTACACGCGCTGAGTGAAAACGGCTATGCACAGACGGCCTATGACCTTCTTTTGCAGACGAAAGCCCCATCATGGCTGTTCTCTGTCAAAATGGGCGCAACGACCGTCTGGGAGCATTGGGACAGCCGAAAGGCGGACGGCTCGTTCTGGAGCACAGATATGAACTCGTTTAATCATCACGCCTACGGCGCGGTCGCCGACTGGCTGTACGCCGCGGCAGGCGGCATCCGTCCGGGGAAGCCGGGCTATGAAACCGTGCTGTTCTCACCCATTCCAAACCGGCGACTGCAGCGATTTGAAGTAGTAGTAAATACGCCGCACGGAAAAGTGTTTTCATGCTGGAAATGGAACGGCCCCACAGTGACATATGTTCTTACTACGCCGGTCAGTGCCGAGATTCGGCTTGGTGGTGAACAGCACAATGTTGCAGCGGGAACATACACCTTTGTTCGGGGGGATACGACAAATCGCCGTATGAAGCAAAGGATTTTCTGAACGTTCGAAGATAATTCGCGGTTGCCCATAGCGCCCATCGGAGTTATTAGCAAATGTAGATATGAGAGCTGCACCTAAAAATATGATAGTTGGCTTGTGTCATTTTGAGCCATGCCATGTTATAATAAATACGGAGAAAGAGTAGCAATTGAACAAGCAAAAACTGTATCAATATCTGGGCGCAAATGTCTATCGGCTGAGGAAGCAGCGTGGGTTAACGCAGTCCGAGCTTGCTGCATATATTGGCTGCAATCAGAAGTATATCTCACAAATTGAGACAGGCGCTGCAAAAGCAAGCGTTTCGATTTGTTATAAGATAGCAAATACTTTTTCGGTATCGGTCGATTCGCTCTTTACGGACCCGGAAAAATGCGTGAACGCTGGTGAGAATACTTCAGATGGAGAGTTCGCTGAGAGTATCACTCGAACGATTATTCAATACCTAGACACAAAGAAATAGCGGTGTTCCAGCGAACACCGCTATTTTTAACCCTCAAATTTCTGTTTCCGCATCAGGCGCATAATGCCGAGCAGGAATTCCTGCTGCTCATCCGAGAATGTGGCAGCCAAATGGGAAATCTCGCGTAAGCGGGCATTTTGCTCTTCAAACTCCGGATAGACGAGCCACTCGGTCGGTGCGCCCAGCGTCCGCAGCAGCTTTTCCATTGTATTGAGCGTCGGCCGCCGCTCACCTCGTTCCAATGCGGCGATATGCCTCGCGGTAAGCCCGACCTGCTCCGCAAGCTGTTCGCGCGTCATATTCTTTCCCTCGCGCAATTCTTCCAATTTTTCACCGAAACGCTCCTCTAATGGAGTATTATAAATCGACACCAGTAGTTCACCTCCGACACGAGTATTGTACAGAATACCCGCTGTTTCAGAAATGCTCTAATGGTGCCGAATTTTGTTCACTATTAGAGGTCGATAAAATAATGCCCAATACCGTTGATCCATAGTGTTCAGTTCACACAAGAAGAAAAGACACGCAGATGCGTGTCTTTTTTTCTTGCTGGAGAGCGATCTGCTGCGCAGACCGTGCCGCCTGCGGGCGGGAATTGAACGTGAAAGAAACCCCTGATGGGTTTCTTTCACACTATCTTCCTTTCCGAAAACACAGATTTCTGCATTCATCTATAGTGTAGTGAAAACACAAAACAATATAATCCGAACCTTGTACCGATTGGTCATGGGTTCGGATTTGTTGTTTTTATAGAAGAAGTTGAAGACTGGTAATAAAGAAACCGGGAGGATTGCCATGATCGGCAGTCCTCCCGGTTTCTTTATGTAGATGCACTGTCTGAAATCTCCTTCTTTGCTTTCCATTCGGCAAATGCCTTTTTGCCACCTTCGCTTTCGTAGTACTTCTGAATTACCGGAAGCAGACTCCGTGCCAGCGATTCAAAGACGTATTCCGGAATTTCAGCTGCATCAACACCAGTCTGGATATTGGCTTTTTCTGCGTTCACTTGTTTCCTCCTTTATCGCTTCTGTAGGCGCATAGACACGCTTTTCTGAGGTGTTATGGGAAAAGATATTCCCCTGTGTTTTCTCAGCGCTTGTGGGGCAGAAAACACCTTGTTTTCGACTTTTATTTGTGCGATATTGCGCCATCCTCTCTTGGCTGAATCAACTTTGCGTCCGCTGGGTAGTTCAGCGTAATGAGGGCGGGTTTGCCCAAGCCCTGCTTGCGCCGAACAATCAGACCGCTATACTCCAGCTCCCGGAAGATCCGCGTGGCGCTCTGGCGGCTGCGGTGGAGTTTGGTCTGCGCCTGCTCCAAGGTGAAGTACAGCCGGATCGTGCCGTCCGGCTCGACGTAGCCGTTCTGCCGGGAAATGCTGGCTCTGTCCAGCAGCAGCGCATAGAGCACCTTTGCATCGTTGCTGATGCCCCGCAGGGCTTCGTCTTGGAGAAGAAACCTCGGCAGCGGCACATAGGACGCCGCCGGGCTCTGCGTCGTGAGCTTGCAAAAAGTTTTCATCTGACCTCCTGTCCCAACCATCAATCCATCCATTTTTGTGTTGATTGATAGATTGATTCTCTTGTATCTTGATTTATTTCTTATTAGTTAGAGGATGAATTTCAGCCCCGATGAACGGCACAAAAACCGTCGTCCTGAAATCCGGTTGCGGAACGCTCCGGAGCGTCAGCTTGTCCACCGTCTGAAAAACCGGTGACGGAAAACCCACACATGGAAAATCCCGTTGTGGTCAAAGCTCGTCCTTTTGCCGCGCTTTCAGCAGCTCCCAGATCTCGGCCTGCCGCGCTTTCAGCTCGGCAACGTCGTCCTCATAGCAGCGCCCGGTGCTGTTGATGCGGCGGCAAATCTGGTTGATGTTCGAGGCGGCGCGGCTGACAGCGGCAGCCAGCTTTTTCTGCTCGGTGTAATCGACCTTGATGATGTAGCCGTCGATCAGCATCTTGCGGGCGTAAGCGCCGAAGTTGTGTGTCCCCAACTGGCGCATTTTGTGCTGGATGAGATTCAGTTCCTGCTCGTTCAGGCAGATTTCCTTGCGGATGGGTCGTGTGCGGTCTGGCATATTGAAACACTCCTTTCACAATACAACGGACATTTTTTCTCAAAAACTTGGTAGTGACGAAAAGAAAATTTTGAAGACGAGGGCATTGGCGATTCGTTGCCCCTCGCTTTACAACGGACATTTCTTCGCCGAAACGCAGGTATCGAAACAGAAAATTTTCAAAAAATATGCGCTCCCGCTTTTGCGAAAGCGGGAGCGCATTGTATCTGCGGATATGAGATTTGAGAGAGTAGCAAGCACATCCGGTGTCCGTACACACCGGAAAAATGAGCGGTTCAGCTTTGCAGCCGATACGCCCATTTTGATTTTTGGGGAAGCCCCAAACCCTTGATTTTTGAGTTGAAAATACTTCCTGAACTTTTCGGGAAATCTCTTGCTTTTATTCGCTTTGACGATTATAATTATACTGTGATTTTATAAGCAGACGCAGAAATGAGCTGCGACAGGAGTACCGATTATGAAATACTTATCCATCACGCAAACCGCCGAACGCTGGGGTATCTCCACCCGCCGTATTCAGATTTTGTGCGGCGAGGGGCGTGTCCCCGGTGCTATCCGCATTGGCACGGTCTGGGGGATTCCAGAGGACGCAGAGAAGCCGGCGGATGCGAGAATCAAGAACGGGAAGTATATCAAAAAGCCTGTCGAAAATGAAAAATGAGCCGCAGATATTATCAGCGACTCTAACTCGAAATAATGGAGTCTATTCCATCCCGCGGGTGCGAATGGGCGCACTGACCTCTTGGTTACGAATCTACCTAAATCGTCGATTCGACAGATTATAGCAGAGTTCTACAAAGGAGCAACAATTATGAACAAACAACAGCTTGCCAATAAAATCTGGGAATCCGCAAACAAAATGCGATCCAAGATCGAGGCTAACGAATATAAAGACTACATTCTTGGTTTCATCTTCTATAAGTTTCTCTCTGACAAAGAAGTAGATTTTCTAAAAAAGGACGGATATGAAGAAGCTGACCTTCAGGAACATGTACATGAGAACAACGAGGAACTTGTTGATTATTGTCAGCAACACCTTGGCTATTTTATCGCCTATGATAATCTGTTCTCGACATGGCTGGATAAGGGAAATAGCTTTACTGTTGACAATGTGAGAACTGCTCTTTCTGCATTCAATCGCTTGATCAGTGATACGCAGAAAAAGGTGTTCAGCAAAATTTTTAATACACTGGAAACTGGTCTGAGCAAACTTGGTGACAGCACCAGCAATCAAACCAAAGCTATCCGCGACTTGATTCAGCTGATCAAGGATATTCCTACCGATGGCAGGCAGGACTATGACGTTTTAGGCTTTATTTACGAATATTTGATCAGCAACTTTGCTGCAAATGCTGGGAAGAAGGCCGGTGAGTTTTATACGCCTCATGAAGTGTCTCAGCTTATGTCTGAGATTGTCGCAAACCACTTGAAGGATCGTGAGAAAATCGAAATATATGATCCTACGAGCGGTTCTGGCTCTCTTTTGATCACCATAGGCAAGAGTGCTACCAAGTACCTGAAGAACAAAGACGGCATCATGTACTATGCGCAGGAGCTGAAGGAAAACACATACAATCTGACCCGTATGAATCTTGTTATGCGCGGCATCAATCCAGCCAATATCTTCACTCGCTGTGGCGATACATTGGAGCAGGACTGGCCTATGTACGATGATGTCACTCAGACGTATAACCCGTTGTATCTGGATGCTGTGGTTTCCAACCCACCGTATTCACAGCACTGGGATCCGTCTCACAAGGAAACTGATCCCCGCTATCGCTATGGCATGGCACCAAAAGGAAAAGCTGACTATGCCTTCCTGCTTCATGACCTGTACCATGTAAAACCAGACGGTATTATGACCATCGTCCTCCCTCATGGTGTTCTGTTCCGTGGTGATGCTGTTGGAGGCGCTGATGGACTGGGTGAAGGCGAGGGACGTATTCGCCGAAATCTGATCGAAAATAACAACATCGAAGCAATTATCGGACTGCCCGCAAATATTTTCTATGGCACGGGTATTCCCACCATCATTATGGTTTTACGGCAAAAACGTGAAGCTTCTGATGTGCTTTTTATCGACGCTTCCAAGGGATTCACCAAAGTTGGTAAGACCAACAAACTAATGGCATCGGACATCAAGAGAATTGTGGACGCTATTGCCACCCGCCCTGAGAGTATTGAAAAGTTTGCCCGACTGGTCTCCAAGGAAGAGATTCGCCGCAATGGATATAACCTGAATATTCCCCGTTATATCGATTCTTCCGAAGCGACAGAAACTTGGGATATTTACGCCACCATGTACGGCGGCATTCCCAACCATGAAATTGATTTTCTGGAACAGTATTGGACTGCGTTCCCTCAGCTGAGAAGTGTTCTGTTTGCCGCCGATGAAACCCCGTATTCAAGATTGGCAGTTGAAAACATCAAAGAAGCTATCGAAGGCAGTGCCGATGTACAAGCGTTCGTTGCAGCACATCAGTCAGCGTTCGCAGATTTTGATACATATCTGGACGGCGAACTGATCGGAAAAATGATGGATCTGAATGTCTCCAAGGCTGAGGATACTATTACGCAGAATATCTTTGGCCGTGTTGCACCGCTTCCCCTGATCGACAAGTATCAGGCGTATCAACTGTTGGATGACAAGTGGAATATAATTTCCACCGATCTTGAAATTATCCAGACGGAAGGTTTTGCTGCCACAAAGCAGGTCGACCCAAATATGGTCATCAAAAAGAAAGACGATAAGGAAGAAGAAGTACAGAATGGCTGGGTAGGCCATGTCATTCCCTTTGATTTGGTGCAGACTACACTTCTTCGGGAAGATTATGATGCACTCAAGGCAAAAGAAGCCAGATTGGATGAAATTTCCGCTGAACTGACGGAGATCATAGATTCCATTGATGAGGGTGATCGCGGAGAGTTTCTGAATGATGACAATACTGCATTTGTCCCCAAAGAGTTTGCAGCAAAACTTGCGGAAATCTATGCAGATATCTCTTCCCCGGAATTGCTTGGTTTGCAGGGATATGCTGCATTGATAGATGCCAAAGCCGGAAAGGCGGCGAAACTGCAATATATCTTTGAGCATAAGGAAGTGACCTGGGCGTTTGTAGATGGAAATGCCCCGTATACCAAGGGCAAAGTCGCGGCTTATATGAAAACGCTGTGCGAGGCATATTCCTTCCCGGAAGATTCCTTTGAGGCGAAGATGGTCTGTGCTGATAAGCTGATGACGGAAGAAAAAGCCGTCAAAAAGGATGTCAAGGAAAAAACCTATGCGCTCCACATGAAAACCAAAGAAACCATCGAAGGGCTGTCCGATGAACAAGCCCTTGAGTTGCTGCGCCTGAAATGGATTGCGCCTTTGTGTGCATCTCTCCGTGCAATGCCGGATGCGATCATCGACACACTGGAAAAATCGGTACAGACGTTGGCGGATAAGTATGCTGTGACTTACTTGGAATTGGATGAGCAGATTCAAAAATCCGAGGAAGCGCTTTCTTCCATGATCGATGAACTGACAGGTAATGAATACGACATGAAGGGATTGGCAGAGTTCAAAGCCCTGTTGAAGGGTGATGCAAATGAGTAAAACCGAAATCCCTTCCATTCGTTTTCGCGGCTTTGACGACGCTTGGGAACAGCGTAAGTTTGGAGAAATCGCAAGCAAATACGAAGATCCTGTCCCAACACCTCACGATGGCTATTATAGGCTTGGCATAAGAAGTCACGCAAAAGGAACATTTCATAGCTATGTAGCCAAAGGACAGGAACTCGAAACAGCTCAAATGCATCGAGTTGCAGCCGGAAATTTTATTGTAAATATTACTTTTGGATGGGAACACGCCGTTGCAATTACGGATGAAAATGATGCTGGAAAGCTGGTTTCGCATAGATTTCCACAATTTTCATTTGCTGAAGGGATGGTCCCGGAGTTTTTCCGCTATGTAATTGTAGACGAAAAATTTCGTCATCATTTATGGCTTGCTTCACCGGGAGGAGCTGGTCGGAACAGAGTTTTGAAACTTGATGATATGCTTAATTATCTAATGAGGTTTCCATCAAGAGATGAGCAAATCAAAATTGCAGAGTTCTTTCGCCAGCTCGACCACCTTATCACCCTTCATCAGCGTAAGTTTGAAAAGTTGACGAATGTCAAAAAATCGATGCTTGAAAAAATGTTCCCTCGAAATGGCAGCTGCTATCCCGAAATTCGTTTCAAGGGATTTCCTGACCCTTGGGAACAGCGTAAGTTGGGAGATATTGCTGACATTGTGGGTGGTGGAACCCC
>OMBO01000200.1_pt1 | contig 56308 bp, 61 predicted proteins | sample 1644901 | NCBI WGS metagenome assembly OMBO01 (sample SAMEA103958144, study PRJEB25191) | human gut metagenome | reverse complement strand
TTACTTATTTTTATATTTTTAATTATTTAATACAAAATTCATAAAATACGCAATCGTCCCATCCTTTGTTATCAAAGCTCTTGAGATTGGTTCTCCCGCGAAATACAAATTGATGTTTTTCATAAAGTTTCTGTGCAGGTGTATTTTTAAAATTAGTATCTAATCTAATAGTTACCATACTATTACTTTTGCCAAAATCTTTAATAAAGTTGATCATGGCACTTGCAATTCCTTGATTTAATTTTTTAGGATCTATAATTAAAGTATGGATTACCAATATTTGATTAGGATCAAGCTCTGGAGTGCTCCAGGTAATATTTTCATACTCTTTATCTGATTGATTATTTAGAATCACAGTCCCTGAAACAATATCATTTGAATCATAACAAACAAAGAGCTGAGATAAGTCAATTGCTTTTAGAGCTGTATCAATTGAGGGATAAATATTTTTTATCCAACTCGTTTGTTTTTCATCAATCAATGGTAAAGAATTATCATAGAATTTAGCAACTGCGGGTTTATCTTGCTCTGTAGCAAGGCGTACAAAGTATTTCATCTTATATTCTCCTATTTTGAGGTTGGAAAATTATAGCATAAAAAAGCATGAATGTAAACCTTTTCTTTGGTTTTTATCTGGGATTTTCGTATATGTTATCAAAGTGGTATAATGCATGCTTTATATGTTATGCATTTCGTGTTGTTTTTAAGTATTGTTTAACAAGCATTTAAGGGGTATAGTTTTTTTATATAACTAAAAAAGTCAGTTTTTTTCATAATTGGTATTGTTTTGATGTAATGTATATGGTACAATGCTCTTTGTGTGTGTAATTTGAAAAAAATAAAGGAAAAAATAAAAATGAAAATAAAAAAATTATCATAGCAGCCACCACTTTTGCAATAGTTTTTAGTACGTGTATTGGTATTAAATCATTAGCGGATAATTATTGGACTGGACATGGAGAAATTCAGACAATTAACAACAATATTGATACACTATCAAATCGGGTTAAAAGTAAAAATCAAGTAATTTCTGATTTAAATCAGACCATAGCAAACTTAAAAAGTTCAGTTGATTCACAAAGTTCACAAGTCAATTCTTTGCAAACTCAATTAACGCAAGCTAATGTTGACAAACAAAATGAAATTAATGCAAAGATAAATGAAATCAATACAAAAATTGCAGAAGGGAATCAAAAAGTAGCTGATAAACAAAAAGAGGTTGATACAGCAAACCAAACAATTTCTCAATTAAACCAACAACTTAATGATTTAAGGCAAAAGTCTGGACAGGACAATGATCAAGCATTGCGAGAAGTTCAAGATATTCGAGCAAAATCTGATCAGGCTGTAAAAGATGTATAATAAATAAAAAATATTTAAATCTCTGTTTTCAAACTTTTATTTAAAGTAAGTAATTGCGAGAGAAGTAAGTCATAATTAATATTCTCGTTGCAAGAAACTAAACTGTCACCAATTTCAAGAGAGATAGAAGGTAATTCCTTTTTAACTTGTGCTCCCTTATCTGTGAGAAATAACTCAACACTTCTTTCATCTTTATCAGAACGTTTTCTTATAATGTATCCTTTTGCTTCCAATCTTTTTAGTAGAGGGCTTAATGTACCAGAATCTAAAGAGAGTTCATCGCCTAATTTATTTATTGTCATCTCGTTTTCAATTGCTAACATAGCGATAAATCCAGTATAAGTAAGCGAATATCTATTTAAATAAGAATTATATTTTTTTATGATTTCCTTTGAAGCAATGTATAATTGAAAACATAATTCCTTGCTAAGAATATTGTCTGTCATATTTTCTCCTATCATTTCATTATATCTGAATCTATATATTTGTCAAACGTAATTGTATTTAGTACAATTATATTGCAAACAATTTAAAAAGGAGATTTCAATGAAAAAAATATTTTCTACAAAAATGATAAATACTGGCGGTCGAAATGGCGAAGTCCATTCTCCAGATAAAAGTTTTAATTTAGATATTATTGCACCAGGCAGAAAGGTTGAAGGAGCGACAAATCCAGAGCAATTATTTGCTGCAGGATATAGCGCTTGTTTTAATAGTGCTTTAGACTATATTAAAAAATCAAAAAATATAGAGGGTGAATCAACTATTGAAGTTACAGTTTCTCTCTATAATTTAAGTCAAAATGAAATTCCAGATGTAGTATTAGGAGTTGATATTACAGGACATATCGAAGGAGTGAGTGCTGAAGAAACAGAAGAACTCTTGAAACTAACACATAAAACTTGCCCATATTCCCGCGCTACTCAAGGTAATATTGAAGTAACGATAAAGGCTATCTAAAAGATTTTTCTAAAATTAGTTTTCCAAGATTAAACTTTTTACTAAGTTTAGGGAGCACAAAAGTCTTATTATTTTTTGTTTTGATGATATACTGAAAATAAAAGATAACAATAGTTAATGCAGGATTTAAAATACAAAAATCAGCGAGGAGCTTATTAAAAATTTTAAAAGTAAAAAAGCCAATAACAAAAATATTGGTTTTTTTATTTTAAGAAATTCCAGAATAGGTGTTTTCATCTCGAGTGCAAGAAAAAAATAAAAAAATAGATAAAAGGACCTTATTGCTAAGAAATTATAAAGATATACATTAAATGAAGTAACCTTTCCAATCTTTGATGGTTTAATAAAACAGAGAGAAGGGTTAAAATATAAATGAAATATGATATAATTTAAGTTATGTTTTAATTTGACCTCATTGAGTAAAAATTAGAGAAATCGAGAAAGTTTATGAAGTAATCTTTAAAGATTTTGAAGTACAGAACTTTTGATATCAATGGTATAGAAGCTAAAAAATAAAAGGAAAAGTAATGGCGCAATTATATTTCAAATATGGGACGATGAATTCAGGGAAATCAATTGAGATTTTGAAAGTGGCTTATAATTATGAGGAACAGGGTAAGCCTGTTTTATTAATGACTTCTAGTCTAGATACACGCGCAGGGGTTGGGACAGTTGCTAGTCGAATCGGGATGAAAGCTGAAGCTGTCGCAATTGATGAGGAAATGTCTGTTTTTGATTATGTGAACAGCCTGCCAGCTAAACCTTTTTGTGTGCTGATTGATGAGGCACAATTTTTAAATAAAAAACATGTCTATGATTTTGCGCGTGTTGTGGATGAACTAAATGTTCCAGTCATGGCTTTTGGTTTGAAAAATGATTTTCGTAATGAGCTTTTTGAAGGCTCAAAATATTTACTTTTGCTTGCGGACAAAATCGAAGAAATTAAAACAATTTGTTGGTATTGTAGTAAAAAGGCAACAATGGTGATTCGGACAATTGATGGAAAACCAGTTTATGAAGGTGAACAGTTGCAGATTGGTGGAAACGAAACCTATATTCCTGTTTGTCGTAAACATTATTTTAAGCCAGAAATTTAAAAAATAAGATTAGAATTTTACACGAACAGACTTTATATCAAGAGGGAGGAACTCGATGTTTTATCATTTTAAAGGAACGATTACTGGTGAGGATTATCAAAGAATTCTTGGTCAAATGACCAAGCGGATGATGCTTGTTTTTTCAGGAATTATGCTTATTTTTTTGGTTATTAATTTATTTATGAGTAAGGGGCAATGGCTTTGGCCGGTTGTTTCTGCTTTACTTGTTCTTGTTTTAGGAAATCTTTTTTTACATTGGCAATTGAAAAGTCGTTTTTTGAAAAATTTTAAGCCACAAGAACTTGATATGTATGTGACAGAGGAACAAATTAAAGCTCAAATGAATGTACGTAATGTCGAAATTTTTTCAGATCGTGTGCACTTTTTTCAAGGTAGAAATCAAGTGATGATTTTTAAAAAAGACATGCTGCAAGATCTGACACAATGGGATTCGTTTGTCAATATGGCCAAAAATTTACCATTACAAACTAAAAAATAATTAAAGGAAATAGAGAAATGTTTGATCAGTTAGAATCAATAGTTGGAAGATATGAAGAATTGGGTGAGTTATTGTCTGACCCTGAGGTGGTTTCGGATACAAAGCGTTTTATGGAATTATCGCGTGAAGAAGCAGATTTACGTGATAAAGTAGCGACTTATAATGAATACAAAAAAGTTCTTGAAACAATTTCTGATAGTGAAGAAATGCTTGGCGAAGGTGGACTTGATGATGATATGAAAGAAATGCTCAAAGAAGAACTTTCATCAGCAAAATCACAAAAAGAGCTTTTGGAAGAAGAAATCAAAATTTTGCTTTTGCCAAAAGACCCAAATGATGGAAAAAATATTATTTTAGAAATTCGTGGAGCTGCTGGTGGTGATGAAGCTGCACTTTTTGCTGGTGATTTGTTGAATATGTACCAACATTTTTCTGAATCACAAGGTTGGAAGTTTGAAATTATGGAAGCAAACATCACCGGAATTGGTGGATATAAAGAGGTTTCAGTTTTAATTTCTGGTCCATCTGTTTATTCAAAATTGAAATATGAATCTGGTGCTCACCGAGTACAACGTGTTCCTGTAACCGAAACACAAGGGCGTGTCCATACATCAACGGCTACTGTTCTTGTTATGCCTGAGGTTGAAGAATTTGAGATGACAATCGACCAAAAAGATTTACGTGTGGATATTTACCATGCCTCTGGTGCTGGTGGACAGAATGTCAATAAGGTTGCTACTGCGGTACGTATGGTCCATTTACCAACTGGGATTAAAGTGGAAATGCAAGAAGAACGGACGCAACAAAAAAATCGGGATAAAGCTATTAAATTGTTGAATACAAAAGTCTTTGATTACTATCAACAAATTGAATTGGATAAGCAAAATGCAGAACGTAAATCAACTGTCGGAACTGGGGATCGTTCTGAGCGGATTAGAACTTACAATTTCCCACAAAACCGTGTGACTGATCACCGGATTGGCTTAACTTTACAAAAGTTGGATAGTATTTTATCTGGGAAAATGGATGAAGTGATTGATGCTTTGATTGTCTATGACCAAACTAAAAAATTAGAAGAATTAAATAAATAATGGATTTTGAATTTGAAGATTTTGTTATTCGAGAAGTGGGACATGAAAATAGGAAAATGCAAACTTCGAAAAAGGTGAATAATGTTTCAACAGATGTGACTATTTTTAAGGTCAAAGGCTTTGATTTATCTTTTGATTTACTTTATTGTAGGGGGGGAAATGGAGATGTTTGGGTAGTTGCTGAAAAGATGGAGTCTCTTTCTAAGCATTTGCACCGAGCGCAAAGAACTCGGATGTCAATTGAAAATTATAAAGAAAAGCAATATTGTCGACTTTGGCAAGAAGTAAAAAAAGATGAAGACTGGAGTCGGACCAAGAAAAGTTTACCTTTGTCTGAATTGGGAAAATATAGTAAAAATCCTTTACGTCAATCTTTCTCAGAACTTGGAGCAAAACTTGGAACTTTAGAAGAGTTGGTTTCCGAAACAAATCAAAATCGAAAGCAGTATGCTTTGCTTTTTCCAGCTCAAGAAGTAAAAATCCCTTTATGTGCTTATCTTTTAACTCGAATTTCACCTCTTATTTAGTAGAGAATCTTGTAAAATAATGATTATTTATAAAAATTATTAGTAGTGAGGAACTTATTTTGATGAATGATGAAACAATCATGAATCCAACGATTGAAAAAATGTTGCTCCACGCATCAGTTCGTGATTTTAAAGAGAAGCCTTTGTCAGCTGATGTCAAGGAGTTGTTGCTAAAAGCTGCACAGTCTGGAGCTTCATCTAATTTTCTACAAGCTTATTCAATCATTGAGATAGCGGATAATGATTTACGTCGTGAACTGGCTAGGATATCAGGTTCAGATGATTATGTGAATCAAACAGGTGTTTTTTATATATTTGTGGCTGACTGGTATCGACAAGCTCAGATTTTACAGACGGAAAATAAGGACGTGAAGGCTCTCCAGAATATGGAAGCATTGACGGTTGCCATTGTTGATACTACAATTGCTGCACAGAATATGGCGATAGCTGCAGAATCTATGGGGCTTGGAATTTGTTATATTGGTGGGATTCGTAATGATATTGCTAAAGTGGCAGATTTACTGGATTTACCAGAATTGACTGTTCCACTTTTTGGTCTTACAATTGGGATGCCAAAAACACGAAATGAAGTTAAACCACGTTTACCAAGAGCAAATATTTTGTCAGTTAATGCTTATAATCGTGTGACAGTGAGTGATTTACAGGCTTATAATGAACAAACTTCAGATTACTATGCCAATCGGAGTCATCATCAAAAGTCTACTGATTGGACGCAGGAAATGAGCAATTTTCTGACAAAGCCACGGCGTGAGGATGTTGCCAAATTTTTGAAAAAGCAAGGATTTACATTAAACTGAAAAGTTGATTAAGCCTGATTTTATTGGGCTTTTTTGCTATACTTGGAAGAGTAATTTAAAAAGATATTAGAAAAATAATTAATATTGGAAAGTAGAAAAAGAAAAATGCTTTGGATTGAAGCTGTGCGAACTTTGTCAGCAGATTTAGAAGACCCTTTTGAGTTGGAATTTGTCTGGCGAAATTTACATGAACTTGATAAATTATCTTGGTTGAATTTGATGCGAGAAAAAATTACTGACCAAGAATTAAAATTACTGACAGAAGTGTCAGAACGTCTTCATCAAAATGAGCCTCCACAATATATAGTGGGTTGGGCAGAATTCCGTGATTTGAAATTGAAGGTCGATAAGCGTGTTTTAATTCCTCGTCCTGAAACTGAAGAATTAGTGGAAATGATTTTGGCTGAAAATGAGAATGATTCCCTCAAAATTTTAGATATTGGAACAGGGTCAGGAGCGATTGCCATTTCTCTAGCTCAAGCGCGTGAAAATTGGACAGTAAAAGCTTCTGATATTTCTAAAGAGGCACTAACTTTAGCAGCTGAAAATGCTGAAATAAATCAGGCTAATTTGGAATTCGTTCAATCAGATGTACTAGATAAAATTACTGACAGCTTTGATATTATCGTTTCTAATCCGCCATATATTGCTTTTGATGAAACTTACGAAATGGATAATTCTGTCATTAAATATGAACCTGATTTAGCGCTTTTTGCGGAAAATCAGGGATTAGCAATTTATCAAAAAATTGCTGACCAAGCGGTCAATCATCTGACCGATAATGGAAAAATTTATTTGGAAATCGGCTATAAGCAAGGGCAAGCTGTGCAAGCTATTTTTCAAGAAAAATTTACTGACAAGCTTGTTAGTATTCATCAGGATATATTTGGAAAAGATCGAATGATTAGTGTCAAGTGATAAAAGCTACTGTTGCAATATTTAAGGAGAAAAATGAATTCTTTAATTTTTGAACAAGTATTTCAGCAAAAAGAAGATTTTTTACCAATATTATTATTAGCTGATGATGGACCACATTTAGAAAATTATCTGGAAAATGGAGATTTATTTACTCTGTCTTTAAAAAATGGCAAGACCGTTGCCTGTGCTGTAGTCATAAAAAAACAAAAAAATACTTTTGAAATTGAGAATTTCGCGGTAGAAACTAGTTTTCAAGGACAAGGATTCGGTCAGCAAATGATGAAACAACTCATCACATATTTGAAAGAAAATTTAGCAGCTGATGAGCTAATTCTTGGAACAGATGATGTTTCAAACAATGTAGCTTTCTATGAAAAATGCGGCTTCACAATTACTCATAAAATTTCCAATTATTTTCTTGATAATTATGATCATCCTATTTTTGAAGGAAAAGTTCAGTTAAAAGATAAAATATATTTAAGAAAGAAGTTAAAATGAAAGTTGAAAATGATTTACGAACAATGTCCTCTTTTTTGCAAGTGCAATTAAAAGATATCAAAACTTTGGTTGAGTCAAACAAGATAGACCAAGCTAAAGAAAATTTGAAGTTTGTGCAAGGGGGACTCAATAATTTTGCTAACGAACTTGAAAAAGTCGAAGGTGGATTTTATGGTATTATTGGCTTTCTTTTTCGTCGTCCCTACAAAGTACCAGATGATTTGAAAAATATTAGAGAAAATCTTTTTATTGAAGCAAAAACATTACAAAAAGAACTAGACAAGCAGTCAGAAAAAGAGAATAATAATAAAAACCGCTTATCAGCTAGAGCTATCAAAGCACTAAAATCTGGTCAGTTAGCTATTTTACCGACAGAAACAGTTTACGGTCTCTTTGCAGATGCGATGAATGAAGAAGCAGTCCAAAAACTCTATTCAGTCAAAGGACGTCCAACAGAAAAAGCTTTAAATATGAATATTTCAAGCTTTGAAGATATTTTAAAATATTCAATCAATCAACCAGTTTATCTTCAAAAAATTGTGGAAGCCTTTCTTCCTGGCCCTTTAACTATTATTTTAGAGGCATCTAAAGATGTTCCTGAATGGATTCATATTGGAAAAAGTACTGTTGGTTTTAGAATGCCAAATATTGCAGTAACTCAAAAAATTATCAAAGAGGTCGGTGTTTTGGTCGGACCTTCTGCCAATTTAAGTGGTTCTAAAAGTCCAAGTTTCTTTGCCGATTTAAGTCCTGAAATTTTAGAAAATGCCGCAGTCGCTGTTCAAGATGATAGCATCTATGGACTAGATACAACAATCATCGATTTGACGCAAGAAAAACCAAAATTACTGCGTCAAGGGGCTGTTACTAAAGAAGAATTACTTAAAAAAGTTCCTGAACTTGGTCAAATTGAATAAAATAAGCTGAAAAAAGTAATCTAAAAATTTCCGAACATTCTTTGGCAATGATGAGATTTACAAGCCAACTTATTTCAAAAAAGAGCCTTTAGCCGATATAATAGTTTTAGAGTTGAAAGTTTGCTTGCGAAAGTAAACTAAAATTAACTGATTAAGTTTATAGCGCCAATGACTATAAAATTCTACTTATATTTTTTAAAATATCCCAAAAGACATACAAGGAGAACCAATGATTTTTGATAAAGAAGATTTTGAAAGTTTTGACCCAGAATTGTGGGCAGCCATTCATGCTGAGGAAATTCGTCAGCAACAAAATATTGAATTAATTGCTTCAGAAAATATTGTTTCAAAAGCAGTTATGGCAGCACAAGGTTCTGTTTTGACAAATAAATATGCCGAAGGTTATCCTGGGAAACGTTATTATGGCGGAACAGAAGCGGTTGATGTTGTAGAAAATTTGGCTATTGAACGAGCAAAAGAACTTTTCGGTGCAAAATTTGCCAATGTTCAACCTCATTCAGGTTCTCAAGCCAATGCGGCAGCTTATATGGCATTAATTCAACCTGGAGACACAGTCTTAGGAATGGATTTAAATGCTGGCGGTCACTTGACTCATGGAGCTTCAGTCAATTTTTCAGGAAAAACTTATCATTTTGTTCCTTATGGAGTTAATTCTGAAACTGAGCTTTTAGATTATGATGAAATTTTAAAAATTGCTAAAGAAGTTCAACCTAAACTGATTGTTGCTGGCGCTTCTGCCTATTCACGCCTGATTGATTTTGCTAAGTTCCGTGAAATCGCTGATAGTGTTGGAGCAAAATTAATGGTTGATATGGCACATATTGCTGGATTGGTAGCGACTGGTGCGCATCCTAATCCACTTCCTTATGCTGATGTCGTTACAACAACAACTCATAAGACACTCCGTGGACCACGTGGTGGAATGATTTTGACTAATGATGAAGCTTTGGCCAAGAAAATTAACTCTGCAATCTTCCCTGGAACTCAAGGTGGGCCTTTAGAACATGTCATTGCAGCAAAAGCAGTAGCTTTTAAAGAAGCACTTGATCCAGAATTCACAACCTATATTGAACAAGTCATTAAAAATACGCAAGCAATGGCTGAGGAATTTGCTAAAGTGGAAGGCTTACGATTGATAGCTGGTGGTTCAGATAATCATTTGCTTAATCTTAAAGTTTTAGACTTAGGAATTAATGGGAAAGAAGCTCAAGATTTATTGGATAGTGTTCACATCACACTCAATAAAGAAGCAATTCCTGATGAAACATTATCACCATTTAAAACTTCAGGGGTGCGAATTGGAGCAGCAGCGATTACTTCAAGAGGATTTAAAGAAGTTGAAGCGAAAAAAGTTGCACAATTGGTCTCAGAAGCTTTGGTTAATCACGATAATCAAGAAAAACTTGCGGAAGTTAGGAAAGCAGCTTTAGAACTGACTCGTCAATTTCCCTTATAATATCAAAAATTAGACAAAGAAAATTTGTCTAATTTTTTAATGTTAAGCTAAATTTAAAAGAGAAGTGTTATAATAGAACTTATATAAAAAATGACTGCAAAAAATAATGATATGTGCTAGTAAAGAATAAGAGCAGTCAGAAAATTTAGGTAAGTGAAATGTTTAAAAAATTAATTGGATTAATAGTACTGATACTTCTTGTATTCAGTGGTTTTTATGTTTACCGTATGCATGAAAATGTGAAACACGTAATGTCTTATGAGGCAGAGGTCAAAAAAAGCCTTAAAGCACAAGGATTGAGTGGTGATACAAAGTTGGCTTTGGCAATTATTTATACAGAAACTAAAGGAAAACAAGTTGATATTATGCAATCAAGTGAAAGCTTGAATGGCACAACAAATACTTTCTCAACAGAACAAGAAAGTATTAAACAAGGTATTTCTAATTTGTCAAAAGTTTTAGAATATGCTTCACAAAAAAAGGTCGACGCTTGGGCAGGAGTTCAGGCTTATAACTATGGGAAAGCCTATGTTGATTACATAGCTGCCCATGGTGGAAAGAATACTATCGCTCTTTCTAAGGATTATTCTCGTGATGTCGTTGCGCCAAGTTTAGGAAATACAACGGGTGAAACTTATTATCATTTGACTCTGGATTCATTGATTTATAATAAAGGAAAGCTCTACTCTAATGGTGGGAATATTTTCTATGCCAAAGAGGTTGAATGGAACATGCTCTTACTTGATTTATTAAATTGGTAAATTACTGTTAAGATAGAAAAACACAGTTGAATGTGCTTTATTGTCGAACAGTATTTTTTTATATTTGAATTATCAGAAAATTATACTATAATAGTGATTAATAAATAATTTGAGGAAGTGAAATCGATGATTTATAATTTTGGCGCAGGACCCAGTGTACTTCCAAAGGAAGTCTTGAAGAAGGTTCAAGAAGAACTGTTAGACTTTGAAAAAAGTGGTATGTCAGTGATGGAAATTTCGCATCGCTCCAAGGCTTTCCAAAAAGTAATTGATGAGGCTGAGAACGATTTGCGTGATTTGATGTCGATTCCTCAAAACTATAAAATTTTGTTTTTACAAGGGGGAGCTTCCAGTCAATTTTCAATGGTTCCAATGAATTTGGCAATTGGCAAAAAGGCTTATTACAATATTTCGGGCGCCTTTGGTGAAAAGGCTTATGATGAAGCGGTGAAATTGAGTCATTTCCTTGATTTAATACCGATTAGTTTGGGCTCAACTAAAAAAGATAATTATAATCATCTATTGAAAATTGATAAATCTAAAATTGATGAAAAAAATGGGGCCTATCTCCATTTGACAACGAATAATACGATTGAAGGAACAAGTATTTTTCCTGAAAATTTGCCTGAGTTTGCAAGCCTTCCTTTGGTTGCTGATATGAGTTCAAATATTTTGGCGGTTGATTATGATGTGAGTAAATTTGGATTAATTTACGCTGGAGCTCAGAAAAATTTAGGTATTGCTGGTTTAACCATTGTCATTATTCGTGAAGACTTATTGAATGAAGCTGAAAGCCTCTCATCAATGATGGATTATCAGATTTTGGTTGAAAATGGCTCGATGTACAATACCCCGCCGACTTTTGCTATTTATGTGGCCGGGCTGGTTTTCAAATGGGTAAAAGCGCAAGGTGGCGTAAAAAAACTCGAAGAAATGAATCAGAGAAAAGCTCAATTGTTGTATGATTTAATTGATCAATCTGACTTTTATCAGAACCCAATCAAAAATAAAGATGAGCGGTCGATTTGCAATGTTGTTTTTACAAGTCCAAGTCAAGAATTGGATGAGCTATTCACCCAAAAAGCTGAAGAAAAAGGTTTCAAATCACTCAAAGGTCATCGTTCCGTGGGAGGAATGAGAGCAAGTATTTACAACGCTTTTCCTTTAGAGGGGGTTGTTGAATTAGTGAAATTTATGAAAGAATTTGAAGAGGGATATAAATGACTTATCATATCAAAACAATTGGAAATAATATCGACCAAATTGCATTAGATGAAATTGGCGAAGGCTTTCTTGTTAATCAAGTGTCAGAAGCTGAATCTGACGCATTTATTTGTCGGGCTCAGCCTTTCCACGATTATGAATTTTCCAAAGCGCTTTTGGCGATTGGACGTGCTGGTGCTGGTTTTAATAATATTCCGATAGAAAAGTGTGCTAGTAAAGGGATTGTAGTCTTTAATGCGCCTGGTGGGAATGCCAATGCGGTTAAAGAATTAGTTTTGTCAATGATGATTTTTGGAACGCGTAATTTAAAACCAGCAAACAAATGGTTGACTGGTCAAAAAGGCGATGATAATACCATTGATGGGGCGGTTGAACATGGGAAAAAGGCGTTTTCTGGTTCTGAAATTTCAGGAAAAACTTTAGGGGTAATTGGCCTTGGGAATATTGGTTCAAAAGTTGCCAATGATGCACAGCGTTTAGGAATGAAAGTTATTGGTTATGACCCTTATCTTTCAATTGAGCACGCTTGGAACTTGTCACATCATGTTAAAAGAGTGAATGATTTGGCTGAGATTTTTGAGAAGGCAGATTATATCACGGTTCATACGCCAGCGACGGATGAAACGACGAAAATGCTCAATTGGAAAAATTTATCTAAGTGTAAAAAGGGAGTGATTTTGCTCAATTATGCACGAGATGAGATTACGGATAAAGAAGCAGTGCTTAAAGCGATTGATGAGGGAATTGTCCGCTTTTTTGGAACGGATTTTGGTTCTGAAAAATTTTATCATCATCCACAAGTTTTTTTAACTCCTCATTTAGGTGGTTCAACGGCGGAAGCCAGTTTAAATTGCACAAGAATGGCTCTGGATTCTGTTCAAACTTATTTGAAAACTGGCGAAATTATTAATTCAGTCAATTTTCCACGTGTTTTGCAAGAGTTGAATACGCCTTATCGTGTGACCTTAATCAATAAAAATGTGCCTAATGTTGTGGCTCAAATTTCACTTGCGGTGGCAGCAGAAAATATTAATATTGCTAATATTGTTAATCGTGGTCAAGGAGATTATGCCTATACTTTACTTGATTTGGATGAAAAAGATGAAGGAAAGTTGGCGGCTTTAGTTTCACGTTTTGAGGCTGCTGATAATATTATTCGTGTTCGCTTAATTGAAAATCAGAGTATAGTTTAAAAAACGAATGGAAAAGGAAGAAAATGGCTGCAAAAGGATTACTTGTGATGGATGTGGATAGCACATTGATTGAAGAAGAGGTCATTGATCTCTTAGGGGGAAAAGCGGGTATGGGTGATAAGATTTCAGAAATTACGGCTGCCGCCATGTCTGGCGAAATTGATTTTAAGGAATCTTTGAGAGAAAGGGTGGCTTTGCTTTCTGGTTTGCCCACAACTATTTTTGACGATGTTTACAAAGAAATTCATTTAACTAAGGGTGCAACGGGATTAATTGAAACTTTGCATGCGAAAGGCTGGAAAGTTGGCCTTGTTTCTGGTGGTTTTCATGAAATAGTGGATAAAATCGCAAGAGATTTAAAAATAGATTATGTTTTTGCTAATCGTTTGTCTGTGGAAAATGGCCATTTGACTGGAAAAACTCATGGGACAGTTGTGGATAAAGATTTCAAAGTTGATAGGCTCAAACAATGGGCAAATGAAAATAAGTTGAATTTATCTGAGGTTATTGCTGTAGGTGATGGCGCAAATGATATTCCAATGCTAAATACAGCTGGTATTGGGATTGCCTTTTGTGCAAAACCTGCGGTCAAAGCTGCTGTTTCCTATCATATTGATAAGCGAAATTTACTGACCGTTTTGGAATTTGTGGATAAACTTGCTGATAAAGAATAAAATGTAAATGTAAAAAATTACTGACGGAATTTCCGTCAGTAATTTTTCTTATCTGCCGCTTCAATGCTCGTTTCAGTCGCATTGAACTGACAAGCTTTTTGTTAGTATTTTTTAATTTCTAATATTTGATATTGAAGTCTGTGAAATCAGGAAAATTTGCAGGGATTGATTTGACATCAGTGACTTTAGCAAAGGGTGAAAGACGTCCTTTACTTGATTTTTCCCCACAAACAATGGCAGTGAATTCTTCTAATTTTTTTTCGTCCTCTGTTTGCGCGAGAATTTCAACTGTACCGTCATCATTATTCCAAACACGCCCTAAAATGCCCAGTTCACGCGCACTTATGATAACAAAATAACGAAATCCGACGCCCTGAACGCGCCCAGAAACAATCATTTTTACTTTGAACATCTTAAGACCTCCTAGCTTTATGTTGTTGAAATGATAATAATTGAAACGTTTTCTTTTATTATAACATAAGCACCAGAAAGATTGACAAAAATCTGATAAAAGTTTCACTGCTTATGCTTTGCTGTCCAAACCAAAGGGATCTATGTTTTTCATAAGTCACAATCACTCAGTGGGAAATTATCCTTTTTAGATGAAAGAACTAGCATATCTGTAAGCCAGTAAAGTGGCGACAGCTATCTTACACTTCATTTGATTATCAATGCAATGGGATACTGGCAATGTAAAACTTTGTTTCGCCTTACTGGCTATGATATAATTGGAGAATGGAAATCATCAGTTCAAAAGATAATAAAAAAATTAAAGAAGCAAGAAAATTGCTGACAAAAAAATACCGCAAAAATTCATATCTCATCGAAGGATTTCATTTGTTGGAGGAAGCGCTGAAAGCTGGTCGTTCAATAAAGCAAATTTTTGTTGAAGAAAATAAACTGACTAAACTGACAGAAATGATTGGGTCTGAAAAATCACTGACAGACTTATCTGTAAATCTGGTCAGTAAAGAAGTGTTGAAATCTTTAGCTGACAGCGAAAGTCCACAAGGACTGATTGCTGAAGTGACAAAAATTGAAGAAGTCATTGATTTTTCAGCAGCAAAATTTTTACTTTTAGAAAACGTACAAGACCCAGGAAATGTAGGGACAATGATTAGAACAGCTGATGCGGCTGGATTTTCGGCTGTTATATTACTTGGCGAAACCGCAGATATTTACAGTCCAAAGGTCATGCGGTCTATGCAAGGCTCAAATTTTCATTTGCCTCTTGTACGAATGGCTAAAGAAGATTGTTTTGCTCAACTTAAAAAAGCAGGCATTTCAATATTGACGACCACGCTGTCAGCAAATTCTGTGTCTTATAAAATAATCAATGAACCACGTTTTGCATTGATTATGGGAAATGAAGGGGCTGGAGTTTCTGACGAAGCCATTAAAGCTGCTGACAAACTCGTTCATATTGACATGCCAGGACAAGCAGAATCTTTAAATGTGGCTGTAGCAGCTGGAATTTTGATGTTTTCATTATAAAATTACTGACAGAAACTCCTAGCATATTCGTAAGCGCTCAAGCGCTAACGACTATCCTATGACAGAAATTTTCTCGGTGCTGTCAGTAAAAATGGAGGTGGATATGAAGATTTACACTGCAAAAATGGACCGCCCAATGGGTTATGTTCATCATGGAACAACTTATCCAATAAATTACGGATACATTGAAGGAATAATTGCAGGAGACGGCGAAGAACAAGATGTTTATATTTTGTCAAATTTGCCCGAAAACCAAAAAGCCCTTCAGACATTCACTGGAAAACTTATTGCTATTGTCCACAGAAAAGATGATGTTGAGGACAAATGGGTACTGACCAGTCCAACTGAAAATTTCACAAAATCAGAAATTGAAAAAGCAGTTCATTTTCAAGAGCAATATTTTGACAGTGAGATTGAAATGGTCAAATAAATAAAAAATTACTGACAGACATCAAAAAAGTTACTGACGGAAATTCCATCAGTTCAATGCGACCAACGTGAGCATGGAATCGGTGGATAAGAAAAGCTACTGACGAGATTTTCGTCAATAGCTTTTTCATTCCCATTTTCTTTTTGTCAGTAGATTTTACGGATTTAATCTTAGCTCAATCAGTTAAAGTGAGCCGCCAAAGTTTCCGCAAAGGCTTCGAGATGAGCTTCGTCTTCATCTTCAGGAGACAAGTCAACACGAACAAGTTCAGCTCCTTTTGTTGCGCCAGTTTTTTCAAATTGCGCTTCAAACATATCGACACAGATACAGAAGTCATCATAGAAAGTATCACCTGATCCGAAACAACCGTAAATTTTACCAGATAAATCAACCTCAGCTAATTCTTCATAAAAATCGACAATTTCGTCAGGTAATTCACCGTCACCGTAAGTGTAAGTTCCAACGATACAAAGATCAGCATCAGCCATCTCATCGGCATCAACAGAAGAACATTCGTCAAGTTCTACTTCAAAACCTAATTCTTCAAGTTTATCAGCGACAATATCGGCACAAGCTTCAGTATTTCCTGTCATACTTGCATATACAATTTTTGCTAATGGCATTTTTTCACTCTCCTATAAGATGCAAGGAGCCATACAATTTAGCGCTCCAAGCTCAGTTAATTGATTAAAGTTCATCTATCTATTATTGAGATAATTCAATTCAATTATATCAAAAAACAAGTGAAATCAAAGCTAAAAACTACGAATTTTATTTGTTGACCTTCTTTTGTGAAAGGAACATGGCTGGAATAGCAATCACAATTAAAACAATCGAAGAGACAAGAAAGCCAAGTTGATAACCATTAAGCGTGACCGCTTTTTCAACAGAAGTTTTTGCTCTTGCAATGACAGTCGGTGTTAAATTGGTGTGCATCGCCGCTAATTGATGTAGTTTAGTTGTCATCTGTCCAGCAATTTCAGACGTCACAACCGCCGTCACAACTGCCGAGATGACGGCTGAACCAAAAGATGAACCAACGTTTTGAATGATTCTTTGTCCTACTGATGCACCAGGGATATCTTGTTTGTCTAAACCAATGAAAATATCAGTCATCATTGGCATTTGCAAACCACCAATTCCCATTCCACGAACAAATAAAACCAATCCCAACCAAATCAAATTTGTATTTTCGTGAACAAAAATGAAAGGAATTGTTCCAAGAAGGGAAATAGCCAGGGAAACAAGTACTACAGGACGAGCTCCCATACGGTCAATCATCTTCCCAATCAATGGTCGTGTCACCATCATACCAATCCCTTGAGGAATCAACATTAGACCTGCTTCAACGGCTGTAAAGCCTTTTGTATTTTGAAAGAAAAGTGGCAGTAAAAGCATAGGTCCATTAGAAGCAATTCCAGCTAAAAAGATTCCAATATTCGCTGCAGTGAAGTTTTTAGATTTGAAAAATCTGAGCGGAAGAACAGTATTATTTTTGCGAATGCGATTATAAATTCCGTAAATAACAAACAAGGCTAAGCCAATGATGACAAAAGTAATCATTTGACTATTGAAAAAATTTTTAGCATTAGTTGAATCCTTCATCATTCCGTAAATTAATCCCACAGAACCGCCAGCCAAAAGGAGTGTTCCAAACCAATCTAGTTTAGCTTTAGGGTTGAAAGGTTTGAAAGAACTTAGATAAAAATGATTAAGGAGGACTGCAATAATTACTACCGGAATATTAACATAGAAAATCCAGTGCCAATTTGCTCCAGATACAATTGCACCACCAAGTACTGGCCCGATAATTGGTCCAAGAATAATAGGAGTTGAGACAACAGCCATCAATTGACCAAGTTTATCTGGAGGCGTAATTTGCATTAGCAGGGTTGTCATCAGTAAAGTGATAAAACCAGCTGAAAATCCTTGAACAGCTCGGAAAATGATAAAACTATCAATATTCCAAGCAATTCCAGATAAAAAGCTAAAAAGTCCAAAACTAAGGAGTGACCACTGCATTACTTTTTTTCCATCAATGTGATTGACAACATAACCACAGACAGGGACGGCTACAGCAAGTGCAAGAACGTAGCCTGTAATTGCCCACTGAATCATGTCTAGTGAAGTATGTAAGTCACTTTGAAGTTTGTTGATTGCGATATTGACCATGGTTGAATCAAGCATTGGAGCAATAGCACCAACGACTAAAATCCAAGCATTTCGCGTCAATTCCTTTGGCAATTTTTCTTTTTCATTCTTTTTTGATTTTGCCATGTTAATCCTTTCTTTCGTCTGAGCGAAAACTAAGTTATCAAAACTTAGGAATTATAATTTAAAAATAACATACATTTTGTATCTTAAATACAAAATTATTATAAACCTAAGAATAAGTTTTGTCAACAATAAGATTCTTTTTGTATCTAATTTGATTTGTTGGTATTAGATAAAGATGATGTTATAATAGAATTAAGAAACACGAGGTCTCTTATGTTTGAAGAAAAAGAAAAAAAATCACCTAATCATTCTCGAAGAAGAGGGGATGAACTTAAGAAAGCAATTTATAAAGCTGCAGTTCATATTTTAGAAAATGAAGGCTATGAAAAAGTAACCTTTCAAAATGTTGCAAAAGAAGCCAAAACCACACGAAGCGTACTTTATCGTTATTGGGATGATGTTTTTGACTTAATTTTTGAAGCTGTCCGTTTCAATATTTCACAAAATCCTGAGTGGCGAGGAAATGTGATAGACCAAGAAATTAACAGTGGGAGCTTGCGGCAAGATTTAATTGAACTTTTAACCTTTATGAGAGAGAATTTTAAACTCTATCCCAAAGGATTTCTGGCCTTCGTTTCATTTATGCAGTCACAAGGAAAAAATGTTCTTGAATCGACTGTTGGCAATGTCCTTCCAAGTAATCTGATTATTATGGAACGCTTGCTTGCAAGGGCTCAGGAAAGAGGGGAAGCGCGTGAAAAAATTGGGCAAACAGCTAAGCTTTTACCTTTCCAGATGACCCGTTATCATATGCTCCTTGAAGGTCAATCCATGAATGATAAGCAAATTAATGAATTGGTAGATGAAGTTTTACTGACAATTTATATAAAAAACACCTAGTTATAGGGAAATTTATGGTAAAATAAAGTGTATTTATACTAAATAGACTGTTTTGGATTACAAAAAAATCTGTTCAGTTGAATTAGCATTCAAAGTAATTTTGAAAAGGCTCATGATTGTCGAAGAAAATTCTTATAGATAAAGTCATAAATACTATCTTATAAGGATTCAGTAACCCCAGTAAATGAAAATTTATTTTTCGATGAAGTATGAGTCACTTCAAAACATTAATTTAAATAAAAAGAACTGAGTTTTTCTCAGAACTTTAGAAGGAAAGAATAAATTGATTACATTAAAATCGCAACGTGAAATCGAGCAAATGGAACGTAGTAGCAAAATTTTGGCAGATATCCACATTGGGCTTCGTGAGTTGATTAAACCAGGGATTGACATGTGGGAAATTGAAGAATATGTCCGCAAAGTTTGTAAAGAAAAAAATGTTTTACCTTTACAAATCGGAGTGGATGAAGGAAATTATAATCCATTCCCTTATGCTACTTGCTGCTGTTTGAATGATGAAGTGGCTCACGCATTTCCACGTCATCAAATTCTTAAAGATGGTGATTTGATTAAGGTTGACATGGTTCTCGGGTTGGTTGAAGATGGTTCTGTTGATGTTTCAAAACTTAATTTTGACGATGCTGAATCAATGGTTAAATATCAAGAAGAATTCCGCGGTGGCGTTGCTGACTCTTGCTGGGCTTATGCTGTAGGCCAAGTTTCTGACGAAGTAAAAAACTTGATGGATGTGACCCGCGAATGTCTCTATCTTGGAATTGAACAAGCCAAAGTAGGCAACCGCATTGGTGATATTGGGGCAGCTATTCAAGAATACGCTGAAAGTCGTGGCTATGGTGTCGTTCGTGACCTTGTAGGACATGGCGTTGGACCAACAATGCATGAAGAACCAATGGTGCCCCACTACGGACGTGCTGGACGTGGACTTCGTTTACGCGAAGGAATGGTCTTAACCATTGAACCAATGATTAACACTGGGGGTTGGGAAATTGACCATGATGGTGAACGTGGTTACGTTACACTTGACGGAAGTTTATCATGTCAATACGAACACCAGTTTGTTATCACTAAAGATGGTCCTGTGATTTTGACTTCTCAAGGCGAAGAACGGACTTATTAATAAGTAAAAGGAAAAACAGATGAGAGGAAAGATGAAAAAAGTTATACAAAAAATTGCTGAACTAACGACAACTTTTATGACTTTTTTCAAAAGTTCAGAAATGAGTCTGTCTTCAATTGCTGTTGCCTATTACCTTTTACTTGCAATCTTTCCTCTAGGATTGATTGTCGGAAATATTTTACCCTTCTTACATATCAATACAACAGCTTTATTGAGCTTTTTGTCTGAGCAACTCCCAAGTGATGTTTACAAAGGAATTGAACCAGTCATTAATAATCTCTTAAATCAAAGAAATACAGGTTTACTTTCACTCTCTGTATTGGCAGGTTTTTGGACCTTTTCAAGAGCCTTATCTGCTCTACAAATGTCAATGAATAAAGCTTATGAAGTCTTTAATCATCGAGATTTTATTGTCAGTCGAATTATCGGTTTAGCTGCCGGATTTGCGATTTTACTCTTTCTTTACTTTTCAATTGTTCTCTCTACTTTTGGACAATTAATTCTTGAACAAGTTCATCGCTTATTTCCTTTTGATGATCATCTCTACCGAACTTTACACAATATGACTTTACCAGCGATTGCTGTAGCGACCTTTCTATCTTTGATGATGCTTTATTTTATCCTACCAAATGTTAAAATAAGAAAATTGAGATACACCATGCCTGGAACAATATTTTCAACCTTTGTTCTTGTTTTTCTAACCAACTGGATTGCAAAATATGTTAGCTTTGCACTTCAGCGATTAGATGACTTGAAATTGATTGGGTCATTGGTTGTCTTTGCACTGATGATTTGGTTTATTTTCATCGCCCGCGTTTTGATTATTGGCGCCATATTAAATGCTGTTTATCAAAAAACAAAAGTTGGTAAGATTGAAACACGACGTGGTGAAATTGTTGAATTCATCAAGGAAATTAGAAAATAAAAAATACTAATAAAAATGAAAAAAAATACTGACAGAAAATCTGTCAGTATTTTTTTTCATCTTGTCAGTAATTTTCTATCAGTAAAAAATTAGTTTATTCTGTTAAATTTTTATCTTTTTTGAAGACAAAGAATTTTGAATAAAGATAGTTAATAACAATAATTAAAACTTGAACGACGAGGTTAAGAGCAGCAACCATATTATTTTTAGAAAGTCCAAAAAGATTCATCAAAATATCAGGATGTTGATCAATGAACCACCAGTTAATAAAGATGGATAGGAGTAAAAGAACAATTCGTCCTGAAGTAAAATTGATGAAATCACGTAATAAGTTTGATGATTCATGTTTGAAAACAAAAAGTTTATTGGTAAAAAATGCAAAAATAATACTTGAAGCTTGAGCGGCAGTTTCTGAACCCCAGCCAGAATGCCAAGCTTGCCAAGTTAACCATTTGACAAAGGCATAAACTGCTGTTGCTAGGACTCCAAAAATGAGATATCTAACAGTTTCAGACTTAAAAAGATTCATGAGTTTTTTCATGAGGTAATTATATCACACTCTTTTAATAGACTCCACTAAAAGTAGCAATTTAACAGATGTTTCAAATAAAAAGGGAAATAGGGTATAATAACAAAATATATATAATAAAATCAGTGACAAAGAAAAGGAAATAATTTTTGAATCAAATGATGAAGAAAGTGGTTATTTTATTGCTCATCAGTGGCTTAGTTTTAGTCACACCTCATGCTTTTGCAACAGCAGGAGGATTTCGAGGGGGAGGAAATAGAAGTACAAGAACTGGCGGTAATTTTGGAGGTGGAAATACTAACAGCCATTATAGTAATACTGGTTCTAATAGCTATACTCCTAATTCGAGTACATCTAGAATGGGGAGCAGGTATAATAGAGGAAGGATTTGGAAATGGCTGATTGTGCTTGCCGGTCTCGGATTTTATTTTATAAGAAATAGAGTTAAACTTCCCTTTAAAAAAAGAGGTTATTTTCAAGAAAAGACATTAAATGATTCAGCTTTGTCAGCAGAAATAGAAGCAATTTTTCTAAAAGTTCAAGATGCTTGGGATAAACATGACTTACGAGCTTTGTCCGAATCTTATGGTGATAATTTATATGAAAAACATGAAAAAATTCTCCAAAAGATGAGTGACAAAGGTCAAATTAATCACACGCGTAGTGTGGTTTTGGATGGAATCACCCGTTATAAAGAAGTAAAAGATAATCAATTTGAAGTTGACCTCTATTTTGTAGCTATTGACTACCTTGTTTCTGTTAATTCTGGTCAAACTATTGCGGGAAATACTCAGGAAAGACGGGCGTTTAAACAACGTTGGACTTTTAGTGGTCAAAAAGGGGCTCTTCGAGTTGAGAAAATGAAAGAATTTAAAATCTAATGATATTTAGTATAGATGTGAAGGGAGAAAAATGATTCTTTATTTATTAGTTTTATTAGCAGTTTGGAATCTTATTGTTTTTGTTTTTTATGCGGTGGATAAGTACAAGGCCCAATATCATCTGTGGAGAATTCCTGAAAAATTTTTACTTGCACAAGCACTTTTAGGTGGAGGGATTGGAGCAATTTTGGCTGGGCATCTCTGTCATCATAAAACTAGAAAATGGTATTTCAATCTCTCATGGTACGTGGGACTATTGGTTGATGCTGGACTTATCTTTTTAATTATCAAATTCTTTGCTAAATAAATCATCAAATTGAAAATCTTTTTAGAAAATAAAAAGCTTTTTTTATTAAGTATTATTCAACACAATCCATTGACATTTCTGGCTTAAAAATGTCATAATAGAGGCATGCCTAAACAACGATTTTATTCTTTTATGATTGGAACGGTACTTGAAGCTTGGATTTTCAGCTGGTCCTTCCTATCTGCTTCGTGGTTTTTAGCCACGTTTTTCGGCTTTCTTTTATTACGCCGAATCTTCCTTGCTTATCGCTTGGATAAATTTATACGTGATATGAAAATGTGATTTTTATCACAATTTTTATTATAAAAGTACTGACAAAGTTTTATGACGAAAAAATATTCTCTGTCAGTTGTTCTTATTTATGAAATAATAGGGGAGACTTACAATGGCGGTTTCAGTTCAAGATTTACTTGACAAAATTCGTTTTCATGTGATTTACTCAACAGAAACAGCATTACAAAAAGAAATTACAACTTCAGAAATTATGCGCCCAGGTTTAGAAATGGCTGGGTATTTTGATTATTTCACACCCGAACGAATTCAACTTTTTGGGATGAAAGAATGGTCATACATGATGACTGTAGTTGGAGATAATCGCTATGACCTCTTGAAAAAAGTCATGGCTAAAGAAACACCGGTTGTTATTGTTGCACGTAATTTAGAAATTCCTAGTGAAATGGTGGCAGCAGCTAAAAAGTCTGACATTGTTTTACTTCAATCGCGTGAAGCAACCAGCCGATTGAACTCAGTATTGACCTCATTTCTTGATGAACGTTTAGCTGAAAGAACGACTGTTCATGGTGTTTTGATGGATATTTTTGGGGTCGGCGTTCTTATTCAAGGGGCTAGTGGGATTGGTAAATCAGAAACTGGTCTTGAGTTAGTCAAACGTGGCCACCGATTAGTTGCTGATGACCGTGTAGATGTTTTTCAACGGGATGCATTCACACTTTCTGGGGAACCCGCAGAAATTTTGCGCAATATGATTGAAATTCGTGGCGTTGGGATTATTGACGTGATGAGTCTTTTTGGTGCTGGTGCTGTTAAAGATTCAACGGATATTGATATGGCTATATATTTAGAATACTACGATAAGGAAAAAGCTTTTGACCGTTTGGGAAATGCACCGACTATTGTTGAATTTTCTGATGTTGAAGTCCCACAAACCCGCATTCCTGTAAAAACTGGGCGGAATGTGTCAGTAATTGTTGAAGCTGCGGTTATGAATTTTAGAGCTAAGCAAATGGGTTTCGATGCCACAAAAACTTTTGAAGACCGTCTCACTGATTTAATCAGTCATAATAAAGAATCATAAGATAAAACTTAGAAATTACTGACCGAAAATTCTGTCAGTAAATTTAGAAAACTGATAAAAAATATGAATAATCTATTTCCCTTTTTAGCTTTAAATAAGATTGCACTCCAATTAGGGCCGCTAGCCATTCACTGGTATGCTATTTTTATTGTGGGCGGTGCCGCATTAGCCGTTTGGCTCGCATGTAAAGAAGCCCCAAAGCGTAATATAAAAACCGATGATATTATTGATTTTGTTCTCTTTGCCTTTCCTTTAGGAATTGTTGGAGCGAGACTTTATTATGTCATTTTCCAATGGTCTTACTATAGTCAACATCCTTCACAAATCATTGCCATGTGGGATGGTGGCGGAGCCATCTATGGAAGCTTAATCGCTGGAGCAATTGTCCTCTTTGTCTTTAGCTACTATCGAATGATTCATCCGCTAGATTTGCTTGATATTACTATCCCGGGTGTTTTTCTTGCTCAGGCAATGGGACGTTGGGGGAATTTTGTCAATCAAGAAGCCTATGGAAAAATTGTTTCAAATTTAGACTGGCTACCTGCTTTTATTAGAAATCAAATGTTTATTGATGGTCATTATCGAATGCCTACCTTCCTTTTTGAAAGTATTGGTACACTAAGCGGTTTTATTCTGGTCATGGTCTTTAGGCATCGAATTAAAGGATTAAAACGTGGGGATATTTTTAGTTTCTACCTCGTCTGGTATGGAGCCGTTCGTTTTATTGTTGAGGGAATGCGAACAGATAGCCTAATGTTAGGACCTGCTCGTGTGTCACAATGGCTTTCAGTTTTATTAGTAATTGTAGGACTTGTTCTCTTTATTTATCGCAGAATGAAAAAAAATTAAGAAGTCTATCCTGAAGGATAGACTTCTTGTCATAAAAAAATGTAAGTTATATTAGAAAATAGCGAAACAATTTGTTATAATTAAGTCAAATAGAATCGCTTTCATCAAAATGAAAGAAGATTGAAAAAATGGGTGCTGATTTATACCCGAATAAAGAGGAGGAAACGTGGGAAATATTGCATTATTGATTATCGCGATAGCATTTGCTGTATTGGTGGTCTTCTTAGTTATTGTATTACATAAAGTTTCTAAGGTTGTTGAAGAAGCCAACCGTACGGTTAAATTAGTTTCTAGCGATGTAGATGTCTTACTTCATCAAGCTGATGGCATAATGACTAAAGCCAATACCTTGCTTGATGATGTTAATGGGAAAGTCGCCACGATTGACCCTTTGTTTACAGCGGTTGCTGACTTGTCTGAAAGTGTTTCATACATCAATGCTTCAAGTCGTAAACTTGTGACACGTCTTAATAGAGGTTCAACAAAACGAAAAACAACCTCAGCTTCAGCAGTAGTTTTGGCAAAAACAGCCAAAAAATTCTTTGTTAAAAAAGATAAAACTGAAGCGGGTGTAAAAGTAAATTAAACTTGCTTACGAAAGAAAGGACTTAACCGATGTCAAAAAAAACAGGATTTCTAGTTGGTGCTTTAGTTGGTGCCGCAGCTGCTCTATTTTTAGCTTCTAAAAAAGGAAGCGAACTCCGCGAAGGGGCTGGAAAAATTTATGATGATTTAAAAGAAAATCCTCAAGAAACATTGACTGGAATGAGAGATACTGCTCTTGATTTCTCAGCTGAAAAATTTAATGAGATCAAAGAAAAATTTGATTCAGGTGAAATTTCAGCTGACAAGGCCAAAGAATTTTTGCTTTCAAAACGTGATTTAATTATGGAAAAAGTTGACTCAGGTGAACTGTCTAAAGATTCAGTTGTTGATTTCTTCAATGATACTAAAGATGCTGTCGTTGAAAAAATTAATTCAATGAAAGACAGTGGAGAAGAACTCTTTGATGAAAATGAATCAGACATCTCAGAAGAAGCCGCAGAAGTTGTGGCTAAGTTCAGTGATGCCAAAGATGAAGTGAAAGAAGATATTGATACTGAGTCTCTTGCTGAAGAAGCGAAAAAAATTGCTGACAAAGCCAAAGAATTAACAAATTTTCCTGACGAAAAAGAATAAAATTTAAAATCTGTCTTTAAGGCAGATTTTTTTGTCATGTAAAATATTTACATACTTAACTATGGTAATTGGAAATAAATTGCGTTATACTATATAGTATAGAATATAAAGAAATACTCTGGAGGATTTCAAATGGCACAAGCAAACTTTGGTGTTGTCGGAATGGCTGTAATGGGGAAAAACCTTGCACTCAACGTAGAGTCACGTGGTTATACCGTTGCAATTTACAACCGTACGACTTCAAAAACTGAAGAAGTTTATAAAGAACATCAAGATAAGAATCTTGTTCTCACTAAAACACTTGAAGAATTTGTTGGAAGTCTTGAAAAACCACGTCGTATCATGCTCATGGTTCAAGCAGGAGCAGCGACAGATGCGACAATTAAATCACTTTTACCACTCTTGGATAAAGGCGATATCTTGATTGATGGTGGAAATACTCATTTCCCAGACACAATGCGTCGTAATGCTGAACTTGCAGACTCAGGTATTAACTTCATCGGTACAGGAGTTTCTGGTGGTGAAAAAGGTGCGCTTTTAGGCCCATCAATGATGCCTGGTGGTCAAAAAGAAGCCTACGATTTGGTTGCACCAATTTTTGAACAAATCGCAGCTAAAGCTCCTCAAGATGGTAAACCATGTGTGGCTTACATGGGAGCAAACGGTGCTGGACATTACGTTAAAATGGTTCACAACGGAATTGAGTACGGCGATATGCAATTGATTGCTGAATCTTATGATTTGTTGAAACGTGTTCTTGGTCTTAGCAATGCAGAAATTCAAGCCATTTTTGAAGAATGGAATGAAGGCGAACTTGATAGCTACCTCATTGAAATCACTAAAGAAGTATTGAAACGTAAAGATGATGAAGGCGAAGGCTACATCGTTGATAAAATTCTTGATAAAGCAGGAAACAAAGGAACTGGTAAATGGACTTCAGAGTCTGCCCTTGACCTTGGTGTACCACTTCCATTGATTACAGAATCAGTATTTGCTCGTTACATTTCAACTTATAAAGATGAACGTGTTAAAGCAAGCAAAGTTTTATCTGGACCAGCGGTTAATTTCTCAGGCGATAAAAAAGAAGTCATTGAAAAAATCCGCAAAGCGCTATATTTCTCAAAAATTATGAGTTATGCTCAAGGATTTGCTCAACTTCGTAAAGCTTCAGAAGAATTTGATTGGGACTTGCCTTACGGTACAATTGCACAAATTTGGCGTGCTGGATGTATCATTCGTGCAGAATTCCTCCAAAATATTACTGATGCTTTCGACAAAGATAGCGAACTTGAAAACCTCTTGCTTGATGACTACTTTGTAGACATCACAAAACGTTATCAAGAAGCTGTTCGTGATGTAGTTTCACTTGCTGTTCAAGCAGGAATTCCAATTCCAACATTCACATCGGCAATTAGCTACTACGATAGCTATCGTTCTGAAAATCTTCCAGCTAACTTGATTCAAGCCCAACGTGATTACTTCGGTGCTCACACTTATGAACGTACAGACAAAGCTGGAATCTTCCACTACGACTGGTACACGGAAGATTAAGTTGAAAAATAATTAATTAAAAGCTAGAATTTTCTAGCTTTTTTTCTTATAAATTTTGCAGTATTATTTAGACCATTTTTTAACAAAAAATCAAGAAATTGTTATATGATTTAGGTAATCGAATGTGAATTATTTACTTTGATAAATTTTATGGAACTAGAGAAAGTTGAGGAAATTAGAATGGGTTATGAATCTAATCGCTCATTTAATAAAGCAACAGGTGCCGGTTTCATCATCGCAATGGGAATTGTTTATGGCGACATCGGAACGAGCCCTCTTTACACAATGGAATCAATTGTCCAAGGCCAAGGGGGGCTTGAGCGAATCTCAGAAACGTCAATTATTGGGGCACTTTCGCTCATTATCTGGACGCTGACATTAATTACAACAGTCAAATATGTGTGGATTGCTTTAAAAGCGGATAATAATCATGAAGGCGGAATTTTTTCATTATTTACTCTCGTTCGCAAGTATGCAAAATGGTTAATTATTCCGGCAATGATTGGTGGTGCTGCTTTGCTTTCTGACGGAGCCTTAACACCTGCCGTAACGGTTACGTCAGCAATAGAAGGCTTGAGGTCAATTCCAGCTTTTCATGAAGCTTTTGGTCAGCAGAAATTACCGATTGTTATTATTACTTTAGCGATTTTAGTGGTCTTATTTTTAATTCAACGATTTGGAACTTCAATCGTTGGTAAAGTGTTTGGACCAGTCATGTTTATTTGGTTTAGTTTTCTTGGAATTACGGGTTTGATTAATCTCTTTGGTGATTTTTCTGTTCTTCAAGCAATTAATCCTTATTGGGCAATTCATTTACTTTTAAGCCCAGAAAATAAAGCTGGAATTTTTGTTTTAGGTTCAGTCTTTCTGGCAACGACGGGCGCAGAAGCTCTTTATTCCGATTTAGGACACGTTGGTCGGGGAGATATTCATGTCAGTTGGCCTTTTGTTAAAGTTTGTATCATCCTATCCTATTGTGGGCAAGGGGCTTGGCTTTTACAAAATCGCGGAAAATCATTAGGAGATATCAATCCATTTTTTGCTGTCCTTCCTCAAAATTTAATCATTTTTTCAGTAATTTTAGCAACCTTGGCGGCAATTATTGCCTCACAGGCATTGATTTCTGGTTCATTTACTCTTGTGTCAGAAGCTATTCGTCTTAAACTCCTTCCTCGATTAAGAATTTTTTATCCAGGAGAAACTTTCGGACAATTATATATTCCAGCCGTAAATTTGGGACTCTGGTTGGCAGCGAGTTTTATTGTTGTCTATTTCCAAAGTTCTGCTCACATGGAAGCGGCTTATGGTTTAGCAATCACAGTAACCATGCTTATGACAACAACATTGTTAACTGTCTATTTAAGTCACTATCAAAAAGTTAAAAAAGTATTGGTTGGCCTATTTTTCACCGTCTTTATCTTTATTGAAGGCTTGTTTTTTGCAGCTTCCGCTGTAAAATTTATGCATGGCGGTTATGTCGTTGTGATTATTGCTGCCATGATTCTATTTGTTATGGCAATCTGGCATAAATCTGATCAGCTTTTTTATAAATATCTTAATTCTTCAAATCTTAATGATTATAAAGAACAAATGGACAAACTCCGCAAAGATGAAACTTACGACCTTTATCATACGAATGTCGTTTATTTAACGGCTAAAATGGATAAAGAATGGATTGACCGTTCAATCTTGTATTCTATTTTGGATAAGCGTCCTAAAAAAGCTAAAGTTTACTGGTTTGTGAAGGTTAATGTTACAGATGAGCCTTATACTTCTGAATACGAAGTGGATATGCTAGGAACTGATTTTATTGTCTGTGTTAATCTATATCTCGGTTTTCATATGCGTCAAGAAATTCCTAGGTATTTACGGACGATTGTGACCAACTTGATGGAGTCAGGACGATTACCACAACAAAATCAAACTTATAGTATTACACCAGGACGAAAAGTTGGGGATTTCCGTTTTATTATTTTAGAAGAAAAACTAATTAATGCAAGACAAATGCCTGGATTTGAACGATTTGTTCTTCAAACAAAAGAGCAAATTAAAAAAATTACAGCTTCGCCAGCACGTTGGTTTGGTCTTCACTTTTCAGAAGTGACGGTTGAAACTGTTCCTTTGGTTCTCTCGGATGTTAAAAATTTGGAAATTCACGAACGAATTTCAGAAGAAAATCAAGGAGAAGCATAATAAAATAAAATCAATCAAAAGATAGCTTACTGTTGCTATCATCGCTTTTGTGATGATTACTGTATTATATATAAAACTGTGAGAAATAAATAAATATAATTTCCCGCAGTTTTTTTTGAATAAACAGGGGATAATCTGCTATAATAAAGCTATTAAAAAACGAGCTACGCTTCGTTTTATTTTATTTGACTATTTTCGTTGAAGAAAGTTGAGGAGTTACAAAAGTGGGTCAAGTACACTTACATAATCGGTCGTTTAATAAAGCGACATCTGCAGGGTTCCTGATTGCATTAGGGATTGTTTACGGTGATATCGGAACAAGTCCACTTTATGCCATGCAGGCCATTGTTCGAGGACAGGGAGGGTTAGCAAATCTTTCTGAAAGCTTTATTTTGGGGGCTGTTTCTCTTGTAATTTGGACTTTAACATTAATTACAACTGTTAAATATGTTCTGATTGCTTTGAAAGCAGATAACCATCATGAGGGGGGAATCTTTTCACTCTTTACCCTTGTGAGACGGATGAGAAAATGGCTGATTATTCCAGCGATGATTGGTGGGGCGACATTATTAGCGGATGGAGCATTGACTCCTGCGGTGACGGTCACGTCAGCCATCGAGGGTTTAAGAGGAGTAACACATGTTTACTCAAATCAGACGGCAGTCATGGTAACAACTTTGATAATCCTGGCCTTTCTCTTTTTGATTCAAAGGTTTGGAGCAAGTTTGGTTGGTCGTTTATTTGGACCAATTATGTTTATCTGGTTTGGCTTTTTGGGTGTAAGTGGATTGATTAATTCTTTTCTTGACTTATCAATTTTAAAAGCAATTAATCCATATTATGCGATTCACTTATTGTTTAGTCCAGAAAATAAAGCTGGTTTCTTTATCTTGGGTTCTATTTTCTTGGTAACGACAGGGGCAGAGGCACTTTATTCTGACTTAGGACACGTTGGGCGTGGAAATATTTATGTCAGCTGGCCATTTGTTAAGATTTGTATTATCTTATCTTACTGTGGACAAGGAGCTTGGCTTTTAGCTCACCGTGGTGAACACATTGAAAAACTTAATCCTTTCTTTGCTGTTTTACCTGATAATATGGTTATTTATGTCGTTATCTTATCAACATTGGCGGCGATTATCGCCTCTCAAGCACTGATTTCGGGTTCATTTACTTTGGTGTCTGAAGCGATTCGTTTGAAACTTTTGCCATTGTTCAAAATTTATTATCCAGGGCAAACTTTGGGACAACTTTATATCCCAGCAGTTAACTTTGCTCTTTGGGTAACGACTTCATTCTTTGTTTTGTATTTTAAAACTTCAGAACATATGGAAGCCGCTTATAGCTTGGCCATTACCATCACTATGTTGATGACAACAACACTTTTGACTTATTTCTTAATTCAAAAAGGAACGCCAAAAATTGCAATTGCAATTATTTCTATCGGTCTCTTTTGTATTGAAGGCTCATTCTTTGCTGCTTCTCTTGTCCAATTTATCAACGGAGCATATATTGTGGTTCTGATTGCCTTGGCAATTATCTTCGTGATGTTCATCTGGAACAAGTCACACAAGATTGTCATGAAATATATCAAATCATTGAATATTAATGAGTATAAAAATCAACTTAATGCTTTGCGTCATGATGAATCTTATGATTTATATCAAACAAATGTGGTTTATTTAACAAGCAAAATGGACCATGAATGGATTGACCGTTCAATCTTATATTCAATCTTGGATAAACGACCAAAACGTGCAGAATGCTATTGGTTTGTAAATGTAAAAGTGACTGACGAGCCTTATACTTCTGAGTATAAAGTAGACATGATGGATACTGACTTTATTGTTCGTGTGAATCTCTATCTTGGATTCCGTATGCGTCAAGAAGTTCCGCGTTATTTAAGAACAATTGTGACGGATTTGATGGAATCAGGACGCTTGCCACGTCAGCATCAACATTACAGTATCACTCCAGGACGTAAAGTTGGAGATTTCCGCTTTGTCGTTGTTGAAGAAAAGCTAATGAATGCACGTCAAATGCCAGGTTTCGAGCGTTTTGTTCTTCAAACTAAAGCACAAATCAAGAGAATTACGGCTTCCCCAATTCGTTGGTTTGGTCTTCAATTCTCGGAAGTAACTGTTGAAACAGTTCCCTTGGTTCTTTCAGATGTACGTAATTTGGAAATTCATGAACGATTGGAACAGGTGGATGAAGCAGAAGCTTCAGCAACTCATTAAAGAATATAAAAAAACTTACTGACAAAATTTCTGTCAGTAAGTTTTTATTTCTGTCAGTAAAATTTTTAACGAGCAAGTCGTTTTCTAGCGGCTTCTTTTCGTTTTTGAGCGATAAATTCGGCCTTGTCAGCAGAAGGAAGATAACCTTTTTTCTTGGCAATTAACAGGGCTGTACCTGCAACAAGAATTTCGACAGATTTTCCAATGAGATAGCCTTGTATAAATTTATTTTTCATTTAGTGGACTCCTTTATATTTTATTTAAAAATTGCTCTATCTTCATTATAAATCAAAAAATGTGAAAACGCTAACGAAGCACATTTTAAAAAGAAAGACTCTTTAATAATTAACTGGTTAAGGTTAAGATTAGGTGCATGTGATATATTAGTAGCAGTTGTAATAAATAAATGATAAAGAAAGAAGGTAAGAAATATGACAATTATAGGTGTAAAAATTGACAAAAAGTTTATGAGGGACTTACTCATACTTATTTTAGGTGTCGGACTTTATGTACTCTCAGTTCAGTTATTCGTCATCCCTAATCGTCTAGCGAGTAATGGTGTCGCTGGTTTTTCTGTACTTATGGATTTTGTTTTTGGCATCAACCCAGCCTTGACTTTCTTTTTGGTAAATGTACCACTTTTCATTTTCGGAGGACGTTCGCTTCCGCGGAGAATTTTACTACTGAGCATTCCTGGAGCGCTTGCCATGAGTGGTTGGTTAATGATTTATGAAGCATTAGGAGTTACTGGTTTCCAATTCTCACATGTTATTTTTGCTGGAATTTTCGATGGACTTCTTTCAGGATTCGGGGCAGGATTAGTTATTATTTCTGAAGGAACATTTGGAGGATCAATCTTATTGAGCCGAATTTTGGAGGAGCAATGGAACTTTAAAATTGACAAGGTTTTGTTTATGGTCGATGTGGTCGTTTTAAGTGTTTCCTTATTAACATTCTTGTCACTTCCTAACTTTGCGGTCACACTACTCTCATGCTATATCTTTAGTAAAATGACTCTGATTGTGGGACGTGAAGATTATCGGAAATCTTTAATGAATCGTGGAAAAAGAATTTATCAAAAAGTTTTTGCTGCATAAAAACTTTAAGAATAATAGAATAAAAATTACTGACAGAAATTGAGCTGTCAGTAATTTTTACTTGTCAGTGCTTGAATTTACAGGCTATTTCTGAAATAATAGAGAATGAAAATGGTGAGAGTGAGTCATAAAAAATAAATGAAAAATAATAAAGTTTTAGTGGTTGTCGGGCCTACAGCTGTGGGGAAAACAGCACTTGGCATTGATTTAGCAATCAAATTTAATGGTGAAATTATTTCTGGTGATTCTCAGCAAGTTTATCAAGGATTAGACATTGGAACTGCTAAGGTGACTATGGCTGAACAAGCTCAAGTTCCTCATCATTTGATTGATGTACGTAAATGGACAGAAAATTTTTCGGTTCATGATTTTGTCATTGAAGCTAATCAATTAATTAAAGAAATTCTTGACCAAGGAAAAGTGCCAATTATCGTCGGAGGAACTGGCTTATATATTCAATCTCTTATCGAAGGTTATCATCTTGGCGGACAGGAAAATCATGAGGAGATGATGAAACTTCGTGAAGAATTATCTCTTTTATCTGATGAGGAATTGTTTGCAAAAGTGATTAAAATAAATCCAGAAGTTCCTGAGTTAAATCGTAGACGGGCGATTCGTTTTTTGGAGCTGCAAGCTTTCGGCTCTCAAGATGAAAATTTGGGTTCTGATTATGATTTTTTGCTTATAGGATTAAATGCTGACAGAAAAGTGCTTTATGATCGAATTAATCAACGGGTTGATCAAATGATGCGTGAGGGCTTATTAGATGAAGCTAGAACTTTGTATGAGCAAGCACCAGAAGTTCAAGCGGCAAAAGGGATTGGTTATAAAGAATTTTTCCCTTATTTTTCAGGGGACATTAGTTTGGAAGAAGCTGTTGAGTTGGTCAAAAGAAATTCAAGACGCTATGCCAAGCGACAATTGACTTGGTTTAAAAATCGAATGTCTGTCGAATTTGAAGATGTTTTTTCAAAAAATTATCCTGACCCAGTTTTTGATAAAGTCAGTCAGTTTTTGAACTGACGCATTTCCTTAAAAATGTTATAATGAAAAAGATTGAAAAAAGGACTTTATAAGTAAATTTTATTAAAAATGGAGAGAAAAAATGACTGATAAAAAATGGATTGATTTGGGAATGAAATATGGTGGCTTCATGGCTCAAGACCATATCTTTTTAGAAAATAGATTAGCTGCCTTAACCGATGTAAAAGATAAAAGACTTTTGGTGACTCCACCAGCATCAGTTTTAAATGCTTATTTTGCTGAACTTTATCAAAAACGCTCACCGAAAGATGCAACAGATTATTTCTTTGAACTTTCTAAAGCTTTTGATATTTTTGAAGAAAATCCAGATTTTCAACTTGAAGGAAAAAATGGTTATGAAAATTTCAGATTTATTCGACTCAATCTTTCTGGAAAATCATTTGGTTTTTCATATAAAAATGACGCAGAAGAAGCAATTATTTTCAGTGAATTTCCGGTAAAAGTGACAGCCGAATTGATGTTTGAAATTGCACAGATTTTCCCGCATTATCTATTAGTGGAAGAAGACGGAAAATTGACAATGAAACCTGCTCAATTTCAAAGTGAATTTGAGAAAGTGAAAGACCTAACAGCACTAACAGAACAAGCAGAAAATGGGGAATATATTCGCTTAGCCGGCTATAATATTGAAGATTTATTAGAACAAGCCGAAGAAATTGGCTTCTTAAGTCCTTTATGCTTTGGGCGTGACGGACGTAAACACTTTATCTATATTACAAAAGGTTTTTAATCGTTAGTTAATAAACTATCAAAAAAATTGCATTTATCTTTGATAAGTGATAGACTATGTGAAAACGGTTACTGGCGATGCTGTCAGTAATTAATAAGACTGAATTTTTCATAATTACTGACAGAAAAGTTTGTCAGTAACTTTTGGTCAAATATAAGGAGGAACTTTTATGATTTTTATTCCACTCGTTGTTTTAGCAATTATCCTGCTCATTTTAATCTTTAGTTTGAGTACAATTGTATTTGTTGTTAAACAACAAACTGTTGCAATTGTTGAACGTTTTGGGAAGTATCAATTTACTGCAAACCCTGGTTTTCATTTGAAACTTCCTTGGGGAATTGATCGGATTGCTGCTCGAGTTCAATTGCGCTTATTACAAACAGAGATGACAGTTGAAACTAAAACTGCGGATAATGTTTTTGTTACGATGAATATTGCAACGCAATATCGAGTAAACGAACAATCCATCAAAGATGCATACTATAAGTTAATGAATCCAGGTGAACAAATTAAGGCTTATATTGAAGATGCCCTTCGTTCAGCAGTACCAAAATTGACTTTGGATGATGTTTTTGAGAAAAAAGATGAAATCGCTCTTGAAGTTCAAAAAACAGTTGCTGAAGAAATGCAAACTTACGGTTATATTATCGTAAAAACATTGATTACTAAAGTAGAACCTGATGCTGAAGTTAAGCAATCTATGAATGAAATCAATGCGGCACAACGTAAACAAGATGCCAGCCAAATGTTGGCAAATGCTAATAAAATTCAAGTTGTAACTGCCGCTGAAGCAGAAGCTGAAAAAGACCGTCTGCATGGGGTAGGGATTGCTGAACAACGTAAGGCTATTGTTGACGGTTTGGCTCAACAAATTACCGAAATCAAAAAGCTTGGTGTGGCGCTTGATGAAGAACAAATTATGGCGATTTTGTTAACTAACCAATATTTAGATACCTTGAATCAATTTGCTGCAGGTGGAAATTCAACCATTTTCCTTCCAAGCGGAGCTGAAGGAGCAGAAAGTTTAAGGACTCAGATTTTATCAGCCATTAAAGCAGGTAAATAAAGTAAAAATGGAAAGCTATCGATGGATAGCTTTTTTTATTATAGCAAGCTTCTTCTTGCAATTTTTTTTGAAATTAGGTAGAATAAAGTGATTGTAGCGCGTCCGTAGTGTAATGGATATCACGTAAGATTCCGGTTCTTGAGATGGGGGTTCGATTCCCTCCGGACGCATTTAATTAAGTAAATAAACCGCTCGGTTGAGCGGCTTTTATTGTTTTTGTGCTAAACATGTGCCAATGACTGCGTTTGATAGAATCCTAAATATGTTATAATAAGATATTGACTCGAAGGTAAAATGACTAGGTTTTAAATTTAAAAAATAGTTAGAATGAAACCGAGAGTTTTTTGATATTATCATTTTACAGGAGGGCTTTTATGAATCAAGAGAAATTTATTAAGTATTTAAGTTGGGTAGCGACTGGGATGTCGGTAATGATGTATGTGTCATATCTTCCGCAAATTGCTAACAATCTTAGTGGAATCAAAGGAAATCCTATTCAGCCCCTTGTTGCTGCAATTAATTGTACACTTTGGGTCACTTATGGAATTGGCAAAAAGCCTAGAGATTTAGCTTTGGCAACGGCAAACTTTCCAGGTATAATTTTTGGATTGGTCACATTTTTTACTGCCCTTTGATGATGAAAAAAATGATTAATTGGACATGTGTGTGGCCATTATCAGAGATAAATAAATAATAAATTTTTAAAAAAATAAAAAAATTACAGCTGAGACTAGAAATTTCAGAAAGTCTGTGTTATAATATATTTCGTCGTGAAAATGACGCTTTAAGCATGACTCGTTAGCTCAGTTGGTAGAGCATTTGACTTTTAATCAAAGGGTCGCTGGTTCGAGCCCAGCACGGGTCACTAATTTATTGAAGAAAAGATTGTGGGGAAGTTTCACAATCTTTTCTTGTTTTGGAAAATAATTCTCATTTTTGAGAAAATAAAGTTTTAATTTGCCTTAAGGTGAGTTGAAACTGATGGAGGTTCAATGGAAATCCAATTTTTAGGGACTGGGGCTGGTCAGCCTTCTAAATCAAGAAACACTCAGGCAATTGCCTTGAAAATGCTTGATGAGCGCAATGAAATTTGGCTTTTTGACTGTGGTGAAGCAACGCAACATCAAATTTTAAATACGACAATTAAGCCACGAAAAATTACTAAGATTTTTATTACACATTTACATGGGGATCATATTTTTGGCTTGCCTGGTTTTTTGTCTAGTAGGAGTTTTCAAAGTTCAGATGAACAAACTGATTTGGAGCTTTATGGCCCTGTGGGAATTAAAGATTTTGTTTTGACCGCTCTTAGAATCTCGGGTTCACGCTTAGCTTATCGTATCAATTTTCATGAAATTGATTCGGCTGGAAAAATCTTTGAAGATGATAGTTTTGAAGTCCATACAGATTTGCTTGACCATACTATTTTCTGCTTGGGTTATCGCGTCGTAGAAAAAAATCGAATAGGTGAACTCGATGCCAATGCTTTAAAAGAAGCTGGGCTTCCTTTCGGACCCCTTTTTGGTAAAATAAAAAAAGGTGAGATTGTTCAGTACGAAGGAAAAACTTTCGATCCTAAAGATTATATCGGAGCGGATAAAGCTGGTAAAATAGTCACGATTTTAGGTGATACAAGAAAATCGAATGTTGCAGTACGCTTAGCTTATGGAGCAGACTTATTGGTTCATGAGGCAACTTATGAAGCAAATGAAAGTAAAATGGCAAAAGCACATGGTCATTCAACGACTAAACAAGCAGCAGACGTCGCCAAAGAAGCCGGAGTTAATCGATTGTTATTGACTCATATTAGTGCACGCTATGTTGGACCTTTGGTTGGACAATTGGTGCGTGAGGCACAAACTGTTCATTCCAACACTTTTGTGGTTAAGGATTTTTACGAGGAAAAAATTGGTTAGAAATATTGTAATTACAGGTGCAACTGGTGATATTGCTAAAGAAATTGTCAAATCTTTATCTAAAGAAAATGACCATTTAATTTTGGTTTCACGTAGCCGTAAGGCTCTGATTGAACGCTATGGTCAGCTTGAAAATGTTACATTACTGACCAATGATGAACTTTTGACTAATGAACAATCTTTTGTTGTGGATATTTTGATTAATAATGCTGGTTTTGGTATTTTTAAAGAATTCACTGAACTTACTGATGGGGAAATTACAGAACAGTTTGTCATTAATACGTTAATGCCAATCCAGTTGACCAGATTATTAGAACCGAAAGTTCAATTGATTAATATTGCTTCAATTGCTGGAAAGTTACCAACAGGTAAATCATCAATTTATGCTGCCTCTAAGGCGGCTTTGATTACATTTTCAGATGCTTTGCGTATGGAAAATCCACAATTAATTGTGACAACTGTGAATACTGGACCTGTAAAAACCAAATTTCACAAAGATAATGGAGATTATCTGGAAAAGGTGGGGGAAAATGCAATTTCAGCATCTAAAGTTGCTGACAAAGTTGTGAATAACTTGGGAAAAAGGAAAAGAGAAATCAATTTACCTTGGACTTTATCCACAGCGGCCAAATTGCGAGCTATTTTTCCTTCGCTTTTTGATTTTATATCTGCCAAATTTTTTAATTTCAAATAGAATTTTTTACTGATAGAAGCTTAATGCTATTTCTGTCAGTAAATTATAGAAAAGTTTAGGATTTTATTAAATAAAAGAAAAATAATCTCTAAACTTAGCCATTTTTTTCGAGTAATTTATGCTAAAATAATTGAATTGAGCATAGAAAAGATAAAGAGAATTAAAATGATAAAAGCAAAATATGATTGGAAAGTGGCTGATACAGCCATTTCCGAAGATTTTCTAAAGATAGCGAAAAAACATAAATTAGATGAATTGACAAGTCGCGTGCTTTATCAAAGAGGAGTTCATGCAGAAGCTGAAATTGAGCAATTTTTAAAGCCAAGTTTAGAAAATTTACATGACCCTTTTCTACTTCATGATATGGAAAAAGCAACAGGGCGTATTTTATCAGCAATTGAGCAAGGTGAAAACATCTTAATTTATGGTGACTATGATGCTGACGGAATGACTGCAGCATCAGTCATGAAGTCCGCTCTGGATGAATTAGGAGCTGAGGCTCAAGTTTATTTACCCAATCGTTTTACTGACGGTTACGGGCCAAATCTTGACGTTTATCAGTACTATATTAAGAATGAAAATATCAATCTTATTATTACTGTAGATAATGGGGTTGCTGGCTTGGAGGCAATTACCTGGGCACAGGAAAATGGAGTGGATGTAATTGTTACCGACCATCACTCAATTCCTGACCAACTTCCCCCTGCTTATGCCATTGTCCACCCCGAACATCCTGACAGTCAATATCCTTTCAAATATTTGGCAGGAGTTGGTGTCGCCTTCAAAGTTGCCTGTGCTCTTTTAGAATATGCACCCAGTGAAATGCTTGATTTAGTTGCAATTGGTACAATTGCTGACATGGTCAGTTTGACTGATGAAAACCGAATTTTAGTGGCTCATGGTCTAAAAGTTTTGGCCCAAACAGAGCGTGCCGGCCTACAAGAATTAATGAAGTATGCTGGGGTTGATTTTGATAAAATCACTGAGGAAACGGTTGGTTTTCAAATTGCTCCCCGTTTAAACGCTTTGGGACGTCTCGATGACCCAAACCCAGCCATTGAATTGCTGACAGGTTGGGATGAAGACGAAGCGCATGAAATTGCCAAAATGATTGACCAAAAAAATTCAGAGCGAAAAGAAATTGTGGAAAAAATTCACAATGAAGCTCTGAGTATGCTGACAGATGAACCTGTTCAGATTTTATATCATAAGGACTGGCATAAAGGTGTCTTAGGAATTGTTGCGGGTCGCTTGCTAGAAGCCACACATAAGCCAGTAATCATGCTGGCCCAAGAAGATGGGATTTTGCGTGGGTCTGCTCGGTCAATCGAAAATTTTGATATTTTCAAGGCATTAAATGCCCATCGTGAACTTTTTATTGCTTTTGGTGGTCATAAACAAGCCGCAGGGATGACTTTAAGTCTGGAAAACGTAGAAGCAGTTAAAAAGGCGATGATTGATTATATCGTGGACAATCATTTAGATATGTCTAAAAAAAGTCCCTTAGAAATTGCTGACCGTTGCCACTTAGACGATATTTCGCTCTCAACAATCACTAATTTAGCAAAATTGGCTCCCTTTGGCATGGATAATCCTAAGCCTCGATTTTTAATCGAAGATTATAAGGTGATTCAAAGCCGAAGTATGGGGAAAGACAATGCTCATCTTAAATTAAAAATTCAGGAAGAAAAGCAACAAATTGATGCCGTTTATTTCCAACATGGTTCAGAAGAATTGGAATTCGAACAGGCACAAACAAAATTAGTCGCAACACTTTCAAGTAATAGTTGGAATGGAAATACGAGTCTTCAATTAATGATTGAAGATGCTGATTCAGTTGGTGTCGAACTTCTTGATATAAGAAGTAAACAACTTCCTATCCCAAAAGAGGCTAATATTTTTTCTCAAAATCAGCTAAAACATGGTATAATGGAAGATGTGCTTGTCATCGAAGAGACACCTGGAGATTTAGCAGGTTTGTCAGTATTAAAAGAAGCTGTCAGTAAAGCAGCGTCGGATGATTTTAAAATGATTTATTTTAAAAATAAAATCACTGATAGCTATTATTTAACAGGAAGTGGAACACGAGAAGAATTTGCAAGACTTTATAAAGCAATTTATCAATTTCCAGAATTTGATATTCGCTATAAATTAAAATCACTTGCGGATTATTTGAAAATCCCTCATCTCTTGCTTGTCAAGATGATAAAAATCTTTGAGGAACTTGAATTTGTCAGCATTGACAATGGCTTAATGACCGTTAATAAGACGGCCGATAAACGCGAAATTTCTGAGAGTACAATTTATCAAGAACTAGAAAAAATTGTAAAAATGCAAGAACTTTTTGCTTTAGCACCCGTCAAAGAAATTTATCAAAATTTATTAGAAAAATAATTTCGTTTTTATAAAAAGATACTGACGAAATCAGCTATACTCATAATAATAAAGCTGTCAGTAAAAATAACGAACTTATGTTAGAAAAAAGGAGCACTGACAATTCTGTCAGTAACAAAAACATGGAATTAAAAGACTATATTGCAACAATTGAAAACTATCCTAAAGAAGGCGTAGTTTTTCGCGACATCAGCCCTTTGATGGCAGACGGAAATGCCTATAACTATGCTGCTACCGAAATTGTTCAGTATGCAAGAGATAAAGAAATAGATATGGTTGTAGGTCCAGAAGCACGTGGTTTCATCATTGGATGTCCAGTTGCTTTTGCACTTGGTGTAGGATTTGCCCCAGTTCGTAAGCCTGGTAAATTACCTCGTGAAGTCATTGAAGCAACTTACGAAAAAGAATACGGAACAGACACACTCACAATGCATTCAGATAGCATCAAACCAGGACAACGTGTCTTGATTGTTGATGATTTGCTTGCAACTGGTGGAACAATTGCTGCTACAATTGAACTTGTTGAAAAAATGGGTGGAATTGTTGTTGGATGTGCATTCCTTATCGAACTTGATGAACTTAAAGGTCGCGAAAAAATCGGAGATTACGATTATAAAGTTCTAATGCACTATTAATTTCTTTACTGTCGGTAGCCAATAAATGTTATTAGTATTCTTTTGATAAAAACAAGAGAGTATAGTTAAGCTAAAAGCAAGTAAACAGAGGTTTTTTGGCGTAAAATATTGACAGCAAGCTAATTTTGATATACACTATAAAAAGAAAATCCACATAGCGTTCGTTTTTTAGGAAATGAGCCTATATTTTATATTAGGAAAAGAGAGAGTAAAAACTTGAAAATTACAGCCTTAGAAGGACAAAAAATCTCAGAACTTTCAATGATTGAAGTTGCTCATGCTTTATTGGAGCAAAATGGCAAAGAAATGCAATTCTCTGAAATCATCAGAGCGATTCAAGATTATTTGGAAAAATCAGATGATGAAATTAAAGCTAGTATTTCTCGTTTTTATACAGAAATCAATACAGACGGAAGTTTCATTCCATTAGGAAATAATATCTGGGCACTTCGTTCATGGTACGCCATTGATGAGATTGACGAAGAAGTTATCGCTCTTGATGAAATTGAAGACGAAGAAGAAGAAAAACCAGCTAAGAAACGCAAAAAAGTCAATGCTTTTGGTATCGAAGACGAAATCGATCCAGAAGATGAAGAAGGCGCAAAAGAAACAACTGAAGAAGACATGTCATACGATACTCAAGCAGAAGACGAAGATAAAGATGACGTCGCTGCTTATGACGCAGAACTTGCGGAAGTTGAACTTGATAATGTAGATGAAGAAGTTGACATCGACGTAGAAGACGATGAAGATGATTCAGACGATACTGATGAAGACTAAAACACATAAAAAGTGAGGCATCAGCCTCACTTTTATGAATATTCTCTTTTTATTTGTAAAAAATTAAAAGAACGGTTACAATTAGGAAAAGTAAAATTTTATTATTGAGCGAAAGCTAATCATAAGGAGAAAAAATTTGGTGGACAAAGAAACAACTGAATTTTCTCGAGGAAGTTTTAAAGAAAAAATACTTCGCCAACTTGAAGAAAATGCAGCGAAACAAGCAGAAACTAAGTTCCCAGACCCTGAAGATTTCGAACGTCCCAGCAGGAGTGACTCAGAAGAACCTGAGCGAAAAATCGAACCAAGGAAAGTTGATCTTGAGCCTTTCAAACTTCCCGTCTTTGATTTTCCAGCAGCGGATGAAAACGAAGAAGAACCTTTTGTAGAAAATGAAAACCTTTCAGAAGAAGGCGATTCATTGCGTCAAAATTTAGATGGAGTGGTTTCTGAGGAAATTCAAAACCAAGATATTCCTCCTCAATTTTCAAGAAGTGAATCAAAAGTTCAAGATGAAAAGGTTGAACAAGAACAATTTTCAGAAAAAAAAGAATCAGAAAAAATGGTTAAACATCAACCTTCAAGAAGAACCAACAGTTCTTCTAAAAAAACTTCTTCTAGTAAGAAAAATAAGAATAAGAACAAAAATAAGAAAAAGAAAAAAGTAACAGCAGGAAAAATCATTGCTGTGATTGTTGTTCTTTTAGTTTTAGTTGTTGGAGGAACTGGTTGGTATGGCTATAACTTTGTAAAATCTGGCATTCAACCTTTGGATTCTAAGAATGCAACAGCTAAGTCAATCAATATTCCTGCTGGTTCAAGTAGTAAGCAAATTGGTGAAATTTTGCAAAGACAATCCATTATTAAAAATGGAATGGTTTTTCAGTATTATACAAAATTTAAAAATTATTCAGAGTTTAAAAGCGGCTACTATAATCTTGCACCAAACATGAGCTTATCTACAATTGCTAGTAAACTTGAAGAAGGCGGAACAGAAAAACCTGTTGCTCCAACTTTAGGTAAAATTTTAGTTCCTGAAGGCTATACGCTAACACAAATTGCTAAAGCTGTGACAGTTAATAGTGGAAGCAATGAAAAGAATGCAAAAACGCCATTTTCTGAAGCAGACTTCATGAAAACCGTTCAAGACCCAACCTTTATCGCTAAAATGGTTAAGGCTTATCCTAAACTGTTCGCAAGCTTGCCAACAAAAGATTCAGGAATCAAATATCAGTTAGAAGGTTACTTGTTCCCAGCGACTTATGATTACACAAAATCATCGACAGTTGAATCAGTCATTGAAAATATGATTCAAGCAGCCAATACTCAGCTCACTCCTTACTATGATACAATTGCTCAAAAGAATTTGACTGTCAATGAAGTTTTGAGTTTAGCAGCTTTGGTTGAAAAAGAAGCCAACAATGATGATGATCGACGAAATGTTGCTGGAACCTTCTATAATCGTATGAATGCTGGAATGACTTTGGGTTCTAATCTGTCAATTCTTTATGCCGAAGGTAAACTTGGTGAAAAAACAAGTCTTTCAGAGGATGCTAATATTGACACCAACCTAGATTCGCCATATAATTTGTACACAAATACTGGATTTGGCCCTGGCCCTGTTGATAGTCCAAGTTTGTCATCTATTAAAGCAGTACTTGATCCTGCTCAAAATGACTACTTCTATTTTGTTGCTGATGTGACAACAGGAAAAGTTTATTTTGCGAAAACATTAGCTGAACAAAATGCAAATGTTCAAAAATATGTGAATGATAAGATAAGTAGCTAAGCTATCATTAATTTAGATTTGATTAAAAAAGAAAAAAGTTTACAAAAAAGGAAAGAAATATAATGGAAAAAACATTCCCAATGACCCAAGAAGGGCTTGATAAATTAAAATTAGAACTTGAAAATTTAAAACTTGTGAAACGTCCAGAAGTCATTGACCGTATCAAAGTTGCTCGTAGCTATGGTGACCTTTCAGAAAACTCAGAGTACGAAGCAGCTAAAGATGAACAAGCCTTTATCGAAGGACGTATCTCAACTGTTGAAACAATGATTCGTTATGCTGAAATTGTTGATAACGCAAAAATTGCTAAAGACGAAGTAGCACTTGGTAAAAACGTAACTTTTGTTGAAGTTGGCGAAACTGACGAAGAATCTTATCAAATTGTTGGTACTGCTGAAGCTGATCCATTTTCAGGAAAAATTTCTAATGAATCACCAATTGCTCGAGTTTTGATTGGAAAAAAAGTTGGAGACATCGTAAATGTACCACTTCCAGTTGGCGAAATGACAGTTAAAATTGTAAAAGTTGACTAATTATTTTAGAATATAATAAGTAAAAAAGCCGTCAGTAACGGTTTTTTTATTTTTCAACGCTTAAGTCTGTCAGTAAGTTAAAATTGCTATTTTTGGTAAAAATAATATTTTTCAGGTATAATAGTCAGTAATAGTCAAAGATTATTTAGAAAATGGATGAAAGAAAGGATGGAGCGATGGCAGGTCAAAAAAATACATCAGATATTATCGAAGCTTATCTGAGAAAGCTTTTAGAAGAAGCACAAGTCATTGAAATTAAACGAGCGGACTTAGCCAATCAATTTGATGTCGTGCCGAGTCAGATTAATTATGTGATAAAAACACGATTTACGGCCTCAAAAGGCTTTGATGTGGAATCAAAACGTGGTGGCGGTGGATACATCAAAATTGTGAAGTATCAATATTCTGCTCGTCATGAATTCTTAACGGCTCTTTACCAGAAAGTTCCAGCTAATCTCTCAAGTAAAGCTGCCCATGATATCGTTCAACTTCTCTTTGATGAGAAAGTACTGACAGAACGTGAGGGAAATCTACTTTTGTTAGTCATTACTGACGGAGCCATTAGTCCCTTTACTCGTGGTATAATGATGAAAAGTATAATAAACAGATTGGACCGTGACGATGAAATTTGAAAATATAAAATATACACCAACGCTTGACCGAATTTTAGAAAAAGCGGAAGAGTATGCTCACCAATATCAATATGGCACCATTGAAAGTGCTCATTTACTAGCTGCAATGGCAACGACCTCAGGCTCAATTGCTTACAGCCTTCTTGCAGGAATGAATGTTGATTCTTCTGACTTACTGATTGATTTAGAGGATTTATCAAGTCATGTTAAGGTCAAACGTTCAACTTTACGTTTTTCACCTCGTGCAGAAGAAGTGATGACTGCGGCAAGTTTTTTAGCAATTCATAATAACTCAGAAGCCGTTGGAACAGAACACTTGCTTTATGCCCTACTTCAAGTAGAAGATGGATTTGGTCTTCAACTTCTGAAATTACAAAAAATCAATATTGTATCTTTGCGAAAAGAGCTTGAGAAAAGAACTGGACTCAAAGTTCCAGAAAGTAAAAAAGCTGTGACTCCAATGTCAAAACGCAAGATGGCAAAGGGAGTTGCAGAAAATTCAACGACGCCAACGTTAGACTCTGTATCCTCAGATTTAACCGAAGAAGCTCGCTTGGGTAAACTTGACCCAATGATTGGACGAGAAGCTGAAATTGACCGTTTGATTCATATTCTCAGCCGCAGAACAAAAAATAATCCTGTCTTAGTTGGAGAGCCCGGTGTTGGGAAATCAGCAATTATTGAAGGTTTGGCTCAAAGAATTGTCAATGGTCAAGTTCCAATTGGTTTGATGAATAGTCGAATTATGGCCTTGAATATGGCGACTGTTGTTGCTGGGACAAAATTTAGAGGTGAATTTGAGGATCGTTTGACAGCTATTGTTGAAGAAGTTAGCAGTGATCCAGATGTCATTATTTTCATTGATGAATTACACACAATCATCGGTGCTGGTGGCGGTATGGATTCTGTCAATGATGCCGCAAATATTTTGAAACCAGCGCTTGCTCGTGGTGATTTTCAAATGGTCGGAGCAACAACCTATCATGAATATCAAAAATATATTGAAAAAGATGAAGCTTTAGAACGCCGTTTGGCGAGAATAAATGTTGACGAGCCAAGTCCAGATGAAGCGATTGCTATCTTGCAAGGCTTACGTGAAAAATTTGAAGACTATCATCAAGTGAAATTTACTGACCAAGCCATTAAAAGTGCTGTAATGCTCAGTGTTCGTTATATGACTAGCCGAAAATTGCCTGACAAAGCCATTGATTTACTTGATGAAGCTGCAGCAGCAGTGAAAATTTCTGTCAAAAATCAACAAACAAAACGTCTTGATTTAGAAAAAGAATTAGCGGAAGCTCAAGAAGAATTATCAGAAGCTGTCATTAAACTTGATATCAAAGCGTCTCGTACAAAAGAAAAAGCAGTTGAAAAAATTGCTGACAAGATTTATAAATTCTCAGTAAAAGAAGATAAACGTCAAGAAGTTACTGACCAAGCTGTTGTTGCTGTTGCCTCAACACTGACAGGTGTTCCAATCACACAAATGACTAAGTCTGAAAGTGATCGTTTAATCAATCTTGAAAAAGAATTACACAAACGAGTTGTTGGACAAGAAGAAGCTATTTCTGCCGTTTCAAGAGCCATTCGTCGGGCACGTTCCGGTGTTGCTGACAGCCGTCGTCCAATGGGTTCTTTCATGTTCCTTGGACCAACAGGGGTCGGTAAAACCGAACTTGCTAAAGCACTGGCTGACAGTGTGTTTGGTAGTGAAGATAATATGATTCGTGTTGACATGAGTGAATTCATGGAAAAACATTCGACTTCACGCTTGATTGGAGCTCCTCCAGGGTATGTAGGTTATGATGAGGGTGGTCAATTGACAGAACGCGTTCGTAATAAACCTTATTCTGTTGTTCTTTTAGATGAAGTCGAAAAAGCTCATCCTGACGTTTTCAACATCATGTTGCAAATTCTAGATGATGGCTTTGTGACTGATACTAAAGGTCGTAAAGTTGATTTCAGAAATACAATTATTATCATGACTTCAAACTTGGGAGCGACTGCTCTTCGTGATGATAAGACAGTTGGTTTTGGCGCTAAAAATATCACAGCTGATTATTCAGCCATGAAATCAAGAATATTAGAAGAGCTTAAACGTCATTATCGTCCTGAGTTTCTTAATCGAATTGATGAAAATATTGTTTTCCACTCATTGGAAAGTCAAGAGATTGAACAAATTGTTAAAATTATGAGTAAATCTTTGATTAAACGTCTGGCAGAACAAGATATTCATGTTAAACTCACACCGTCAGCGGTGAAATTAATTGCTGAGGTAGGTTTTGACCCAGAATATGGTGCACGTCCGCTCCGCAAGGCTCTTCAAAAAGAAGTTGAAGACCTTTTAAGTGAACAATTGCTCTCTGGTGAAATCAAAGCAGGTAATCATGTTTCAATTGGGGCATCTAATAAAAAAATTAAAATCGCTCAAATTGTTTGAGATGAAAGCTGTTTCATGTTATAATTAAATTAGAAATAAAGGAAAGGACAGTTCGAAAAGATTCAGAAGTCCTGAAAATTCCAAAAGTTTAAGGGCTTCATTGAAACAAAAAGAACTGTTGAAGAGGTACTCTTATGATCAAATTTAATATCCGTGGCGAAAACGTCGAAGTGACTGATGCAATCCGCGCTTATGTTGAAGATAAAATCGGAAAACTTGATAAATATTTCAACGATGGTCATGAAGTAACAGCCTATGTTAATCTTAAAGTTTACAGCGAAAAACGAGCTAAAGTTGAAGTAACTCTTCCAGCTAAAAATGTCACTTTACGTGCAGAAGATACTTCACAAGATATGTATTCTTCAATTGATTTTGTAGAAGAAAAACTCGAACGTCAAATTCGTAAATATAAGACACGTATGAACCGTAAACCACGCAATGCTGTCCCAACAGGACAAGCTTTTGGCGATGAGTTTGCACCATTAGAAAAAGCCGATGAAGTTGCTGAGGATCACGTAGATATTGTACGTACTAAGCATGTTGCTTTAAAACCAATGGATGCCGAAGAAGCAGTGCTTCAGATGGATATGTTGGGACATGATTTCTACGTCTTTACAGATGCTGATAGTAACGGAACCCACGTCGTTTACCGTCGTACAGATGGTCGTTATGGTTTAATTGAAACAGAATAAAAAAAAAAGGATAGATTTTTCTATCCTTTTTTATTAATGTTCAGATAAAAAATCAAAATGTAAGCGCAAAACCTTTTGAAGTTTAGCTTTGCGAAGATTTTCACTTGAAAAATCTTTCAAAAAATAGTAAAATCAAAGATGTATTAAGAGTGCAGACGCACTTAAAAATAATAAGGAGACTAAAATGTCAATTATTACTGATATTTATGCTCGCGAAGTCCTTGACTCACGCGGTAACCCAACACTTGAAGTTGAAGTTTACACTGAAGACGGTGCATTCGGTCGCGGTATGGTACCTTCAGGTGCTTCTACTGGTGAACATGAAGCGGTTGAACTTCGTGATGGCGACAAATCTCGCTACAACGGACTTGGTACTCAAAAAGCTGTTGACAACGTAAACAACATCATCGCTGAAGCTATCATCGGTTATGAAGTTACTGACCAACAAGCTATTGACCGTGCAATGATCGCTCTTGACGGTACTGAAAACAAAGGTAAATTGGGAGCTAACGCTATCCTTGGTGTTTCTATCGCTGCTGCTCGTGCTGCTGCTGATGAACTTGGTGTTCCACTTTACAACTACCTTGGCGGATTCAACGCTAAAGTATTGCCAACTCCAATGATGAACATCATCAATGGTGGTTCTCACTCAGACGCTCCAATCGCTTTCCAAGAATTCATGATCGTACCAGTTGGTGCACCTACATTCAAAGAAGCGCTTCGTTGGGGTGCTGAAATCTTCCACGCTCTTAAGAAAATTCTTAAAGCTCGTGGACTTGAAACAGCTGTCGGTGACGAAGGTGGATTCGCTCCTAAATTCGACGGAACTGAAGACGGTGTAGAAACTATCCTTAAAGCAATCGAAGCAGCTGGTTACAAAGCTGGTGAAGATGGCGTTATGATCGGTTTCGACTGTGCATCATCAGAATTCTACGAAAACGGTGTTTACGACTACACTAAATTCGAAGGTGAAGGCGGTAAAAAACTTTCAGCTTCTGAACAAGTTGACTACCTTGAAGAGCTCGTTTCTAAATACCCAATCATCACTATTGAAGATGGTATGGACGAAAACGACTGGGATGGATGGAAAATCCTTACTGAACGTCTTGGTAAAAAAGTTCAACTCGTTGGTGACGATTTCTTCGTTACAAACACTAAATACCTTGAACGTGGTATCCGTGAAAATGCTTCAAACGCTATCTTGATCAAAGTTAACCAAATCGGTACTTTGACAGAAACTTTCGAAGCTATTGAAATGGCTAAAGAAGCTGGTTTCACAGCAATCGTTTCTCACCGTTCTGGTGAAACTGAAGATTCAACAATCTCAGATATCGCTGTTGCAACTAACGCTGGTCAAATCAAAACTGGTTCACTTTCACGTACAGACCGTATGGCTAAATACAACCAATTGCTTCGTATCGAAGACCAATTGGCTGAAGTGGCTCAATACAAAGGTCTTAAAGCATTCTACAACCTTAAAAAATAAGGTTTAGATGGTTTTAATTAGCAATATCTGAATTTAATAGATGTCCTTTCTATGTTTAATTCCAAAACATAGGGAGGGCATTTTTTGATGCAATTCGAACAATTAGTGAAAGAATATTTACTAGAACTAAAACTGGGAAATTATTCTAAAAAAACAATGGCAGTATATGAACAACATATAGATAAGTTCATTGATTTCTACAAGAAAGAAATATGCAAAGAAATGGATATTTATGCAATTAACAAAATGCACTACAAATTATTCATTTCACTGCTTTTAGATAACTCTCTGAGGGCTACATACATCAATGCAATACTCAAATCAAACAAAGCCTTCTACAGTTATCTAATAAGGGAACAGGTGCTTAAAACAAGTCCTATGGACTCTATAAAGTTACTTAAAGAGACCAAACAAGCACTAACAACATTCAATGATGATGAAGTTAAGGCAATGTTAAACGTGTGGAACTTTAACACCTATTTGAATGCTCGAAATAAATGTATAATAGCTGTCTTAGCTGACACAGGAATAAGAATATCAGAACTAATCAACATTAAAGATTCAGACCTCACAGACCAATATATAAGAGTTTTAGGGAAAGGCGATAAGTGGAGAGTCGTACCTATATCAAATGAGTTAAACTATCTCCTTACGAAATATAAGAGACTCAGAGACAATCATTTCAATAAGATAAGAAATAGGAATGGTAAAGTCAGAGAACTTGATTCTGAGCTGTTTTTAGGCAAGACAGGGCGCTCTATAAAAACGATTACAAACATTGAGGTTATGATTACCCAAACAGGCTTACAAGCCAATGTGAGGACTTCTGTAAGGTGCAGTCCACATCAATTTAGACATTATTGGACTTGTAAGAACTTAGAACTTGGACAAGACATATTTACTATCAGCAAGCTGCTAGGACACACCAATTTATCAACTACACAAATTTACTTACAAAAGCTGACAAATGAACAATTAATAAGTAAGGCTATCAAATTTAGTCCATTAAAACATTTAAAATAATATATCTTACAGAACATAATTTTAAACTTAACTATAACTTAACATATAAAATTATGTTTTTCTGATATACTAAATATATTATGAAATTATAGTTAATATCTAATAAATAGACTTAAGGAGTAACTCATGAGAAAGCTTACAAGTATTGGAGCCATTGCTTTATGTGGAATATCACTGAGTGCTTATTCTCAGGATAAAGACACAGCTGAAACAAAAAGTACTACACAGAGCACAGTAAGAAATTTAATATAATTATTGGTTGAAAGGAAAAAATGGAAACGATAATTAAAAATAAAAAAATAGCCATAATTATTGCAATAATAGTTGTCTTAGTCACTATACTGTTAGGAGCATACCATCAATCAGTAAATAGATATTCTTCTAAAATTGCTGTACAGATTGATAGTGTTGAAAAATTGTCTGAAAACAATTTTGCACCACAAAATCATGTTAATGATTATGGTCAATGGATTGTATTGTCTAAAAATGCGAATAACAAGTCAAATTTATTTCAAATGATAAAAATGACTAGGGAATATGACAAAAAATTCTCTAAGGATGAATCTGAGGCTAAGAAAAACGAAAAAAAAATAACAGACGAAGTAAATAATAAATGGATAGAAATATATACACAATCCATGCTTAAAGCATCAGAATCAGAGTCTTATGGCAATAAAATCACTAAAGTCTGGAGAGATGCTATTTTTGAAAATTATGCCACTGTAAATGGAAAACACTATACTGATTTTAAAGATGCTATTCATGCTTTTCAGGCACAGTATAGTAATGAGTTTAGTGAATTGAATAGTTTCTTTCAAGACAATATTGACTCTGCAAACAACCTTTCAGAATTAATAAGAAAATATTTTCCAGAAAAATCAAATAGAGCTGATGATTTAGAGGAGTTCGCTCAGGATGTTTTTAATTTCAATGATGAAGCTATAAATCCATCTGGTTCATATTCAACTCGTTCATCTCAATTGAGCGAGTTAGATACTAAGGCTTTATCTAGTTCTCAAACTGTTGGAATGAGTTTCTAAAAAGTGTCCTGTTATAAAGTTTAACAAACAGCTCTTACTTAATTGTAAGAGCTTTTTTTATTATCATAAACTAAAATAATCAATTTTTATATGTTAATGGAGAAGGGGGAATTGAACGATAGCGAAAGAAAGCTTGCCAAGACATGGGGAATTGTCTTATTGGAGATTTAGCTTTTGTTTATGAGTCAAGCATTCACGGTTTAAATGAGGGAGATGTAATTATTAAAATAAAGAAAGCAAGACTAGAAAAAATAATCTTTGAAAAATAAAATATTATGTAAGAAGAAGATATCATTGTTTTTTAGACTTGTCAAAAAAAATGTATATAATACCGTATTTTATTTAAATGTAAAATTTGCTTGACAAGTGATACAAATTATGATATAATAGTAATATAGTTAATTTAGAAGAAAGATTCGGCAATTAACTAAAAAACTAAACATTAACATAAAACTAAACTTAAAATATTTTAGAAGTCCAGCCATTCTTTGGTTAGTCTTATATAAATATATTTTTTTGGGTTATTTTATGTTTTTTTGTTTCTATAATTTCTACAATAAAAAGAAAGCAGGTAAAATATGACAACTTGGACAGACGAGATGAAAGAATCAGTAAGTAAACAATGGCTCAATCCCTTTGTAGTTTTAGATTATAAAAATGAGATTGTCGGTGTTTACCGTAATAGTAAACAATGTGAAAGAGAAAGTGAATTTGGGTTTAGCTCAATGGGAATAAGAAATTGTTTGAATAAAAATATTAAGTCTCACCGAGGGTTTCAATTTATAAGTATTTCTGTTGATGAGTATCTTGAATATGTTGGAGAATAATAAATAATTCCACATGAAGTTTTGTTCCATATTTAGTAACTATATTTCATATGGCTATTGAAATTTCGTTATATAAAATGGAAAGATATTTCATATGGCTATTGAAATTTTGTTATATAAAATGGAACTAGATTTCAATATAAAAAGAGAATAAAAATAAAAGAGAATAAATAATAAAGAGAATTTTAGGCGCTACGCTTGTTAGATTTTCCTTACGGACGTTTTGTTTTAAGGGCTAGCGCCCTCTTGGAACTTGCGTTCCAATTCACCTTGCTAAAACAATAATAAATAAATAATAATAAGAGGTAAATAATATGAATAACAATTTAAAAGAAAAAATATTTTTCTGTTACAACAAAAAATTAAAACAATATCTTTATTTTGAATGTGGTATTGATTCAGAATTTAGTGCATTACATCCAAAGACAATGAATGAGTTTTGGGTTTACATTAAAACAGAACAATTAGACAAAGCACTTACAAATTATAAAAAATAGAAAGAATTAGGTTAAGCAATTATGAAAAATGAAAATTTTGTACAAATTCCAAATAAGATGTTTGCAGACACAAATAATGATGAAAAATTAGTATATGCAATCTTGCAATATACACAAACAGTTGGTCATTTAGATAAAGATAACAGAATGACAAGAACAATGATTCCTTTGTTGATTTCATATTTAGGTTGGTCTAAAGGTCAATATTCAAATAAGAAAGTTGTAAAAGCTTTGAATGGTCTTAAAGATAAAGGATACGTTAATTTTGAATCAACTCAAGATGTGTTCACGGTTCAAATCAACAAATGGAATGACAAAGAAGAACATATTGTATCAGTTGACTGGAAGCAAAGCGGTGTTAAATTTAGCGGTTTTACAAAGATTAAATACAGTGTGATTGATACTCTGTTAGAAGGTAAAAATTTTACTCTTTATGCCTATACAGAATACAGAAAAATGAAAACTCACCAATACAGAATCTGTTATGAGGAATGGGGCTTTGTTCTTGGAATGACAAGTAGAAATGCGTTCAACGTTATAGATAATTCAGAAGTTATTATTAGAGTTTCTAATGGCTTTGACTCAGACACTAACAGACGAGAAACAAACTCTTATTTAACTTTTGATTCTGTTGAAGATGTTAAAGAAGTTTCTTTGAAACCTACGTATAAAGCTCAATCATCTAAGTCAGTTGTTAAAGAACCTGAACTTGTTGAAGAAGATTTTGATAATTTTGAAGAGGAAGAACTTTCATTAAAACCAAAGGTAAAGAAAAGAAACGCAATTACAGATAAAAAAATAAATGATATGCAAAATGAATTTTTTGGAAGAACTATACACCATAAAATTCTTAAAAAAATAACTGACCCTAGAGTTATAACTATTGAACAGGTAAAAGAACTTACAGATTTTAAATATCCAATGTCTTTAGAAAATTATAATATTTTAAAGACAACAAAAGATGGATATCTTACAGAAAAAGGAAAAATTAAACTTGACAATCCACAATGGAATAAGAAACATTTCAATCAATTAAATAATGAGATTGGTCGTAAAAAGCAAAGTGAGAGTGAATTTACACAAGAAGAAATCAAGGATATTATTAAATATCAATATCACGAGGAAGATGAAAAACCTAGAAAAAAACGTAAGAAACTAGGAAATGATATTAGCAAATGGCTATAAGAGGAAAATAATTATAATAACAAACAAATATTAATAAAAATTAGAAATTAGGAGAAATTAAAATGGCAAATACAACAACTACTACAGTAATCTGGAAATCAGTTAAAGGTTTTGAACAATATGAAGTTTCAAATACTGGTTTAGTTAAATCTTTAAAAGGTAAAAATCCAAGAATCATGAAGCCAAGAAGAAAAAAATTTTTCAAGAAAGATGGTTCTGTTGAACTTGGTTATGAGGAACTTATTTTGAATAATAAAGGAGTTCAATATTCTAAACTTGTCCATAGACTAGTTGCTATGGCATTTATTGAGAATCATGATAATAAGCCAGAAGTTAATCATATAGACGAAGATAAAGGTAATAATTCAGTTGAAAATCTTGAATGGGGAACAAGAGTTGAGCGTTCAGCAAAAGCGCAATCACAAGCTATTTTAAGTATAGATGAATTTGGAACAGTTGAAAAAATTTATTCTTCAATGAATGAAGGAGGTCGTGATGGTTATACTCGTAGTTCTATCAGCTATGTATTATCAGGAAAAAGAAAGAAATATAAGGATTTAGAGTGGTATAAAATAAATAACAATGTTTATAGCTTGTTGACTGGCAAATATTAAGGAGAAGATAAATATGAATAAGAAACTTAAAGAATTACAAGAAAAACTTGATGTTATTGAAGAAAAAACAAAAAAGAAATAACCTTTTAAATAGGATTATTTCTCTATTAATTATCTTGTAAATGTTTTGATGTCTTTGTTTGAATAAAGAGGGTCTAATTCAATTTTATTTTTAGTGTTAGAAATATTAATAAGATAAACTATTTTATTATCATCATTATCACCAGTTTTAGTATCATTATTAGAACCAATAAAACCATTAGCGTAGCCGATAATTTTATTGTTACTTTCTAAAGGAGTTTGGATATCTGCATATGCGTTAAAGTCATAATATTGAGAATCAGGAGATGCAAAAAATTCTTCTCCGTCAAATTTAACATTCCCTTTAAAGTCAATAGTTTGATAACTTAATTTCCCATCTTTTAAATAGTGAAAAAATTCTGGTTTATAGGTGTAAACACCCCCAACAAAGCCATAAGAACTTTCACCAAGACCTACTTTTGCTTTATCCTTAAGACTCGTATTTACATTCATATATGCTTCATATATATTTGACTGCAAGGTTCCATCAAGGTATAATTGCAAGATTTGGTTGAACGTAGGATATTTTGAATCAAAATAAAGTGATGAAGGTTTAATACGAGTAAAAAAATAACCTTTATCCATATTTTGATAAGTGAATGCATTACTTATTTTAGAATCTAATTGTGATTGGTTTGTTACAATTACAGCAGTAATAAGTGCTTCACCACTAATCTTATTATCAGCTACAGGTGTAACTTCAAACCAGATTTCATCTTTTAAATCATCAGTAAAGTGTTGAGAAATAGTTTCGTTTCGCTCAATTTTCTTAGTTTCACTTACCTTTGATTTACTATTAGATGTTGAGTCAGTTTTTTTATTTTCACATCCAGTAAATAATACTAGAGTTGATAACAATATTAAGGTTCCAACAATTTTGATTTTTTTCATAAAATTACTCCTATTAAAAATATTATATCAGAAGATAAGAAATTAATCTGATTTTAAG